>Ga0247831_1001482_pt1 | contig 43627 bp, 37 predicted proteins | sample LaCruzMarch2015__9_FD_192406 | JGI IMG/M metagenome (GOLD analysis project Ga0247831, IMG submission 192406) | Freshwater microbial communities from meromictic Lake La Cruz, Castile-La Mancha, Spain - LaCruzMarch2015_1m | ecosystem: Environmental > Aquatic > Freshwater > Lake | place: Spain...
CGCCGTCCAAATCAGTACCAATACCCACATGACGAATCGAGCCGGACGACAGAGATCGCACATGGTCCATTTGATCGATGGCGCGTTCTAGTGTTGCGGTAGGGATTGTCTGCCCGCGAACAAATCCGTTTTGCAGCATGATCACATCCATGGAAACGCCCAGTACCCCATCGCGATCGATCACCAATTGAATCTGTTCGTCGCTGAATTGACGTTGCCAGTCGCAGATCGCTCGAGCATTCTGATGGCTAGCATGCACGCGTCCATCAAAGTGTTCGGCCACTTGCCAAAATGCGACGTCCGACAAATGAGTCATGTCGATGGTGATTCCAAGCGACTCGCAGTTCTTAAGTAATTGCAGAGCGTCCAGCGATAATCCGACTTCGCTGCGCGTACCTCCGCCGTATCGATTGGTGCCGTAATGCGTGAGCCCAAGAGCTCGCAAGCCATGGTCATAAAATTCAAAAACGGTATCGGGTGTCAGCATCGGATCGGCTCCTTCCATCGTCAGGATAAAGCCCAAAGGGGCGGAGGCTGGATCGCTTTGAAAGGCATCGATCTGCGCCGCCAAATCTTGCTTGGTTCGAATCATGCGCAGATAACCAGATGCTTCCATGGCTCGGTAGTAAGCCAAGTGGGCATGGGCCATGCCGTAGCACGCATGAGGACTTGTCCAGCCAAACGAATGGTTGATAGGCTGTTCCATCCGAGCGATCATCGTAGCAAGGCAGACCGCCACTTCAGATAGCTTCAGTTCGGGAAAGCTAAGGGTATTGGTCTTTCGCCCTAGTTCCGTCATTTCGAGCGTGGTTTCTTGAGCACGAATGTCGTCGACGGACTGGCGAATATCGCGATTCAAATCGATCGCGTTCATGGCCAAATCCAAGTGCGCATCAAAGATCATCATGGCTACAGGACTCCGAATGTTTCAAAGGCTTGCGAAGCGGTCATACCGGCTTGAATCGCGTCGCGGACTTGGTTTTCAGCATGAGCTTTATGCCATGCTGCGGTTAAAACTTGATCGATCATACTTTTGGGAACAAAGACGACACCGTCTTCATCTGCGGCGATTAAGTCACCAGGATGAACAGTAACTCCACCGATTTCGACCGCCACATTGAAATCGACAACTCGCTGGCGGTCTTTCGAATCGTAGGGGCAGGTTCCTAAAGCAACCACTTTGAATTCCATGCTGCGCATTTTGTGGACGTCGCGAACGGCCCCGTCGACCAGAACACCAACACAACCTGCGTTTCTAGCCGCTGTGCTCAGCAGTTCACCCCAAATCCCAGAACGAAACGATCCACCTGCGGCACAAACAATCACATCGTCTGGCTTGGCGCTATCCACTGCCGCTAGTTCGAGTTCGTAGGGTTTAGGATCCACGTGCGCCATGTCAACCCACAACGTGGTTTTGCAAAATCCCATCAGCATGGGAGCAGGAGCTCCAAAGGGAGCAGTTTGATGTCGGAAAGGCAACCGAGGTGACTGATGATGAAAGCCCAGTGCATCCAGGGCATCGCACAAAAGCGGAACCGACAATTCCTTGCGTGCCATGTCTAACGTCACGTGCATTGCGTTCTTCGGTATTTCCATCGGCGAGGGCGTCATAAGGGTATTGGTAGGAATTGTCATGCAGGGTTGCCGACCGAGTGGCATCCAAGTTGTTCAGACAGGTCGAGTGCGATCTCGCGGATCATTGCCAAGGATTGTTGCGCTTTGGTTTGATCCATGCGGGTAATCGGGCATGCCATACTGATGGCGGCCACCACAGACTCCGCGTCGAAAATAGGGGCCGCAATGCACATGACCCCTAAATCCGTTTGATTCTCTTCCGTGGCGTAACCCTCCTCTCGAACTTGATCTAGGATGGCTTCCAGTTGGTCGGTATCGACAACGGTGTAAGGAGTGCGTTTTTCCAAGACAACTTTTCGAATCACGTATTGTTGCCGATCACGAGATTGAAAAGCGATGATGGCTCGTCCCAAAGCTGTGCTTAAAGCAGGGTCCGACATATTCGACTGGACAGTTCGCGTTATCGGACGGCTGCTCTGCAGCACATTTAAATAGACCACACGTTCCATCCGCATGACCCCAAGATTCACCGTTTCGTCGAAAGTGTCCCGAAGTCGAACCATTGAGGTTGCAGCCAAATCCACCAGCCGCCGATCGTCGAAACCGCTTGCGAGTTGGCGAAACAAAGGGGTCTGCTTGTAGATGCCATTGCCTGAGTTGACCATATATCCGAGCGAGCAAAGGGACTGTAGAAGTCGGTGCGCAGTCGATTTCGCCAAGCCTATCTCCGCAGCCAATTCGGCCAACGAACGCCCCTCCAACTTGCCGGAAGTCGCTTCCAAGATAGAGAACAGTTTCGATATATGAGCAGATTCCATACACGAAACTGTACCATTCCGCCAAGCGGAACGCAAACGAAATGGCTATTGGAAGTAGGCCGTAACAAGTCGCTTTGGACGCAGTTACGGTATGGAGGGCTGAGTAGGATGGGTTCGTTCATTTGGGGCATGCGATTCCGGCGGGGTTGCCGCGCTAGCGATTGTCACGGCCAACGCATTACTCGTAAACAGGAAACAGTGGCTGACCCCTGATGGATTGCGTGACTGCAGGGTAGTACGCTTGCGGCTGACTGTTAAACGCAATACCGCGAAGCTAAAGCTGGATTGCGGACGGCACATTGAATTTGCCTGCTACTTTGATTTTTATCGTTAGTGTCTAATAGGTTCAACGATACAGCCGTCGTGGAATTAAGACGGTATTCAACTACTCAAAACTATTCTCAAAACAGGATTCACGCCCCATGCTTCTCCTATCCAATCATTCTCGCGATGATCGTCGACTTTTGTACCGGGGATGCTGGGCATGCTGGATTCTCATTTTTGTAGTGTTGGTCTTTACTTCTACTTTCTTGGTAACTCCGTTGCAGGCTCAGGTCGGACTCGAGGCGTTTCCGAAACTGGATGCGAAGTCCGATTGGCCATGGTGGCGAGGGCCAAGTCGGGATGGACTCGCTGTTTCGCAAAAGGCACCAACCTCATTCTCCGAATCCAAAAACATGGATTGGTCAACACCCATTCCAGGTCGAGGGCACAGCTCACCCATTGTCGTCGGAGAACGTGTTTACTTGATTACGGCAGACGAAGCGAAGCAAGTACATTCCGTGCTTGCGTTCGATCGTCAGGACGGAAAAATGGTTTGGAATCGAGATTTGAATCGGGGGGCATTCCCCAAGAAGAACCATCCCAAGAATACCGAAGCAACCCCGACTTTGGCATGCGATGGGCAAAACCTGTTCGTCTCCTTGTTTCATCATCAGTCCATATCCGCCATGTCATTGACATTGGATGGCGAGAAGGTGTGGGAGAAAAAACTAGGCGCCTTCAATCCTTCTCGATATGAGTATGGATACGCGCCATCCCCTGTGCTCTATGGGGAGACGGTTATCTTCTCCTTCGAGTACGACGGCCCATCGGCTTTGGTTGCCATGAGCAGAAAAGATGGCAAGGAGGTTTGGCGAACCGAACGCAAGGAAGCGATTTCGTTTTCATCGCCAGTGATCACTTCGCATGCAGGCAAAGATTACCTTTTGATAAGCGGCGGGGATTCGGTCGCGGCGTATGATCCCATGTCAGGTGCGCAGCGGTGGATCACAACGGGAACAACGCTTGCTACCTGCGGGACCATGGTTTGGGAGAATGGGATTGGGTATGCCAGTGGTGGGTATCCTAAAGCCGAAACCATTGCGATCGATCTTGTGACCGGCAAGGTGCTTTGGCAAAACAAGCAGAAAGCGTACGAACAGTCGATGGTGGCGACTGGCGGTCATCTATATTCCTTGACGGATAGCGGCGTGTTGTTTTGCTGGGAGGGAAAGACTGGAGCCGAGAAATGGAAGCAGCGATTGGCTGGTCCGGTGAGCGCTTCTGGGGTGCATTTGGACGGGAAGATTTACTGGGCAAACGAAGCGGGGCAATTCTGGGTTTTTGAAGCTAACCCGTCTAAGTATGTCGAGGTATCGAAGAATCAAATTGGGGACGAGGCCTTTGCGAGTCCTGCCATTTGCGGTGGTCAAGTGTTTTTGAGGATCGCAAAGAACAATGGCAATCAGCGGCAGGAATTTTTAATGCGATTCACCGATCGCGATTGAGCCAGACAATTTCTAGCAACGGCGATTTCTAGCAATAGAGTGCGACCCCTGAAGCGGACCTCGGGGGGGGATTAGCCGTGGAAGTTCACGCGAAGACGCGGGCGTTAAACCGCAATGGGGCGAAACACAACGCCAGCATATCCGACAACGCGATCTTTGTTGCCTCGATGTGAGCTGTTGTTGTAAACAATCTCTTCCACATGAAACTTTTCGCCCAAGTTGATCAACGTTTGCATGATGATTGCGGCAGGGATCAAGCCACACATTGTGATTTGATGAGTCTGGCAAGCTTCAATCAGCTTAGCAGGATCACCCGTTAGCATAGCGTCGATCGCGAGTCGGTCGCGTCGTCGATTTTCTTCTTCAGGCAGATAATGATTGAGGTCGCTCGATATCACCATCAGAGGGCGTTCGGGCATATTCCGGAGTACGTTAGCGAGTTGCTTCGCGCAAAGATCGACTTCTTCTTGAGACGCACCGCTCATTGCAATTGCCACAATCTTCGGTTTCGTGTGGTAATGAGAGAACCCCTCTAGAATCGGTAACTGCATTTCCGTTCCATGTTCACGGGCGTGGGCGGCAAAGTCCAGTTCCATGCCCTCTACTTCGGTAGCGATTTTATTCGCGAGTTCTTGATCCACTTCCCATCGTTCCCCCCCCGGCAGTTCCCAGGCTTGCGATGGGGAAATCGCCCAATCGCGTCCGATCGCTGTATGTTTGGGGCCGATAATCAAGAGCGTAGGTGGAATCTCAACGCTGCTCCAGGCCGTCATGGCAACTTGCCCGCTGAAACGCAAACCGGCATGAGGGGTCATCAAAGCCAATGCAGGTTTCGCTTGAATGTTGGCAGGTACCTGACCTTTGAATTCAGCTACCAGTTGCCGTCTTGCCTCTGGATTCGATGGATAAAAACCTTCAGCGACCGCTGGTTGTCGTATCACATCATCGCTGACGGCTTTCGTTCGGTTGCTGGCCAGCAAGGATGTTGCGGTCGAAATGCACGCCATCGAGTAGACGCCAACAGGGTTACGACGCGTACGCACTTCCAAGGCGGCTTCGGTTGTTAGCTCGATAATGGATTTGTTGGCGTCGAAAGAAACTGCAGCATAATCGCCACATGCTGTTACGATCGCGCGTTGTTTCGATGAAAGGCCCTCCAATTCACATCGAGTTAGAGAACTCTTCAGCTGTTCACCATCCCAGTCTTCGGCCTGAATACTTCCGTGATGGGTCGGATCAAACAGAATCGTAATGGCTAGTTCGATATCCGTTTCTTTTTGGAATCTAGCTTTAGAAAGAACATCTGCTGCTGCTTTGCACAGATCGAACAGGCTTGACTGCAATGGCATGCCTTGGCGCAAGGAGGACTTGATCCAGTGCGCCAGTGGCTGTCGGCTGACCGTGTCAATAATGGAAAGGACCATCCCGTGGACGTTGCCGTCCATGGCATTGAGCGCGTAATAGCTTGGAGTGGAACCGTTAGCAAAAGCGATCAAGTTATTTGTCGCTACCTGACGCAATCGCTGAAGACTATCGATATCCCCCGGAGGCATCTTGATTGGAATCTCGGATGGCATGTTCGCGGATTCAATTTGTCCCTCGATGATTAGTCCTTCGAAGGTTTCCAAAATGGCACGTTCCTCTTGCCAGGCGTTCTCAGGCAAACCTGCTTTGCGGCAAACCCCTTTCAGAAATTCTTCTTCATTCCATTTTTGGTCGACGGGCACGCTCGGAAGCAGTAATCCCGCTTGGTTGCCTAACGTGATCTTCAGTCCATGTTTTCCAACTTGGACATGTTGGATTCTTTCCGCCCCTGGCCCCATCACCACAATAGGTGAGGACAACAGCGACACGTCCATCTTCAGGTACGGCAACTCGACCGTGGAGATTACGGGCATTCGAGCATCTTCATTCGTAGTTTTCTGGGCTGAGGACAAAACGGCTTCCTTGAGCTTTGTTGGCCGGCCGAGAAAGCCGCAGCACCCGCGAAGCTGTTCGCCACGGGTTAGTGTGGTAAACATTCCCATCACATGCAAATCAGCCAATGGACCCAGCAAATTCAACCAGTCATTGGTAACTCGTTTGTTGCATGCCGTTGCAATCACCACAATCTGCGCAGCTTTATGGATGCTCCTTTTTTGTTCTTCGCTGAGTTCATCGAGCTTTAGCATCTCCAGCTTGATTGGGGCAGTAAGAATTGGACTGGTCATAGCTTCCTCAGCGTTCGTAGCGGATAAGCTGGCGTGAAAAGGTCGGCCAGCCGAGTTGGTATCAGACAGTGGCTCACTGGAACGAGCACTCGTTGTAGTTATCGGCAATGATACCAAATTCGTTGGCTTGGAACGGAATGAATCCAAGTTTACCGGTTGGCGTTTTCTGCCCCAGTCGCCCGGCTTGGTATCGAACCGACCGGCTTGAGGAGCTCCACACTTGCCGCACAGATTACCCAGAGCTCCGTACTTGCCAAGCTGGTACCAATCGCGTTCGATGAGCATTTCAGTGCAGGCCCAACAATAGGTCGAGCTATGTTCAACATCGTGCACATTTCCGACGTAGGGATACCGAAGTCCACATCGCTTGGCGATCGCATGCGCTTTGAGTAGCGTTTCATGAGGCGTTCGAGATCGATCCGTCATACGAAAGTCAGGATGGAATGCTGAGAAATGCACAGGCACATCGCATCCGACTTCCTTCAAAATCCAATCGCACATACGCTCGAGTTCATCGTCCGAATCATTCGTCTGTGGAATGATCAAATTGGTAATCTCGAACCAAACGTCGGTCTCCCGCTTCAAGTATCGCAATGTGTTGAGCACTGGTTCAAGATGCGAATAGGTTATCTTGCGGTAAAAATCCTCCGTGAAGGCCTTCAAGTCCACGTTGGCAGCGTCCATGTGAACATAGAAATCTCGTCGCGCCTCGGGAGACATATAGCCTGCAGTGACCGCGACACTTTGAATTCCAAGCGACCGACATGCCTTGGCAGTATCAATGGCGTATTCGGCCCAGACGACGGGGTCATTGTACGTGAAAGCAACGCTTTTGCAGCCAAGTTCCTTGGCCGCATGCGCAATCAATTCAGGCTGGGCAACAGAACTTAGTTTCGAAACTTCCCGTGATTTCGAAATGTCCCAGTTTTGACAGAACTGGCAACCGAGATTGCAGCCTGCAGTTCCGAACGACAGCACACTGGTGCCGGGATAAAAGTGATTGAGCGGTTTCTTTTCGATCGGATCGATGCAGAAGCCGGTGCTCTTTCCGTAGGTGTCGAGAACTAATTGTCCCCCTTCGATTTTTCGAACAAAACAAAAGCCTCGATCACCTTCCTTCATTGAACATTGCCGTGGACAAAGATCGCATACAATCCGTCCGGAATCTAGATCCCGATGCCACCACTTGCCCGGATAAGAATCGGATCGCAATACTTGGAGATCGTTCATGTGTGAACCTTAAAGTTACATGCGAATAGGAATCAACTTCCGAATTTGCGAATCACGAAGATACAGGCCGACCCAAAAGCCAGATCCATCGGGTAGATAAGTCGGATAGACTAGTTTCGTGAACCCTTTGAAAACGGCCGTTTGCTTTTTTCCAAACGAGATTCACACTCCCGCCGATGCGCGTCGCAGCGATGATCGTCGCGAGTGCGTGCTCCGGCCGAGACTGAGTTTCGCGTTGGAATGTGGTAAGGTACGAACGAGATGCTGGCTGGTTCCAAAACTAACGATACCGAATTCTGGGGCAACACCGAATTTTTAGTAGCCCAGACTTGCCGTTTCGTTCCGATTTTCCGGGAAATCAGGTACGGACTCAACCAACGAGGTGGATTCGGCCGAAGGAACTTTTGACTGCCAAAAGCCATCGAACAGGCCTATGAATCGTATGAAAACCAGATCCCTACGTATTGAATCCTTAGAATCGCGGCAGTTGTTCGCGTCGCTTCCGTTGGGTGCGACTGCCGACGATACCGGCGAGTACATGCTTGGCAGGATCGCAGTGACCCCGGTTCTGTTGGAAAGCAACGGGCAAATTGATTCCAATACGGAAAACTGGACGGAGCTTCAAAAATCAACAGTCCTGGCTAATATCGAAACTGGGCTGGATTGGTGGACTGACTTGCTTCGAACAAAGAGCAATGTGCATACGCTCGAGTTTGTCATTGATCGAACGTTTTTGGATACTCCAACCCCTACGCCTTATGAGCCGATCTCGCAGCGGTCCAATGGATATGTGGATTGGGTATCGAGGTTTCTTACCGACACAGGCTTTTCGCAAAGCGGTCAGCTTGAAACCAACATTCGGGCTTTCAATCAATCGCAGCGAGTCAAACTGGGCACGGATTGGTCATTCACGATCTTTGTGGTCAACTCGCAGAATGACAGCGACGGTAGCTTCGCGGCCGGTGGTTCGTTCGATCGCGCATTTGCGTTTGCTGGCGGTTTGTTTCAAATCGTACCTTCCACGCGTCCAGCTTCCACGTTCACTCATGAAACTGGCCACATGTTTTGGGCCCGAGATGAATACATAGGCGGGGGGAACTTTACTCAAAGACGAGGGTACTATAACGCGCAAAACACCAACGCGATCGATTTCAATCCCAATCCAAATTTTGTTCAAGCCGACAGCATTATGTCCAGCGGCGGATCACTGGATCGTGCTTACCAAAATTTGATTAGCCCCGATTCGACTCTAGCGCAATTGGGCTGGGTTGATTCGGATAGCGATGGGATTTTTGATGTGTTGGATGTCCCGCTGAAGCTTGAAGGTTTGGGGCAACTGAACGCACAGGGAACGGAATATCTTTTTCAAGGTCGAGCGTCCGTCCAAACGCTGCCCAACTTGAATAGCTCTGGGCAACAGAATGATGTTTCCATCAACCGAGTGGGAAGAATCGAGTATCGGTGGAACGAGGGGAATTGGACAACCATTGCATCGCCTAATCTAGGTTCGACGGATATCAACTTAGTGATTCCGGTACCGAGCGGCACAACAGGCCGCATTCAGATCCGTGCCGTGGAGACGTCGTTACCATTGACGAGCAATGTCTTCGAAGGGGAGCTTGGATTGACTCGCGATAAGCCAGCTGTTCCTGGCATCCAAGGCTTCGTCTGGAACGATCAGAATGAAGATGGAGACTGGCAAGTGATCGAAACGGCGATCGCCAACGCTCGAGTTCGATTGGTGGATAACAATCGGCAAATCTTGAATCTGCAGCGAAAAATCGAACCCGACAATCTAACGAGCGGAGCGATCGTTGGTCTTCAGAATGGTGTTACGGTGGACGCGATCGGCGAAGACGCGACTGGAAATGTCTCGGTTTTCGAGGATGCCTCCGCAACGACAGGATCCCGCGTGTTTCGACCATTCTCTTTCTCACAAGGAACGTACGTCGATAACTTCCGCGGAAATCAACAGCAATTGCGTGCGACCATGGCACAACCGACTTCGTTTATCTCCATCGATGTTATTGCAGTGAATAGTGGCACCGTCGCTCGACTAGAAGCCTATTCAGCTTCTGGGAGCCTATTGCGCAGATTCGAGACCCCGACCCTAGCTGCGGGACAATCGGCAACCATGCAAGTCGTAACCGACACCAACGCGATAGCCTATGTCATTGCCAAGGGAATGAGAAACGCCAGCATCAAGCTTGATAACTTAGCGGTGGGGCCATCTCCCGAAAGCACTACTGGGGCTGATGGAAGTTTTTTGTTTGAAGGGATTGCAACCGGAAATTACCAGCTTGAGATTCTGCCTCCCTCCAGCCAGTATGATTTAGTGGAACCCGCGACTGGCCTGAGGACGGCGGCTTTTGTGGCTGGTTCGCCGAGTATCCATAATGATTTCGCTCTTTCGTTATCGGTCCCACCGTGGCAAAATCCCAACATCCGTCACGACGTGAACGACGACGGGTTCGTAACCGCTCTTGACGTTCTAGCCATCATTAACGAGATCAATCGCAACGGGGCAAGACCGTTAGATGGCACAACCATTGTGTCACCACCGTTCTACGATGTTGACGGGAATCGAAGCATCGAAGCTTTTGATGTTCTAGCAGTCATTAACTTCATCAACGCCAATCTTGGAAGCGGGGAAGGTGAAGAAGTTTCGGGCGAGATCGCCGCGGTCCCGTTGCATGATAGTTCCCACCATATCAATGATTTCGATCCGGATTTCGAAAAGAAACTGAGCCGCAGACACTAGCCGCGTTACAGTTTGCTTGGATGGTGCTTGGTCGCGGCTAGCGCCTGCGGTTCAAGGGGGCGAGCTATCCAACGAACCTTTTCAGTTCTGTTACCACCTCATGCGACGCTTCTTCCATCACGTAATGACCAACGTCTTGAAGTTCGAGCCTTGTCGCATCTGGAAAAGCCATCTGCAGACGCTCCATGCACTCGGGACGAAAACACCAATCGCGCATTCCCCAAACAAAGTGGATCGGCAACTGCCGCAAGTTTGGAAGATCCTGCTCTAGTTTTTCTAAAACCGACCAGGTTGGATGGTTCGGTGAGAGAGGTATATCCTGCACAAATCGATCGATTGCAATCCGATGCTTGGGCGTGTCGTAAGGTGCCAGTAAACCCTCGCGAGTTGCCGGGCTCAGTCGCGGCAACCGATCGATTGCCATCGAGATCGCAGCCCTCGCAAACGCGTTTCCGTAACGGATCATCCAAGACCCTATCAACGGAATTCGACATGCCGCAATCCGTTTGGGAATGTACGGTGGGGGAAAGGCTGCCGTATTTAAGATCATGATATTTCGAAATCGGGTCGGGCATCGGACCGCCGCCCCCAAACCAATGGCTCCACCCCAGTCATGAACCACGAGGGTTATGTTGCACAGGTCTAACGCCTCAATCAGCTGGACAAGATTTTTCGTATGTTGAGTCAAACAGTAGTCGTATTGCTGCGGCTTATCGCTCAAGCCACATCCGACATGATCCACTGCGACAATTCGGCATTGATCTCGAAATTCCGAGACGATCGATCGGTAGTAAAACGACCAAGTTGGATTGCCATGCACGCACAGAATCGTGTTGGGCGACGGCGAGCTGGCTAGCTGTTCATCCACATAATGCATTCGAACACCGCTTTGCATCTCAAGAAAATGAGACTCAAATGGATATTCTGCTCGCCAAGCATTTTTAGGTTCCGTGGTCGCATTCATGCTAGTGCTGTGAACCGTTCGGTCGGATGTCATCGAAAGTTCGCAAGTCGTACGGCAGCCCTACATAGTCGAGCAAACGGCACAGGCCTCGCAGGGCGATTCCAAAACCGTCTGGCCCACTGAAACCGCCAAATTGGCCCCCTCCTTTGACGTGCGGCTCTAAATCTAAGAACAGTCCTGGGATCCCTCGCTTGGAGAGTTTTACTAGCAGGTCCTGATAGCCAAGCTTAAGATCGCGAAGAATCGCTTCGTGCCCTGAATCCCCTTGATTTGCCGGAACAAAACTCTTGAGCGATTCTTCGTCGACATGCGAAGACCGAACGATGGGTTTTTTATAGTCCTTAATGTGAAGCCATCCCAGCCCATTCTTCATTGCTTGGTATTCTTCGTAAGTTTGCTCTGTCGTCATTCCTTGGCAAACGAGGTTCGCACCATCGAAGATCAGAAGCATTGCAGGGTCCGATACACCCTCGTGAATTTTCTGAAGTAATTTACCGGTCTGGCCGATCAAATTCGCTTCCACTTCGAGACCAAAAGTTAATCCGTGCTGATCACAAACGCGAGCAATTTGACCGAGCTGATCAATTGCTTGGGGCAGGTGCAGTTCCGGGTTAGTCCCCTTCGGATGGTAGAAGGAAAAACCGCGAATGAGCTTGGTACCAAACGTATTTGCTAATTCGCAGGCTCTTCGAACATCTCGTTGAAGATAGTCTTGAAATGGGATGTAGCGATTCGATGTCCCGTCCTCCACATCCAAGAGTTTGACTTTGCCGATCGGTGAACCGATCGAAGATACCTGAAGTCCGTATTCGCCCTGCGACTTCAAAACACGATCGATTGCTTCCGGAGAAAGCAACATCACATTTTGAATGCCGTCACCGGCATCCATAAACCGAATGGTGTAATAACGAAGCCCAAGAGCCGCAAAGGCGCAGAACTGCTGTTCGATGGTCTTGCTGTTGGCCGCTTCGTCTGCAAAGCCGCTCAATAAAACGGGAGGAAGAGGGGGAGTCATAAATCTAGTGGTGTCAAATTTAGTTGGATTGCTCGTGTGTTACCGTAATAACGGAAGTGATACCGCCTCGAGCACCCCAATGGCTTTCCAAGGTTACGCTTCGTGGGTTTACGATAGTGACGAAATCGTCCAGGATGCGATTGGTGACGTTTTCGTAAAAGATGCCTTCATTGCGAAACTTCTGCAAATAAAGCTTCAGGCTTTTCAGCTCGACACACTTTTGATCAGGCACGTATCGGAAGATCAGCGTTCCGAAATCGGGTTGACCGGTCTTGGGGCACATCGAGGTAAACTCGGGACATTCAATCTCGATATGGTAGTCACGATTGGGAAAGGAATTGTCGAAACATTCGAGTTGATCTTGAAACGGCGTGCCTGGCACAGCTGGCTCTCCTGGGGATAGGAACGTACAAAAATGAAAGGTCTAATGGGTGAACGGACTACCGAATTCTACGAACGAGGCTCGCAGGCAAGCGGATTTTGGCCAACTCGCTTCGTTGGAGTCACGTATTGGCCATCTGGACATTGTCTATTCTTGCCTTTTGGCCGTATATTGACAGGTCACTTTGACGATAGACCCCTAGAACCCTTGGTAAAAAACCTGTTAAGGACCGCAGCGCGTGATCCGAATCTCTGAAATTTTTCATAGTGTTCAAGGCGAAGGCCGTTTTAATGGCACCCCGAGCGTCTTTATTCGAACCAGCGGTTGCAATTTGCGGTGTTGGTTTTGCGACACTAGGTACGCCTCTTGGGAGCCGGAAGGGGACTCCTGCGACGTCGCCAGCATCGTGAAGTCGGCAACCCAATGGCAAACGCCCCATGTCGTCATCACCGGCGGGGAGCCGCTGATTTTCGAAGAATTGGGCGAAGTGTGCGATGAACTACGAAAGCAGCACCGCCACATTACCATCGAGACCGCCGGCACGATTCAGCGAGACTGGGCCTGCGACCTTTGGTCCATCAGTCCCAAACTAAGCAATTCCACCCCGATCGGATACGCAACGGACGAGTGGATTAAAAATCACGATGACCGACGAAATCGCCCGGATGTCGTTCGCCAGTTGATGAACCAAGGGGATTACCAATTGAAGTTTGTAGTCGGTTCGATTTTGGACGCCGAAGAAGTTCTGGAATACTTGGCGAAGCTGGGGCAGTGGGATCGTGATCGCGTGATGATGATGCCACGCGGAACCACCGTCGCCGAACTGCGACTACAAGCAACTTGGTTGACCGATTGGTGTCGCAATCACGATTTACGTTTGTGTGATCGATCGCATATCTACTGGTTTGGAAATCGACGTGGTACTTAAATACAAACCGTTAAAAATTCTCTTTCTGCACGGATGGCATTCGGTGGTTGGCGGAGTTAAGCCAACCTTTTTGATCGAACAGGGAAACGAAGTCCTCAACCCGAAATTGGACGATGATGATTGGGACGTTGCTTTGGCAACCGCTCAAGCTGCAATGCATGCGTTACAGCCGGATGTAATTGTGGGCTCTTCCCGCGGTGGCGCGATTGCCATGAATCTCGATAGTGGGTCCATCCCGCTTGTTCTGTTGTGCCCTGCTTGGAAACGATGGGGCAACGTGGACCAATTGAAGCCTAACACTCTGATTCTGCATAGCCGTGCCGATGAAGTCATTCCGTTGGAAGATAGCGAAGACTTGATTCGCCGAAGCAAGATGCACTCGGACACTCTGATCGAGGTTGGCACAGATCATCGGCTTGCGGATCACAGTTCGCTTTCTGTGATGCATTGGGCATGCCAGTTGTTAGGCTCGGGCGAACCGATGACTTGGCTTCAGGAGGATTTAGAAAATGCAGGGGCGCCAGGCCGAAACAGCGGAGCGTCGCATGACGATGCGTCTTACATCTGCGACGCTTGCGGGGAAGAGATTGTGATCCCATTGGATTTGAGCGAAGGGACCCTGCAACGGTACGTGGAAGATTGCCCTGTCTGTTGTCGAGCTAACATTATCAATGTGCAAGTCGATGATGACGGTCAGGCTCGGGTATGGTCGGAACCAGAACAGGATTACGAATAAGAGTCAGCAAAGGCCTGACCCCTTTGATCCGTCCCGGGTATCTTCTATAGTCTTCAATGAGCTCCCTCCTTTTTTCAGATTTTGCTACAACACCATGCCAAAGATCGCCGCGTTTCCAAAAGCTTACATGCAAGCGTTATGCAAAGATGGTTCGATGAAGCTTGCGGAATGGTTCGAACTGGCCTCCACGCTCGATATCGATGGCTTGGAATTCTACGCTGGCTTTCTTGAAATGGAGGACCAGCGGATGTGGCCCACATTTCGGCAGCGAGCGGGTGATCTTGGCCTGCAGATCCCGATGCTGTGCTGTTCCCCCGACTTCACTCATCCTGATGAAGCATTTCGCAACAAGGAAATTGCAAAGCAGAAACATTGGATCGAAATGATCTCGGTTTTAGGTGGTAGCTACTGCCGAGTTTTGAGCGGGCAACGTCGACCTGAACTTACCGACGCACAAGGAGTGCAACTTGCAGCGGATAGCATCTATGCTTGCTTGCCTTTCGCTCAAGAACGCGGCATCACCCTTATTCTTGAGAATCACTACAAAGATGACTTCTGGGAATACCCCGAGTTCGCTCAGAAAATGGATGTGTTCTGCGATCTGGTGAACGCGATCGATCACCCCAATTTTGGAGTGAACTACGATCCAAGCAACGCCTACATCGCAGGCGACGATCCGCTCGAATTGCTAAGACGCGTTGTTTCACGTGTGGTTACTATGCATGCCAGCGACCGCTATCTGATTGAAGGAACACTGGAAGATCTTCGACGTGAAGAAGGTGGGGCTGCTGGGTATGCCAAGCGATTGCGCCACGGCGAAATCGGGAAGGGGCTCAATGACTACGATGCGATCTTTACTCAGCTTCGCCAAGCCGGATTTGACAGTTGGATCAGTATCGAAGACGGTGTCGAGGGCATCGACCAGCTGCGCCGAAGCGCTCAGTTCCTTCGGGCGAAAGTAAAACAGCATTGGGCTTAGATCTTCAGCAGGCCCCCGCGTTATCGTCGCACGTGGGTGCTTTGCGATTGGGCTGTGATTTGCTTCTCTTTCTGTCTCGCAATCACTTCTCCCGAAGCACTTCCTGCAATGTTACCAGCTCTCGATAGGAGTGGCCGGGTGTAGAACGGTAAGTACGCCACGCCCGGGATAAACGATGTCGCTTGCGAAACAAGATCACCTCCCATGCGACCGTAAACTTCCGAATACATGTTCCGTTCCAGTTTCCAATCTTTCTTGGCTCTGGCGTACGATAACGCATCGCTGGACACGGAAGCGTCGCGGAACAGCGGCACCACCGGTAACCAGTTGACGGCTGTGTATGTTCCGGGGTAACGCTGGTCGTAAAGTTGCTTGACGTAGGCGGAATGAAAAACCGATTCCTCGCGCGACGTCGAATTGATGGATAGGGTGTTGGTAAACGGGTTGTAACCGTCCCGTCCAAAAGCACGTCCGGGCAGTAAACAATATCCCACATGGTAGAGCGTGCCACCCGTGTATTTCCAGAAAGGGGCGATGCGATCGTTGCTTTGAAGCCTGTTCCATTGCTGACCCGGGTTGTATTCGCGGACATCAATGTTGACCCCTTTGAGTCTGTTATCATCCAAGTAGTCCGAGGCCGCCTGTACCGCCAGCATCCTGCGTTCCGAAATCGGAATCGCTTCGTCCGGATCGTTTGACGGAAACCATTTGCGAATCACTTTTCCCGGATACTGGACGACTTTTTCCAGCTTGTCGATGCGTGGATGGTGGCCCCCCATCGTGATCAAATTGGGAGTTCTTGGAAGATCGTCCAAAAGCTCCTGCCTCGAAATTCCATAGCGATAGGTGTCTTGAACACATCCCTGCGACACAATACTTGCCAGAAGCAAGGTCGCGAAAGCAATCAACCTGGAGTTGGTAAATCGAAGGGGTGTCTGACTCACGAAGCTTCCTTGTTCGAATCCAAATCGATGGCATTCACCCAATGTACCTAAATCCAATGTATCTAATGTACTGGTGCGGCTAGCGAATTGGCTGTCTGCGCACGGTTGGGGGTTCTGGCGATTTAGGCAGTCGAATTTCAACAATACAGCCTGCCCCAGGGGCAGATTCGATCCATACATCGCCGTCGTGAGCATCTATAATTCGCCGGACATTTGCAAGAGAGATTCCAAGCCCACGCCCATGCTCACGCCCGCTGTAGTACAAATCCCAGGCTCTTTGAGCTGACTCATGCGATAATCCGGGCCCGGTGTCACTTACCGCAATTCGAATTTCTTCCGACTCATTACCATCGGCGGTTGCTGCTTCACCGCAGAATACTCGGATTCGATCGTTCGGACCACACACTTGTATCGCGTTGTGCAAAAGAGACAAAAGGGCTTCGGTCAACGCCGCTCGCTCGATTGCGGCATAGCATGGTTTGGGCCCAACTTGGAACTCGACCTGGATTTTGGAATGCTTCCAAGTTTCCGAGTGCCTTTGCATGATACCACGGACTGTTTCTCCGACGTTTTCAGTCCTAAGCGTTAATGATCTTGGCTGAACGACTCGCATCATCTCCGCTAGCATTTCGTGCGCTCGCATGGTTTGATCCACGATGGTTGCCAGCGAGCGTCGGTCAGCCTCGGTACTTGCAGTCGCGATTAATTGTTGAGCTCGAGCGGCTATGTTTGCGAGCGGGTTGTTTATTTCATGAGAAAGACCATACGCAAAGCTGTAGATGGCTTGATTGCATTCTCGCTGTACTGATTTTTGAAATTGCTCCGAGCTGCTCATTGCGGAAATAGTGGAATGAATGGCGGCCGAGCAACTACGTGCGAGTTCGGCATTCGATCGATTGGATTCGGCATCCAGGACGCTGATTCGGCCCTGCGAGAACTGGTGCAAAAGACGTTTCAAGCGAACTTCAATCGGTCCCGGTTCTAGTTGGAAATTGGATTCAGATTCAAATTTTGCCAGAATCTTTTCTAGTTCATCATTCACTTCCACGACGGGTTTTGGGCGACATACCCGTCCGATGGTCGATTGATTCATGGCGACGGACATCAATCGATAGCTTAGTTCGGAAGCAATCTGAGGCGAGATCGATTGAGAGGGCTTCGATGCCTTGGGTAGGCTGCGAATCGGCAGGGTTGTTTCCAATTCCGAATCGACCAGTTCATGAAGAGGCTTTGCCGCTTTATCAATTTTTAGGTCGGAATCGATGTGCACGTCGGCGACCGTGTCCGAAGACGCTATGTTGTGGACAGTTTTCGAAGGTCCGGAAGAGGGTAATCGAACAGGATCGGTACCTGAGCGGCCTTTGGCGGGATTGGCGATTTTGGTTCGAGTTTGCTTATTCATGGATGTTTCGTTTCAGCGCTAGTCCGGTTGTCGTTGCTAGTGATCGCTAAAACCATAACATAGGCCCTTGGGTGAGTCTACGAATAAAGCCACCTTGCTTGGCTTTATGGGGCAAGGTGGCTTTGTGTGGCAAAAGGTGGCTTTGTGGGACACCCGGCAAATCAGTTGATTCGCCTTTAGATTGCTACTGGTCGATCGATTTCTAGCAAATCGCAGACGCGATCTAGCAACCGGTCGGTGGTGAACGGTTTTTGCATGAAGTCGTTTGCGCCTGACGCTCGCAGGTCCGCAACCTTGTCTTGCTCAACCATACCCGAGATGCAAAGGATCTTGACGGAGTCCATGGTGCGATCGCTGCGAACACGCTGGCATACTTCGCGGCCATTGATATCAGGCAACATGACGTCAAGAACTACCACGTCTGGGCGGAATTCCTTGACCTGCATTCCCGCGTCAAAACCGTTGTTCGCGGTTCGGATGTCGAATCGACCGTCGCGGTCGAAGGTATCGAACATCAAGTCAACCAAATCTTGATCGTCATCGACGATCAGGAGCTTCTTCTTACCGCTTTCCAACGCGTCGGTTGGAATGCCATTGTCCTTCATAAAGACGAACAATTGATCTCGAGGGATACGGCGGAAACGACTGCCGGGAACGCGGAATCCTTTCAGCGAACCGTTGTCGAAACAACGAATAATCGTTTGTTGGCTCACCTTGCAAATTTTGGCGGCCTCGCCGGTCGTAAAAACAGTTTTTGTGCTGGACATTGGGGGAACCATCCTTCCTGAATGTTCGTTGCAATCTTGACGACGGGTCGCCAAACTCACACGCTCGGTTTATCTTGTGACAGCAACCACGTCTGCCGAAGTTACCGAACCTACCTTGGTTGGGCGGAGAATATCGAAGTTGCGTAATTGGGGTCAAGATGGATTTCAAGACAAGTAGTTCACAGCGACTTTACAATCTGCGCAACTCGGGGGGCGAACGAATTTCTGATGGTCGCTGGTAATTTGGGTGCAAAGCCCAGGCGTGGTTGAAACGATTCGGCCCTGTTGGCCCAGTAACGTCGAACGATGGTTGTTCCTCCAAAGAAGCAAGAGAAAGATTGATAAAATGTCCGTAAGTAACCAGTGCCGTTGGGGAATTCTTTCTACCGCAGCGATTGCAAAAAAGAATTGGCGTGCGATCACTCAATCGAAGTCAGGGGTCATCACCGCAGTCGCAAGCCGAAGAGCCGATGCTGCCAAAAATTTTATTGCGGAATGCCAAGCCTCTGCACCTCAATCGCACCAACCCGAGGCGTTGGGCAGCTACGAAGCATTGCTCGCTAGAACCGACGTGGATGCCGTTTACATCCCGCTTCCAACCGGCGTTCGGAAAGAGTGGATCTTGGCGGCTGCAAAGCAAGGGAAACACGTTCTGGCCGAAAAGCCAGCTGCCGTGAGTGCAGCGGACCTGGAAGAAATTCTTGCTGTATGCAAGGAGAATCATGTCCAATTTATGGATGGGGTCATGTTCATGCACAGTGCTCGCATGAACGCTCTAAGAAAAGCTCTCGATGACCCTCAGCATATGGGAGATATCCGTCGGATCGCTTGCCAATTTTCTTTTCTTGGCGGTGACGATTTTTCGCAAAAGAACATTCGGGTCGACAGCCATCTTGAGCCTTTCGGCTGTCTAGGTGACTTGGGTTGGTACTGTGTTCGCTTCTTGCTTTGGGCCAACCGGTGGCAAACACCCACTGAAGTCGTTGGCCGATGCATTAACACTTCCAAAGGGGCCTCCAGCGAAGGGGAAGTTCCTTCGGAATTCTCCGCCGAGCTTCGATTTGCGAACGGGGTTTCAGCGAGCTTTTACTGTTCCTTCCTTACCGGCAATCAACAATGGGCGCACGTTAGCGGGACGAAGGGGAATGTCTTTGTCAAGGATTTCGTGTTGCCCCATTTTGGCTGCGAAGCCAGCTTCGATATCGAGAATCCTGTGTTCGTCGCTTCCGCATGTGACTTTCATATGATGGAACATACACAGCGTGTGGCGGTTCACGAGTATGCGAGTGGTTTCGCGCCAGCTCAAGAAATCAACATGTTCAATACGTTCAATCAAATCGTCCAAACGAAAACGTTGGATCCACATTGGGGCGAAATCGCGCTGGCAACCCAGCGAGTCCTCGATCAGCTTTTTTCGAAATAGGGAACAGCCCTTGGGCTGGTCTGAATGCCATTCCTGATGCGATTCAGTAAGTGGTAAGTTCCCTTAACTACGAATACGGTCTGCTAATCCAAACTAGCGGCCTTTTGAGGTGAACAATCAAAAATATGTTATCATTCGACTCTTTGTTGTGGAGAACTCACGCCTCCTGACTCAATCATTGCGAGAGAATTCAAAAGTATGGACATCGACATCAATCGGCAGATCAGCGTTGCGATCGAGAACCAGCCTGGTCGGCTCGGCCAGATCGGTCGGCTGCTAGCCGAGCAGAAGATTCACATCAGCGCGTTCAGCGTGATCGATAACGTTGAACAGGCGATGGTTCGGCTGATCACCGGCGACCCCACGGCTGCAAGGGCAGCTCTCCAAAATGCAGGGCTGCCTGTCGTGGAAGTGGAGGTCTTGGTGATCGAGATGTCCGACAGCTTAGGAACTCTGGCCCTGATTGGTGAGACGCTGGCGGCGGCGGACATCAACATTGAATATGCGTATTCCTCTACGGCTCCAGTCGGCAATCGTGGACGTCTGATCGTGAAGACGGCAAATCCGCGTGCAGCAAAAGAGGTTCTCGTAGCATTGGGTGATATTCATTGATTTCAGTAACGCCAATGTCCACTGTTGGAATATTGCCCGTTGGTGCTTTAGGAGCAGCATTCTATTACCATCTGACTCAAGGTTGCACCAGCAATCAAGATCGAGTCCAGTTTGTTAGCCGGCGTGGCTCGGCGAGCTCTTCTGCGTTGGCACAAAAAGGCGAACTGACGATTTCCTCTGGCGGCAAGTTTCACCCCATTCAAGCCTCGACGGTCTGCCGTCCTGATTTACTCGAATGCGCGAAGGCAGGTTGGCTCCCGGATGTTCTGATCGTTTGCACACAACCCGACCAACTGCTGCCCATGATGGGCGATTATGTCAAGCTACTGGAACTGCTTTACGCTCAAACCGATCTTGATTCTGCCGTCGAAAAATTGCCGTTTTTGGTGTTGAGTAGTAACGGGATCTACCATGAGCGAGTTCGGCGCTTTCTGGTGGAGTTGCTGGAAGAATCAATGCTTTATGGAAGGCTGCCTGATCTTTGGAGCCAGTCGATGGGGCAGATTGTGGGCAAGCTTATGCGGGGTGTTACGATTCAAACAGGGCATCGCGAGGGCTCCGGCGCAAATGCTGTTTTTCATGCGGGACCACCAGGCCGCACCACACTTGCCGGTGGCGATGCCAAGCACCGACGTCAATGTCAACAATTACTTCAAAGTTTAGGTGGATGGTTTGAGAACGCGGAATTGGCTCCACCGATTCGAGTGGAGTTCGACAAGGCGTTAGTGAACCTTTGGAGTAATCTGCTAGGGCAGCTTCATGCAATCGATGCAGATGGTAAGTTTCGATTGCTACGCGTGAAAGAAATTTACGCAAAGTCCAGCGATAGGGAGCTTCGAGAACTCTCGGGCCATTTGTTTTCGATTGGTCGAGCTGTACGAGCTTATCGCGACGATGAAGACCCGGACAGCCTTCACGACAAGACTCTGCAAGTTGCATTAGTTTCTGGTAAGCACTACCCATCCAGTCTGAAGTGGATCGATGCACAGCTGCAAGCCGGTACGCTTACGCCGCAATTGACTCCCACCGAACAATGGCTGATTGATCCGCTAACGCATTACGCGAGAACAGCGGGTTTGGAAGCGGCCGCGCAGTACTTTGCGTCCTTGAAACAACGGATCGAAATAGGATTGGCCGCCGCGATCGCAAATTACCATCGGAAGACTGCGGCATCTTAGCCTGGTAACTTGTGGCTAGCGCCCGCGGCTCATGTGTTGAACCGCAGGCGTTTAGTCTCGTTCCAAGGCTCCGCCTTGGAACGCACTGCCTTGGAGGCTCCGCCTCGCGTTAGGCATGCATTTTCAACTCAGGAGGCAGGAGTCTCCGGTACATTGCATCCCCAGGCGGAGCCAGGGGACGAGTGCTCAATGAAATGGTACTCATACTCGAAAAACGGTGTTCGAGTACGAGTCCCGCTGCTCTTTTTAAGCTTCTGCTTGGCTCAATCGAATTAACGAGACTAGCTCGTCCGTCGACATTTTGCCAGCTCGATCCGCCCCGTCTAGAACACCGCTGATCAACTCGCGTTTGTCTGCATGCAAGGCCAAGATCTGTTGTTCGATCGTGTCCTTGGCAACCAAGCGATACACGGTTACCGCTCGCATTTGTCCGATACGGTGGGCTCGGTCCGTTGCTTGATCTTCGACAGCTGGGTTCCACCAGGGATCCATGTGGATCACATAATCGGCGGCGGTTAGATTCAATCCTGTTCCCCCGGCCTTCAAAGAAATCAGGAATAGCTCTCCTTCGCCCGCTTGGAAACGATCGACGGCTTCTTGTCGCTTGGCAGCTGGAGTCGACCCGTCTAGGTATTGATACTTGACTCCGATTTTATCGAGGGCTTCCCGAAGCAGGCTCAGGTGTTGCACAAATTGGCTAAAGACCAGAGCGCGGTGTTCCCCCTCGCGTAGCTCGGCGACAATTTCCATGAACAAGTCTAACTTGGCAGATGACTTGTCCCAGCGCTTGTCGACGAGACTTGGGTGGCATGCCAGTTGACGCAATCGAGTCAACCAAGCCAACACGCGAATTCGCATTTGACTATCGTTTTCCCCTTCGCCCGGCTTGGTGATTTCCGACAACGCTGCCATGCGTGCAGCATCGTACTTCTTGCGTTCTTCTTCCGAGAGTTCCGCGAGACGAACTACTTCTGTCCGTTCTGGAAGTTCGGAAAGCACTTCTTTCTTAGTCCGCCGGAGAATGAACGGCCGCACAACGCGACCTAACGCTTGCAATCGATCGCGGTCCCCTTGCCGTTCGATCGGTTCTGCAAAGCTCTTACGGAATCGATCCCACGAGCCCAACAAGCCAGGACTAATGGTTCGCATCAAGCTCCATAGTTCCCCGAGATGGTTTTCAAGGGGAGTACCCGACAAGGCCAATCGCCAATCGGCATCCAATTGACGAACTGCCTGGGCGGTCTTGGTTTGAAAGTTTTTAATGAACTGAGCTTCGTCCAAAACCAACGTGTGCCACGCTCGGGCGGTGAATCGGTCCACATCGCGCTGAAGAAGCTGGTAGCTGGTAATGATCAAATCGCCAGGGCCGGCGGAATCGACCAACGTCTGCCGATCGTGTTCGCGATACAGTTTGGCTTTTAGCGATGGGGCGAAGCGTTCAGCTTCACGTTGCCAGTTGGAGCCCACGCTGGTTGGGGCAATAATCAGTGCTGCACCTTTGCTGGCACGATCCAGGAGAACTCCCAGCGCTTGCACTGTTTTCCCCAAACCCATGTCGTCCGCTAAACAGCCACCGATCCCCCAGTGGGCCAATCGCGAAAGCCATGCGTACCCTGTTTTTTGGTAATCGCGAAGGTCTGCATTCAAGGTATCGGGAACGACAGGGATCAGGTTCTTGGCAGACGCGAGCCTTGTCAACGCATCGCGCCATGACATATCGGATTCGTAGCTGATGTCACTGCCAAGTGCTTCTTCCACGACCGCTGTGGCGGCACGCGAGACGCGAATGGCCCCCGAGTCTGTTTGGGAAACATCTTGAATACTGTTCAGCCGCTGACGCAACTGATCAGAGATCATTGCAAATTGCCCATCCCCAAGTGGAATGAAACGACGACCACCGCGCAAGGCAGCCAATAACTCTGCTAACGGAATCTCAAGCCCTTCCAGCTTCGCAACCCCTTCGACGCCAAACCAGTCGCGTTGACTGGTCAGTCGTACTTGCAGACGTTGAGGCGTGATTTCGCCGATAATCTTCATCGGTTGGCTCTTGGGCCAGCAAACCGTCGGCGCAGATTCGCCCATTGACTTGATACGTTGCAATAAATCCAACGCGATGTCTGGGTTCTCCGCAATCCAAGTGTAGGCGCTCTCGTAGATCAATTGCCCCAGTTCCAGGGCCCCGGAAATTTCATCTGCCCTTATCGATTCTTCGTCCAATGCGCGAAGCAATTGGAATCGTCCCGCCGGAGTTGCAACTCGCAATCGGTCGGGTTCTTGACCAGGCACAGGTTGCTCCGCCACAGCGTCACAGGCAACACGAAGACCAACCAACAAACCTTCTTTACCAAAGGGTGACAAATGCACTTCGATCACTGGCTCCAAAGGTTGCTCGGGGCCAGCCAAGCGTTCTGGTAAATTGATTTGAATCCATTTTGGATCAGCTGCCCCGGCTACCAAGTCTGCAAATTGTTCGGCGGATTCCTGATCGAACACGGCCTCGCGTCGTTCGGCCGCGTGAAGATCTTCAATCAATCGCTTCATGCGATTGTCGATACTACTGATAAAGACACATCGCTGTTCGCGGTCCAACCGCAACATCATTGTTTCTTGATTGTTGATCGTGCCCATGAAATAATTGGGTTGATCGCGAAGCGAATCGATGTGGTAGTCACCTTGATAGACGCTGGGACGGTAGATATCGTCCTGTTGTTCGACTCGGACTTCAAGCGGACTGTCCACGACACGAATCGGAGTTTGCAGATCATCGTCCAAGGTCAAATGGGGGTGATCTTTTAGCAGATTCAGGCATTCTCGCACGATTCGAGGAGTTTGGCCACGATACGATTCCTCGGCGGACTGAAGCAACAAAATCAGCAGACGGTCGGAAGGGTGCACCAAAGCAGCTTCGTCGACGGTGTCCAAGCCATCTTTCAAGTGACGACCTTTGTTCCAGCCACCCTTCTTTCGCATCGTCTGCAGGTGAGCATTGACCTTGACCGATGAATTCGAAAACGATAGACGCCACTGGATGCGCATCAAACGATCGCGTTCTAATTCCTCTGGCGGTGTTTCGGGCGGCGCTTGCGGATCGCGAAGATAGCTCAACGATTCCACCAACTTCCGACCCGCGTGCCGTCCGTCGGTGATGCAACTTTCCATCCATTGGATCGCATCTTCGGCGGACCGTTGACTCAACTGACGACGGATCAAATGCAAGCAATGAATCTGGTGAACGCAAGGCTTGATCGTTTCGGTGCAACTGCATTTTGCATTCAGCTGACGAACAACACGGCCCGCGCCTGGGTCCATCAAATTCCCTAATTGCGTTGTATCCAGCTCAATGACAATGCTGGTATTGAATTGGCCGCGAACGGGAGCCACCCCTTGCAGTTCGAAATCCCAGTGAAGGTTGCTTTCGCCTCGCTTCAGTCGCGGTTGATCCTGAGTGGTGTAGTATCTTGCCATCAGCAATTGCTGGGGGCGAATTTTCTTCTCAAGAAGTGCTATCGCTTGCAGGATATGGACAATCAATCCGGTCGCCTTGGGAGGGTCCAGCTGAGCCAAGTCTGTCATTGAGTGTTGTTCCGTCCGAAGAGTGAAGTCCGCAAAAGCCAAGTCCACTAGTGTCGTCGATATAGAGGCCTTTTGGCAAGACGAAATTCCGAGTTCGGTAAATCAATCGGACCAACAAAAAGAAAGGCCAAACAGTGATATTTGGCCTTTCGTGGAACACCAAAGGATGCTATAAGCCCATGTGAGCGGGAGCGACTCCTTAGTCGGATGCAACACGGGGTTGCGATGCCCTATCTGGGCGACTTTAGCATGATTCAAGTCACCCTTCTAACCCCTGTTCCGAGCAGTACTCGCATGGCGATCCAAGTCGTGGACTACAGCTCAGTTCGCCAGAGAAGCAATCTAGGCCGTACCATAAACCGGTTGGTTTACGACCTTTTATCTTGAGCTACGATCTAACCTGCAATTCGCTGTTTTGCTGCCACGTACCACTTTCGAAATGTTCGCGTGTTTTTATGAGCTAGCCTGTTCCAAAACCATGGGTTGCGCCAACGCGGAATCAGCCCTGCGTTTGGGATTTCCCAATCCGCGGATTCGATCCTGGCCTGCATGACTTTCGGATGAGTTCCCCGAAAGGCTTCACAGGTCCGAAGGTCCCATTCAAACGCTTCGCCCTCTTTGGCCTCCGCTGGCTCGACATACTTGCCGTCATAAAGACTGGAGAAGTAGTTCATTTTGGCTGTCATTTGCGGAGGCGGCTTGACGTATCCATAGTGGTACATCCAGGCACCGGTCGAAGCAGAACGAGGCTTGCGGCCGTTGACTAGAAAGCCGCAAGCGTCGCCGTAAGACCGGGGGCCTGCTGACCTACGAACGATTCGTGTCTGAAAACGGTAGGGCAGCGGGTCGCGGATTCCATACGAAGCTCGGAAATGGTGGTATCGAAACCCCAATCCTTCGACGCACGTTCGCTTTAAACTCGAAGCCATCGCCTTTCGAATGCGATCGTAGTCGTGTTCATGAATCACTTCGTCGGCTTGCAAGTAAAAACACCAATCCCCTTTGCATTCGTCCAATGCAAGATTGGTTTGTTGAGCCAGGACCGTACCACCCAGGCGAGCGTTTTCGTCCCAAACCGTATCCACGATTCTCAGCTTGGGACAATCGATGGATGCAACCACTTGGCGAGTTGCATCTCTGCTTTGACCAACGGCAACAACTAGTTCGTCCACCAAGGGCAGCAGCGAAAGAATACTTTCGGTAATTGGGTAATCGAAAAGGATCGCGTTCCGGACGATCGTAAACCCAGATACAAACACTGTCTTATTGCCCCTCGATTCAAAGTTTCCTTAGACTCCACCAAGTAGAAACTTATTCAGACTACCCAAGAAAACGATGAGGAGTCAAGGCTGATATGGCAATCCACCCTGGCTACGAATGCTATCAATAACTATTTCGGATTAGGAACGGCGTTTGTTATGAGCCAAATGCTGCGCTCGGGCCGTTCTGCTTATTGCGACTTGGTGAAGCGGGAGCGGTATACTGGCAAGCCATTCTGACGTGTTCTTCGTTCAAAGTGTGTGCGGTAATCCATATCGTGTTCCGCGGGCGGCTCGCTGACAAAAAAGGGACCGCTCAATTGTGTTATTTGATCGATCATTTCTAGGGTCGCTTCGTAGTAGTCCAGTACGTCGGTCCAGAAGTGAAGTTCACCGCTGGGCTTCAAGGCCCGTTGTATGTTCAGCAAAGATTGTTCGTTGAGGACTCTGCGTTTTTTGTGTCTGGCTTTCCACCAGGGGTCAGGGAAGTAGACATGGACAGCGTCTAACGATGCTTCCTTGACGTCACGGTCCAGCACCATCACTGCGTCACAAGCAAAAAACTTGATGTTCTCGAATCCCAGTTTGGTAACTCGGTTTTGGCAATCAATGGCATAACTTCCTGCTAATTCCAGCCCCACATATCGGCGGTTGGGATTCTGTTTTGCCGCATTGGTAAGGAAAAGCCCTTTGCCAGATCCAATTTCCAGTTCGATGGGAAGGTTCGTGGCGGTCCATTGTAAAAATCGGTCTTCATCCAGAAGGTCAAAGAATCGGTCGCGCTGCGGAGTGACGCGTTCGATCGGATTCTGAATATCAGTCGGCTGAGCTGATGAATCCAGGTCGACCTTCGATTTTGGGTCAATCGACGTTCCTTCGGTGATTTGATTGATATTTTCCGGGTCGGAGTCCGAGGAGTCGTGTTGCATACCGATTAGGTTGGGTTATAACCGAAGAGTTGAATGGGCCATGCATCGCGTTTTGCGATGTGCCTCGTGGCTAAGATAAGCGAATTCAACTCCTACCTCCACCCTTCTCACTAACTCCGTTGTAAAAAGGCGTCCTCTATGTCAACTGATCCAAAGTCCGATCTTCCATCCAATCGACGAGACTTTTTGTCCTCCAGCGCTCTTTCGACTGCGGTGGCAACGACTGCGATGGCTGGTAGTTCCAGTTTCCTCAGCAGAAGCGTGCATGCAGCCGGCAGTGACATTATCAAGGTGGGGCTTATTGGGTGTGGTGGACGGGGGAGCGGTGCAGCCAACGATGCGATGAAAGCGGACGCAGGTTGTCGGCTCACCGCGATTGCAGACGTTTTTTACGATCGCTTGCAAGATGGGAAGAAGCAGCTGCAGAAGACGCTGGGCGAACAGTATGCAGTCAGTGAAGAACAGTGCTTTTCAGGTTGGGAGGCTCTTGAAAATATTCTAGCAACCGATGTTGACGTCGTTTGTTTGGCGACTCCGCCTGGGTTTCGTCCGGCCCAGATGGAGGCTGCGGTTGCAGCTGGGAAACACGTTTTTTGCGAAAAGCCTGTCGCGGTGGACCCGGTGGGTGTTCGACGAGTGATGGCGGCATCGGCCATGGCTGCCGAAAAAGGCCTGTCGGTCGTTTCCGGCTTGTGTTGGCGATACGATCTTGGTGTGAAGGCTACGATCGAAAAGATCCAGTCGGGTGCAATCGGAGAGATCGTCTCGATTCAATCCAACTATTTGACTGGAACCCTTTGGAACCGAACTCCGAAACCGGAGTGGACTCCAATGCACAAGCAAGTTCTCAACTGGTTGTATTATCGCTGGCTTAGTGGGGATCATATCGTCGAGCAGTTCATTCACTCGCTCGATAAAGCTTTGTGGCTTCATAACGACGTGCCACCCGTACTATGCTACGGTACAGGCGGTCGGCAAGTGCGAACACAGCCGGAATACGGCGATGTGTACGACCACTTTGCGGTAGTTTACGAATGGGCCGATGGAACGCGTTGTTATGCATCCACACGACAAATGAGCGAATGCCATAATGAGACCGAAGACTTTGTTTACGGCACCGAAGGGGTCGCTCGTGTTATCGGCAATCGCATTCGGGGTAAAGTCGATTGGAAGTACGAAGGAGATTCACCAAGTATGTATCTCCTGGAACATATCGCGCTGATGAAAAGCATCCGTGAAGGCAAGCCGATCAATAATGGCGATTACATGTGCAAGAGCACGTTGATGGCGATCATGGGACGTGAAGCGGCTTACTCGGGCCAAGTCATTAAGTGGGACGATGCCATGGCTAGCGAAATGAAACTTGGTCCAGACAAGCCTGATTGGGGACCAGCCCCTGAAATCGAAATTCCGATGCCTGGCCAATACAAGTTCATCGACGCGTAATGAACTTATTGAGCCAATGAGATTTGATGTCGAATCCACAATTTGCTCGATCGCCACGGGAGCCGAGGGGGCGTATCGAGGTGCGATTCGAATCACAGGTCCCAATTCGGTTGCAATCGTTCAGTCTGCTTTTGGTTCATCGCGACCTGAGCCTGATCGATTGCAACACCCTAGTACGGTTGCTGCAATCGCCCCGGATTGGCAAACTCCGACAGCGATTCGTTTCACTCGGCCATTGGAATTGCCACGTCTTGGCTCCATCGAAGTGGACGTTTTCGTGTGGCCAGATTCTCGAAGCTACACGGGCCAGCCTTCGGTTGAGCTGCATTGCTTGGGGAACATTGTCATCCTGGAGTCGATCCAGTCGAGATTGCTGGAGCACGGCGCGATTTTGGCGCAACCGGGCGAGTTTACTTTAAGGGCATTTCTAGCCGGACGTTTGGACCTGACTCAATGCGAAGCGGTTTTGGGGGTGATCCATGCGTCCAATGAACGTTCCCTTCATGTTGCCCTTATGCAATTAGCAGGAGGTATTTCAGCCCCTCTGCAAGAACTTCGAAATTCCTTAGTAACTCTCTTGGCCGACATTGAAGCGGGCTTGGACTTTGTGGATGAGGACATTGAGTTCGTCAGCTCTGCCGAGATTCAGCGTCGATTGGAGCAGGCAGATCAAATTACTTCCGATCTATTGCTTCAAATGGATTCGAGATCTGGCCAAACTTTTGCTCTGCAGGTTGCGATTGTCGGCGCTCCCAATGCGGGGAAGAGCTCGTTGGTCAATGCGTTGGTTGCCAAGCACGTCTCGATCGTCAGTGACCAGCCTGGGACAACTCGCGATTATGTTCGCACACGTTTGGACTTGGATGGAGTGATGGTGGATTTGCTGGATACGGCTGGTATGGAGGTAGTGAACGAAGCAACTCCTCGAGGTATCGCCCAGCAGTTCACGCGTCAGATGTTGGAGCAAGCGGACTTGGTCCTTCATTGCCGCGCCAGCGACGAGTGCAACAACCAAGATCTCCAAACCATCGACATCGAGAAGGCGAAGGACGCGGAGGTATGGTTCGTAAAGACCAAGTGCGATCTTGGGGGGGACCCTTTCTCTCCGGATTCTTTGAATGTCTACACTCGGCAATGGACGACCAGTGTTTTTGAACCCGAGAGCATAAGGCTGCTTACCGATGCGATTCGCGAATGGGCGCATCACAGGCAAGCCGGCGATGCGCAAGTTGTTCCGCTGACGGCATCGCGCTGCGTTGCTTCGTTACAAGCCGCGAGCCATGCGATTCAACTCGCCAAGGACGCTCTTTTGCGCTCCGTGGGGGATGAAGTGATTGCGAGCGAGATTCGGGTCGCTCTTGACGAAATTGGGATGGTGGCCGGGACGGTTTACACGGACGATATTTTGGATGCCTTATTCAGTCGCTTTTGTATCGGGAAATGATCGGAGCTAAGCTATGAAGTATCGGACAAATGACCACGCCTGTTCAAATTTAGGTCGATCTTCGGGAGTCTCAAGATCGGTTTTGGTTCTGCTCATGATTGGGTTGATATCGCATCCAGTTTTCGCAGATTGGCCAGGGCTGCTGGGTGTTCACCGCGATGGAAAGGCGGATGCAAGTTGCCAGCTTCCCGAGAAGCTGGCAGATTCGTTGGAACCCTTGTGGAGTGTTCCCGTAGGCCAGGGATACGCCGGCCCCGCCATTGCTGGCAACCAACTTGCTTTCTACGAACGACAGGGAAATACCGATCGCGTCCGTCTGCTGAATGCAGCAACGGGTGAAGAAATTTGGAGCCGAGATATTCCCGCCAAGTATCAGGGAGGAGTCGACGCGGATAAGGGGCCGCGATGCGTTCCGACGATCACTGCTTCGGGCATTTTGGTGTACTCGGCAGCGGGCGAATTAACTCTTTTGGATCGTCAACAAGGAACCATTCGTTGGACAAGGTCGTTAAAACAAGAGTTTCATTCCGAAGATGGGTATTTTGGTGCGGGTAGTTCGCCGCTTGTTGTCGACGATCGCGCGATCATCAACGTCGGGGGTAAACGAGCATCGGTTGTCTGCGTTTCCCTGCCCGACGGGAAAGATGTTTGGACAGCATGTCAGGGCGATGCGAGCTATGCTTCGCCGATCTACTTGGATTCCAAAAAAGTGCCGTCGCTTTCAAGCTCGTTGGTTGTTGTTCCAACTCGGACAACAACCTTCGGACTAGATATCCAATCGGGAAAAGAACTTTGGAAGTTTTCGTTTGGGCAACGCGGGCCGACCGTGAATGCCGCTACACCCATCGTAACGCAAGATGGTTTGCTGTTCATGACAGCCAGTTATAACATCGGATCGCAGTTGCTTCGAGTTGATTCTGCATCGGCGAAAGTAGTCCGCAAGGGAGAAGAACTAAGCAGTCAGTATGCAACGCCTATATCGGTCCGAGGTTATTTGTTTGGGTGCGATGGGCGTGAAGATCAGGGAGGGGCAGTGTACCGATGTTGGAACGAGCAATCAGGCAAATTGCGATGGGAACGCGCTGGTATGCCCATCTGCCATACGATTGGCGTTGAAGACCGAGTGCTTGTTTTCGGGATCGATGGAACGCTTTGGTGTTTGGATGCAAACGCCAGTGGCTTTGCGCCTCTTTGGCAAAGTACGCTTCCGCAGGGTGTTTACCGAGCCGTTCCTGCCTTGTCGGACAACCTGCTGTTCGTGCGAAGCTCAAATGGTGCGGACTCAGTTCTGTCTTGTTTCGAGCTGAAGTAGTACGTGTCGCTTTTCGATCGATGCTATTGCTGAATGGAATTAGCTCTGTGGAAAGTCCTGGATGGTTAGTAATGTCGCCAAAGGAATCCCGGCTTTTTGGAAGGCTGCGAGTCCACCCTCGAGCCGATCGATGACACCTAACACACCGATGACCTCTAAGCCAAAATCGCGGGCTGCTTGAGCTGCCTTGAGGGCGCTGCCGCCACTGGTGATGACGTCTTCGACAATAACGCACTTCATGCCGGGCTGGACAGGTCCCTCGACCAGTTTGCCTGTTCCGTGTTGTTTGGCTTCTTTACGAACCATGAATCCTAAAAGTCCGCGATTCCGAAGGCCTGAATGGGCAACCACGGAGGCGGTGATCGGGTCCGCACCGATGGCTAGCCCGCCGACGCAATCAGGGACGGAGCCAAAGTGATTTTCAAGAAGGAGATCAAGCATCCCTGCGGCAATTAAATTGGCCCCTTCCGGGTGCAACGTGATCGTCCGACAATCGAGGTAATAAGATGCTTGCTTGCCGCTGGCCAAGGTAAATTGACCAAACCGAAGGGCGTGCTTACGGATGAGGCTCTTGAGCTGTTCTCGGTCGTATTGGTAATTCATCGCTAAATGGTTGTAGGCTAGAGGCTCGAAATGAAAAATTCGGGCCGTTAGTTTAGCGACTCTTGGTAATCTCCATAGAGCGTTTCTACGGCCAACTGAGTAAATGGCCGACTGAGCAAATGACCGGTTACAGCAATTGGCCGGTTACATAGCCATGGCCGCTTCTTCGTTCTTCAGTTCTTCGATCAAAGGCCAGAGTTCGTCGATCTCGTCATGAAACAAATTGCCGATCAAAACATCTGTGATCAAGTGCTTTTTCTCCGGATACTTTCGAACGAGTTTTCCGAAGTTGAGCCCGTCATAAAAGGCGCACACAAGGTGTCGCATTCGATCCATGGCTTTCACGTGTTCGGGAACCCACTTTTGTAGCCTTGCTTCGGAAACATCGTTGGCTTGTAGGGCTTCCGTGACCGCATCCGCAGCCATTGCGGCGGAGGTTAGGGCCAACATCAGACCGGATGAATAAAGGGGGTCCAAGAATCCATAGGCATCACCCACCAAGACCCAGCCATCACCCGCTCCCTTTTTAGCTTTGTAGGAATATTCCTTTTGGGCTTTGTAGTCTTCGCATCGGGTCGCGTCGGCAATTCGAGGTTGCACACCGGGGCATCTGGCGACCTCCTGCATGTAAATCGATTCCAAATCCTTGGTTTCTCGATTTTTGAACAAGTAGTCGTGTCCGGCAACGACTCCTACGCTCACCACGTCGTCGTGCAAAGGAATGAACCAAAACCAGCCTTTTTTCTCGTGCGTTTGCATCACGATGGTTCCGCCGGAATCGATTCCAGGTTCACGCTTCGCGCCTTTCCAGTAGGTCCAGATGGCAGCTTTCTTGAGGACTGGGTCCCATTCGCGTAGATTCATTCTATCCATGATGATGGACGATTGGCCGCTCGCATCCACCACCACTTGAGCTCGTACCTCGCATTCAGGTTGGCCTTCGAGCTTCACCTTGACGCCGTGAACTGAATCGCCATCTGTGAGGATGTCTAGTACGCGAGCCCCTTCATGAACGGTGACGCCATGTTCCCGGGCGTTGTCCAACAGCATCTTGTCAAATTCGCTGCGAACAACTTGCCAGCTTTGGGAACGTTCGTGCGAGTCGTATTGGCTGAAGCGAAATGGTTCGCTTAGTTTTCCATGTTCGTTAATGAATTGGACACCGAACTTCTTGGTGAAGTGACTCGCCTTCATTTTTGGAAGTAGCCCGAGTCGTTCGATGATCGGGTAGCAGAAGGGAATCATGGATTCGCCAATATGAAAACGAGGAAAATGATCCCGTTCATAGAGCGTTACCGAAAAGCCTTGTTTGGCAAGAAGAGTCGCGGTAGCAGAACCGGACGGGCCGCCACCGATCACGATCACATCGGACTGAAGATTGGATTGAATCATGGTTTATCCTACTTTGTTGATAGAGGTCAGTGAGCTTACCAATCGCTACCGGGAGCCTCGTGCGGCTCCCGGACTAAACGGAGCAAGTCGCACAATTGGACGAGTTGTTTTTTCGAAAGATGCCCTACCTGTGCCAGGTGGAGTTCTTCGAGCGGTTTTGCAATCTCTTGAAGAAGGCTTTGCCCATCAAGCGTAAGTCCTACCAATACGGCTCTTCGGTCTTCGGTCGAACGGGTTCTTTCGATCCAAGCGTTGTTTTCGAGTTTGTCGAGCATCCGAGTGATGTCGGGTGCTCGCGAAATCAGTCTTGTCGAAAGTGCCAATGTCGGAAGTGGGTTTGGGTGTGCCGCCTCCAATAGGCGAAGTGCGTTGTATTGCTGGGGGGTTAGGTTCCATTTCGCAAAAAATTGGTCTTCAATGGCTTTCAGCCGGTCGTACGTCCGCCAAAGGGACAGGTACGCCTGCTGCTCCATGGAATCGAATTTACGAGTATTTGCTAGCTTTTGCACGGTTCGAAAATCCTCGGTTCAGTGACGCCTCTCGATACCCGCAATAATAGTCGTCCAGACAACTATCGTCCAGACAGATAAAAGTGGTAAAGCTTCGAATATGTTTGAACGTGTCTCTGCGACGGTCGGGCTCGTCCCGACACGTCGCAAAGGTTTGGTGCGCTAGAAATCTACTGGTGGGAACCAACTCGAGCGCCACAGGAGTCAGAAAACAAGCCAGGGGCTGCTTCGGTAGCCCCTGACTTCTTTCGAGCATGTCGGCTTGTTTTTTGAGTAATGCGAAAAATCCCACATACTTCGCAATTCGCTTCTCGGCTTCGTCCTTTGTCGCAGGGCAGCTAGGACGAATGCACTCGCTCTTGAGTGAGCCGTGCCAACGTTCCAGCTTACCGTTGCTTTGCGGATAGTACGGACTCGTTCGAACATGGGTCAGGCCATATTCGCGAACGAACTCCTTGAAGTCTTTGGCGATGAATTGCGGGCCATTGTCACTGATGATTCGAGGCTTTACACCGGGATGCTTTTCGGTTCCCTTTGCGATCACCAATTCGATGTCCAACTCCTTCATCGTCTCGCGAAGTTCTTGATGCACGATGTAGCGACTGTAGCCATCGAGCACTGAAATTAAGAAATAAAACGTTCCGCCAGCGTTGATGTAACTGACGTCAACATGCCATTCTTGGTGGATTTTCGTTGGTTGAATGTAGCCTGTGCCTTTCTTGCTGGGAGTCACGATCTTGCGATCCAAACGACCAGCGGTCTTGAGAACTCGATAGGTTGAACTTGGGCTGACGGCGACAATGTCGTCGTCAAGCATCATGAATGTCAAGCGTCGATAGCCTTCTCAGCCTGCTCCATCACCACAGCAACCCACTGATGGATTTGCGTTGGCTGAATCGATAGCTCTTCGGCTATCGTGGCAATCGACTCTTTTCCTTTTAGGTGCCGCCGAACGATGGCAGCTTTTTGTTCCGCTGTGAATTTTCTACGTGAATTGGTCATGGAAATCTCTCCGGTAAAAAGGTTGTGTTAACCTATTCAACGGAAATTCCACTTCCTACCGGAGCAAGACACAACGCCAAGGAACCAAATAGAATTGCTAAAGTAGGTTCGTTGGTACCTTTTGATTGTCCGGTTGCTTTATGCCTTACGAAACTTCCAAACGCTTCGTAAAGCCGTAAAGCCATAGGTCCAAGAGAGTTTTTTTCCGTCCATTCGATTCCGAGGTTGGTACGAAATGGGCACGCGCACGATAGGAATTCGGCGATTCAGCAATTTTGCGGTGATCTCGATACACCCCTCGAAACCCGAGGACTCCAGTTCCAGGGATCGCAAAATCTCCGTTGGGATCAACTTGTAGCATGTTGCATGGTCTCGTACCCACCCGCCATGCAACCCATAGATGGCAATGTCCACCGCAAGAACACCGATTGCAAAGATCCAACGCCTTGGGTCCTGCCAACAAGAAGGCCTTTGTCCATACACGGCGACAGGTTGTGCTTCCGACATCACCGCGACGGTTAGCAAAAAAGGAATCTGTCCCGGGTCGTATTCCAGATCTGCATCTTGAATAATCACCCAGTCCCCGGTCGCCTCTTCGAGGGCGGCTCGGACTGCGGCGGTTTTTCCCTGATTGCGTGGCTGTACAATGAGCCTATGGTGCGCGGGTACGTGAGCACGAAGCAACTCCGTCGTACCATCGGTTGAGCCATCATCCACAAAGATCCATTCGAAGTCAGCACAGCCCGAATAGGAGAGTCGTTCGATCAAACGAACAATCGTCCGATGTTCGTTGAAGACGGGTATGATGATCGTGAGTTGCACTACGGCAGTTCCACCGTTTTTCCGTCCATTCGATTCCCAAGATACCTGAATAACTGTGGGTCAACTGAATACGAAATCATTTGAACACTCCCGTCGCACAAAACAAAGTTCCCGCCACCCGAGTGAGCTGAACCAAAGCTGCCAGATAGAATCATTGTTGACCGGTCCTGCATATAAGGCCAAACAGGATTCGTACTTCGATGATTGTCATTGTTGAAGCCTCCATAGAGCATTTCGTTATCTCCGAAGTCGCGTCCTGACCGATAATGGTCTCGGCAAATGTACTTCTCTCCAACCAAGAGAGTGTTGCTGGTTCCATCGGTGATAGCCGCTAGAGTCACATGCTGCCTCAACCAAGCAATGCCGGTCCAGTCGCGAGGAACCTTGGGCCATCGATTGGTATTGGTTAGAAGGTTTGCTTCCGCCAAGTCGGCGGGCCCAGTAAAGTCCGACGGCCAAAAACCAAGGTCGGGAATCGAGGGATCAGGAGCTCCATCTCCGGCATTCATTGCATAGTCAGTTCTGGCAACCTGATCGATTGGACTGAGCAATCCACGTTGGTCTCCACAAAGCGTGCAAGCAGGGTTCATGTTAAAGAGCTCACCACCGCGACGGCTAGGACAATTGTACAACGGAACGGACGACTTCATCCGTCTTCGAAGGTCTGCATCCCGTTGAGAGGCCGCACTACTGTATTGGCCCAATTCATAGATTGCACTTTGTTCGATGAAAGGCAAAATGGAAAAGTCCCAGCTTCCTGGCTGTCCATTTCGACCTCCGATATCAGAGAAGCCTGGCCACTGATAGCCCCAGCCCCCTGAAGGAAATTGGCGTTGAGCCGACTCGAAGTTAAGAGTCGCAAGCCCCAACTGCTTCAGGTTGTTTTGGCAACTCATCCGTCGAGCTGCTTCGCGCGCAGCCTGTACCGCCGACAAGAGTAGGCTAACCAATATTCCGATGATTGCGATCACCACCAACAGTTCCACCAGAGTGAATGCGTGCTTCCTGTTCCAATTGCATATCCGATTGCGGCAGTTGTTTTCATAACCATTTACGATTGGTTGTTTCATGGCACGGACCTCCCCTAATACCTTGGACAAGATTTTTCGGTTGGTTCACGAGGCAGCGAAGTCTTATGGAGGCTTCGCACTACCGGACCTCGAACTATTCTTTCGCACAGCATGTACTTTAAGTTTCGCCATCCGTCGCGCCACGGACGAAGGTGTGGGGGACGATTTCGTCCGTCTTTCCTAAGTTTCGCTGGGACCTGCCCAATACGCAAACCAGCCAACGTTGATTTCGCAATCATCTCGCTGGCGAACTCCATTCCCAGACTCTCCAATCCTAGTCCGAGAATGGTGTCGCGTCGAAACCCGCGTATCCCACACTGAAAATCTCGCACATCGGAACGGAAAAGTACACAACCAATTCGAGTGAGCAAAGGATTGCCGAAGTATCTGTTCAGCCAGGGCATAGCCCCAGGTTCAATACCACCAAGAAATCGGTCCCCTATAACTAAGTCGTTACCTTCATTTAGCTTGGATAGAAAGAGAGGGATTTGCATAAAATCATAGCTTCCATCCGAATCACCCATGACGACAAGTTCCGCGTTACATGCACGGATACCAGCCAACAAGGCCGACCCATAGCCTCGCAATGGAACTGAAACCACTCGCGCCCCCAACGACCTCGAAATCTCCTGGCTCCCATCCGTACTGCCATTGTCACCAACGACGATTTCTCCTCGAAGGTTTGCAGAAGCAAACGTGTTCAAACACTCTTGAATGCAACCACCGATGGTCGCAACTTCATTGAGACAAGGCATGACAACCGACACATTAAGAACTGGGATGCTTGACATTATCTGTTTACCTCGCCTCGAAGTGAGGTAGTCACCCATTGTAGAACAGTTGTCCTCAACTGAAGTTGCCAATCAGACGAATTCGGATGACCGCGTTGATCGGAAAAGAAGCCGATAGGGACGCGGGTTACTTGCCTTGATGCTATCGCTTCAAGCGTCGCCGAGCCCATACCGACGAACAATCGATGGATTGTTCTATCCGAAAAGTACTCCAACAATCTTTCATTCTTGGCTGCTCCAAGGTCCCGAGCCCAGACGATTTTTGAACGATCAATATCCGCCGAGTTGTAACACCACTCTTCATGCGGCGAATGCGAAGCATCGTATTCCACGAGTACTAAGTGCCGTCCGACCGTCGAATGGAGTTTGGACTCGATATCTCGCCGTTGAAGATGCCACTCGTTGTGACTCGCCATCTGAGACAAGCTGGTCTCGAACTCGTCCCACATCAGTAATGCAGCAAAACCGACGCAAATGATCGACAGCAACAGCCCTACTTCAAATCGGTACAATGTCCAAGAAGACAGGGTCGCAAGCCCCAGTCCAATCCAACACCACAGGAAGGGTACTAGCGGAGCCATGTAGTGTGGATTGATCCAGACGGTTTGGGAGTGAACCAGGACGATCAGTGCTGCAGCAGTCCCTCCCGTCCAGCCAAGAAGCCGATGGACCGATCTACGGTTCTTAAACGAGGCAACGGCACTTGCAAATGCCCCAATCGCCGCGGGGATGGTCAGGCCCCAGCCCAGGAAGAACTTCCATAAGATTCGCAGCTTCTCTCCTTTTTCGTAGAGATACCCGTTCCAATTCTTTTGAACTAGAAAGACTCCGGCTTCCCATTCTTCGTGAAACCGACGCATCGCTTCATTGTGATAACCTCGTGATTCTCGAAGAGGTTGGTTTAGAAACATGGGCGTCACCGAGTACTGTTTCTCATAACACAGATAGGGCAGTTGGAAGGGACTTCCGGTGACGCTTGCATGGTAACATCCGAGCCAACAGGCCCCAGCAATTCCGACGAGTAGCGGCACGATCAGTCTCCTCGCTTTCGCTTTTGCGGAACAGTATTTATCTGACTTAATCCAAAGCATCACCATACAGATTGACATAGGAATCGAAACCAGCAATCCTTCCAGAGGGCGTGTAATTGCGAGTATCCATAAGCCAATTACGAAGACCGTCATCAAAAGTATGAGCCGTTGGACGCTAGCCCCGCTTGATACCTGTCGCCCCATCCACAAAACCGAACCTAACGCCAGTGCCCCACCAAGGCATGCCGCCGACCCGCCCCAATAAGATTGCGCCCAGTAACCAATCTGCCACATGATGTCGTAGGAGGCGGTATTCATCGAGAACACAAACAGAACACCGCATGTACATGCCCAGCTTGTATCGACGATCGAAGCCAAAGCCCAGACCATCGCAGCGCTCGCACATGCCAGGCTCAACCATACGCCGTAAATCGGATGCCCCATCCAGTAACCGGTCGCCAATGCAAGCCCTTGTCCAGGAGGGTACTTCGACATAGTCGTTGGATGTTGAAGAACATGCATCACTTCAAAGTGTTCAGACATCGGATGCGTTGTGTTGGTCATTTTCCCAAGGGCAAACGTTTCGCCAGCCAGCAGATAAGAATACTCATCATGGATCTTCGGGTACGGAGTCCCTATCACCATCGAAAAAAGAAAGCAAACGACGAAGGTCAAGGCAAACACCGACACGACCGAGCCGACAAGTTGGAACCGAACTGAACGTGCGCTGCTGGCCAATGGCTGAGACTTTTCAGCCTCATCCAGCTTGATAACAATCGGACGTCGGTTCGGGCGGGTTGTCATGTGCGATATTGAACCTCGACGGCAGTCGTGACTTCGAAGTACAACAACTTCAATGTTTTAAGTCTTCGCTGAACAGTTCGACGGTCGACGTGCCGCTGATCGGCGATCTGTTCGTTGGTGAGGCCGCGTCGTTTAAGGTCAACTAACTCTTTAGAATCGCTATCAGGGAGCTTTCTCAAAAAGTTTTCCATCATGTCTTCGGCGTCAACCTCTGCAATTCCAATCGCGATGTCACGCCAGCCGTACAACTGATCAAACAACTTTGCCAACTCCAAACTAGAGGTCCGTTTCGACCTACCGTTGTATCTAGCTCGATCAACACATCGCTCAAACGCAAGTCGAAGAATGGCATGCCACAGATCGTTAGCAGAATCAATTTTTTTCTCCCGAATCGATATCCAAATATCCAGGAGAATCTCGGACGCCAAGTCGTCTTCCGAGTAGATGCATCGGTCGGCCCATTGGAGCCTAGAACGGCAGAGTTTCCGAATCGAGTCAACGTAAACATGGTAGATCACATCGAATCCGTTGCGATCACCATCGCGAATGCGCTCGATCGCTTGCAACACTTCGGTCTCGTCGCGGAATGGTAGTGGGGACATTCGAGTTAATCCTTCCTGTCGGGTACAGGGACCGCAACATACGTAAACTCGAAAGTCAGAGATCTTTGCGATTCATCCATAAGGATTGCTTCGATCTTGACGGCCAATGATGCGTTGTGAGAAAGCTTTGCATCCGCGGCGACATCAACAACGAGAACGATTTTCTTCGATCCTTGCTCAAGCTCTTTGAGACTCGCATGAACGCATTCGCATGATGATTGGAGTGTTCGTACTTCCGAAGCCGACGATAGCGCCCAATCGGAGATATCGATCCCAACGACGTGGTCACGGTCTGCGAAGACAAACCCACCATCAAATCGAATCTCACGATACGACTTTGACGACTTTGAGATTGCCTTTGGACCCTTGCTAGTACTAGCAGAAGATTCAATTAACGATCCGTTACACCCGAGCATACAGGCAATGCTAAGGCAAAGCAGGAATCGCTTAAGCATGATCCGGCTTCCTGAGACCTGAGACCTGAGACCTGAGACCTAGCAACCTTTTCTCTCGGCACATCGCAAAGTTCACTCCATTTCTGGGCAGAAATTCGATCCGTTAGCTGGGAATCGATAAGCAATTCTTTCCGATCAAAGCAGCTTTAAGGAAGTCTAGCGCACCCTTAATCACCAGCCAAGGGGGATTCTGTGAAAAATATTGAATTATGAATTCCTGACAATCTTTTGAGATTTCTGTCGCAAAATTGATCGACGCAAGATTTGCAGGAAAATACGAACCATATCAAGCGTATTCGTTCCGTCTCGCTTGGATTTCGCAAATCGGCTTTAAGCGAACAGCAGTGTGAAACGTATCAGTCGTAATCTCGTGTCCCATGCCCCGGACAAGCGAAACGACGGAATAATGGAAACGCCCTAAGTTAGCTTCAACTCCCCAGCTTTTCGGAGTACGAGGACGGCCGGGAAGACATCAAGAATGGGGAGTGGTTTTGATTTCGAATGAATCGTTTCTCAAAAAGCTTAAGAGAAGTAAAGACCTAACGGCCGACTGAACGACCGTTTATGCTGGTACACACTTAGCAACCGTTTTTTGGAAATGGAAATTTTTTTAAATTGCTGTCGCCAAAAACGTGATTCCTCGTATCTAGCACCGAGTGGCTAGGTAGATTCTTTTTTTGGGCTTTGATGATCTGGAGGATAGCGTCACATGAAACCATTTGCATACTTGGAAATGTTTGTAGGATTTGGCTGTTTACTTGTCTGTTGTACTTGCTGTTTTTTCGATACGCTTGAATCAGATTCACCAAAGCCCTTGTCTTCTATCGAAGCCGGCAATGCCAAGGGGGCTGGAGGTTTCTTAGTGTGCGGTGCGTATCAACGACCATGCGGAAAATGCGTAGCTCCCGTTTGCACCCCTCCCATTTTGGGTGTGTGTGTTTGGTGGAACTCGGGTACTGCAGGGTACTCGGGCAACATGCATGGCACCTGCGCACAATACACAGGGTGCAACGGTTGTACTTGCGGCTATCCTCTCAAGCCTATGTGTTACTCGTCACCCGGTCCTTTTGGTTGTACTCCTTGGTGCAATCCGCTGACAACACTAGCGGGGATATGTTATTGCTGAAACTTTTGTTTGTTGAAGGGGGTGCAATTGTGCCGACGTTCATTTTCCTAGTTGTGGTGTCTCTAGCGGAGGGTTCCTCTGTAGGAATTGCTAGAGATTCCTATCTGCAAAATCGCCTAGCGTTCGCCAACGCAGAATTCAGGTGTGACTGGAAAGAGTCCATTTCCGAAGTTTTCAAGAAAAGTGTGGAACTTGAAATTGCATATGTCAGAGCAATGCTCAAGAAGCCAGATGTGAGAGTTTCGGTCCAGTCCGAATTCGACCGTAACGGAGGCGTGAAAGATAACGAGTCGCTTGAAGATGCTTTGACAAAGTCATTGAGGTTGCAGATTGAAGGTGGGGAAGTACGCGGAAAATACCTCTTTCGATCAGGTCCAACACCAGAGATTCACCATATCGATCCTTTGGACCCACGAAAGGAAGCCGCGGAGCGTCGAAAAATCGCACCCTGCACGCCCGATGGCGCGCAAGTGATCAGGAAACGCGAGGATGGTAGATGGGAGTGTCTCGAGCCATATCCCAGTCCGACGGACACTCGGCCTCTTGTTTGGTTAAAATCCACCGTTACCGTTAGGTCAATTCTGCCGCCAGTATGGGGCGATTCGACTGTTCTCTCCGCCCATTCGCATGGTGCAGATATGTTTTTCTCGGCGGATGTTCAACTCAAATGCAACAGCCTCGCATCCGCGACGAGGAAAAATTTTGAAGAATTGGTATAGGTAAAAACATCGTTGAGATGTTCGAATGTCTTTGTCACAAGGTCATTCGAACGGAGTCTCAACGATGCCCTGTCAGCTTACATTCCAGGAACGAGAAAAGATATCTCAGATGTTGTTTTCTAAGGCGTCCGACGCAGAAATTGCTGCCGCCTTAGGCAGATCTCGGTCCACGATTTTTCGGGAACGAACTCGAAACGCTTGCAATCAAGAATACTCTGCGGTTCAAGCCCAGCAACAATCGGAAAAGCGTCGATCCAATCGACCCTTGACGAGGAAAATGGATAACCCTGAAATCAGCCAACGCGTTCGGTCTGGTATTGCCAGCTATTGGTCGCCAGAACAAGTTGCCGGTCGGATGAAACATAATGCCATACCAGATGAGAATCGAGTTTCTCGCAGCACGATTGAAAGGTGGATACGTCAGGATCCGCAAAGAAAACATTGGGAATCGTTTCTGCGTCGGAGGGGTAAGCGGCGGCCCGAAAACGATCGAAGGGGGCAGCTACCTTCCACCGTTTCGATTACAGGACGCCCAGCTGCCGCAGAGGCAAGGAATAGGTGTGGAGATTGGGAAGGCGACACGATCGTTAGTCCTGGCAAGCGAAGCGGTCTTGTATGCAGTACGGACCGTCGTAGCGGGTTCCTCAAGCTCAACAAAGTATCGAGCCTTAAATCTAGAACAGTGATTGGAAAGATGCGAGAACAGTTAATTGAATTTCCAGAGGCCATGCGTCGAACGATGACTCTCGATAACGGCAAAGAGTTTGCGCAACACGCACGACTGGAAGCCTGTTTGCCAGAAGGTGTGTACTTTGCGAGACCAAGTCATCCATGGGAGCGAGGAACAAACGAGAATACAAACGGGCTGATCCGACAGTTTGTACCGAAACGAACGAACTTTGCGGAGATAAGCCATCAACGAATTAAACAAATCGAAAATCTATTAAACGAGCGACCTCGTAAAAGACTCGGTTACAAAACACCCAACGAAATTTTTTCCGCAGCAAAAACTCAGAACATGTTGCAATTGAGATGAACATCCGCC
>Ga0247831_1001484_pt1 | contig 43605 bp, 41 predicted proteins | sample LaCruzMarch2015__9_FD_192406 | JGI IMG/M metagenome (GOLD analysis project Ga0247831, IMG submission 192406) | Freshwater microbial communities from meromictic Lake La Cruz, Castile-La Mancha, Spain - LaCruzMarch2015_1m | ecosystem: Environmental > Aquatic > Freshwater > Lake | place: Spain...
CATGTTAAACTCCACTCTAACTGACGAACTGTCTACTTTAATCGACAAATCAAGAGAACATGACAAGAGTGTAATTTTAGATTTTAAGCAAGTAAATGTAATCCAAACGGAATTCGTTGATTTTTTGGCACAAACCCATGAAACTATGTATCTCGATAATCTCTCTTTTGTGCTTTGCGAAGTAGCTGGAAACTTAAAACAACAAGTGCAGGAAGCTGATTTAGAAGACCGTTTAAATATAGCACCAACATTAATTGAAGCAATTGATATCGTCAGTATGGAAGTGCTTGAACGAGAATTGTTAGGAGGTGAATAGATTTATTTTTTAAGAATTATTTCTTAGAATTCTTCTCTTTCATTTCCTTTTCGTGTTCATCAAAAATAGCTTCCTCGCGGAGTATTTTGCCTTGTTTATTGATAAAAAAAGTTTGATAACCCGTATTTTTGTTCGCGACACGAGCTTCGCCTTTCGCATTAAAAGGCATGGCCATTGAATATTGGAATGGAATATTAAGTTGACCATTTGAGGAAATAAAACCATACAATTCTTTTTCTTTCACACAAGCTAATCCTTGCGAAAAATCCATTGCTTCAGTGTAAATAGCAGGGATAGCTATTTCGCCTAAATGATTGATATAACCCCATTTTCCATTTTTTAATATACGAGCTCTTTGTTCACAAAATGAGCCTGCTTCATTAAATAATGGCTGTATGACTAAGTCCCCTTTTTTATTGATAAAACCATATTTGCCATGCAATTTGACACAAGCAATACCTTCTGTAAATGGCTTTACATCTTCATACTTTAAAGGAATGATTTCTTCACCTTTAGTATTGATAAATCCTCGAAGTTGATTGAAAACAACTATAGCTAATCCATCTTCAAATGCTGATCCTGCATCGTACATAGCTTTAATGACTACTTTTCCATTCGCATCTTTATAGCCTACTTTTTGATTGACTTGAAATGGAAATAATTCTTGTGCTTGAAGGGACAAGCTTAAACAACAAAATAAAGAAATGAATGTAATAATGAAAGATGTACGCATAGAAATTGGATTTTTAATCGAATGCAAGTACCAAAATACAACCTTTGTATTGAAAATAAAAAAAATTAACAAAACATATTTACAAACACCATTTCAAACTGAAATAGTTCAAAACATTATTTTGTAATTTCTTTCTTCGGTGGAGATGGTCTTGGACCTCTTTTGTAGGTGATTAACCCATTTAGAAAATTGCGCAAAATTTGGTCTCCAGCTTCTACAAAATCTGGATCATCGCTCGCTCTAAACAAATCACCTAAAGCACCTTTCGAAATTTTAAAGTTTTCCAAAGCCAAAATTTCAATGATATCATCATTTTTAAGGGCTAGCGCTACGCGTATTTTTTTTAGAATATCATTGTTGGTCAGCATGTGTATTGTGATAATTGAGGAATGAAAAATAATAGCAAAATCTACTAATTCTTCTTTCGAACTGTGACTTGTTCAATCCGTTTTTCGTAATCTGTACCTAAAAATATTCGATTGACAAAAATGCCAGGAGTATGAATTTGATCAGGCTCCAACTCTCCTACTTCAACCAATTCTTCAACTTCAGCAATGGTTATTTTTCCTGCCATTGCCATCATAGGATTAAAATTTCGCGCAGTTTCGCGGTAAATCAAATTGCCTTGTTTATCTCCTTTCCAAGCTTTTACAATCGCAAAATCACTTTCAAAAGCACGTTCCATCAAATACACTTTTTCTTCACCGTACATAGTAAAAGATCGAGTTTCTTTGCCATCCGCAACTTCAGTTCCAACTCCTGCTGGTGTATATATTGCAGGTATTCCATAACCTGTAGCCATGCAACGAGTGGCTAAAGTACCTTGCGGAATCAATTCTACTTCAAGTTCACCAGACAACATTTGGCGTTCAAATTCTGCATTCTCTCCTACATAAGAGGAAACCATTTTTTTAACTTGCTTTCCTTGCAACATCAATCCAATGCCAAAATCATCAACGCCAGCATTATTGCTGATACAAGTTAAGTTTTTCACGCCTTTGTTCACCAATGCTTGAATGCATTTTTCGGGAATGCCACACAAACCAAATCCACCTAACATAATTGTCATACCATCTTGAATATCCTGAACCGCTTCTTCTGCGTTGGCGACTACTTTATTTAAACCCATAGTTGTATTGCTTTTATTGAGCGTGCTAAATTAGGTTATTTCTGATAAATATGGAACTATTCGGTCACCTTTACCTTGAGTTGACTGCCCATACTTTCTGCATCAAGGTAATTGCTCAATTCGCCATGGGTAAAATAACCATGTGCAAAAGAGTCTGTACCCCCTGTTTGGTTATTTTTTACAAACAAAAACCATTGCCCTTCTTTCTTTTCAATATCTGTCCAATCAAACTCAGCTGATTTGGTATCACCTGGCAAAACATCTGCAATAATCACTTTCGTATTCAAAGCCTTTACCGTAAACGTGATAGGATACTGATTTGAATTTTTGATTTCAACTTTTGTAACTTTCCGATTTGAGCAGGAAATCAATAAGCATATGCAAAGACTTGTGAAAATGTATTTCATAAAGATGATGTTTAAATTTTTTAGTTAAAAGGAAAATTACCAATTCATACGTTGTTTGAGTGAAGTAATGTGTGCCAAATGATGATTTCCATGCCAAGCATACAAACAAACTACATCTTGAACGGTAAACGTCCGTTCATATTGTGCATGAAAATAGGTTCTTTTCAACTGTTCTGGCGAAAGTGATGAAATCAATTTCATGATTTTTTCATGAATACAAAACAACAACGTAATTGAATTATTGAAAGGCAATTCATAATCGGCACATTCTGCCCAAAGCGCTTCCTGATAGGGTTTGATAGTAGGATTATCCTCAGTTAAAGCAAATTTTAAACGAAGGACACAGTTCATATGACTATCTGCACAATGATGTATGACTTGATTGATTGTCCATCCGCCATCGCGATAAGGTGTTTGCAATTGAGATTCTGTCAAATGTTGAACTTCTAATTCCAAACGTTTTGGAAATGTCTGTATGTCTAATATATATTTTTTCAGTAATTCATCAGTGTAATCTGTTGAATATTCGCATTGGCCAATTGGATATTGCAATTCTTCTAAATTCATGTTTAAGTTGGTTTTAAAAAACGAATATCGTATAAATACAGCAAAATAAATATTTTGAAGGTATCTAAAAAAAATTAACTACAGTCTTACAGAATTTAAATTAACGTTTAACCTTCTAAAATGAATTTCTACAAAATTGTAAATAAGATATTCACTTGAATTCAAACTATATTTGCACAAATACAATTATGGAACAATTCACAGCATTGGTAGCAGGAGCAAATGGATTAATTGGCAATGAACTAGTACAATTATTGTTAGTACATCCTTCTTATGCAAGTGTTCATATACTTGTTAGACAAAAAATTTCTTTAGTACATCCGAAATTGCATCAACATATAGTCAATTACGATACATTGAAGCTAGAACAATTGCAACCTGATCATGTATTTTGTTGTTTAGGTACGACTATTGCAAAAGCCGGCAGTAAAGAAGCCTTTGTGAAAGTTGACAAAGAATATCCTTTAAAGCTTGCAAAAGTTATTATCGATCAAGGTGTGAGTAGTTTCGCGATTGTCACTGCTGGTGGAGCAAATGCTACCTCATCTATTTTTTACAACAAAGTAAAAGGAGAAGTAGAACAAGGATTACAACAACTTAGATTCAAACATTTAGGTATATTCAGACCTTCAATGTTATTGGGCAAACGAAGTGAAAAACGATCTATAGAAAAAATGGGACAACGTGTAATGGTTTTTCTCGATTTTTTAATACCCAAGAGATATAAAGCTATACAAGCAAGTCGGGTAGCAAGGTCTATGCTTATATTTGCTCTAAATTCGCCAGCAGGTGTTTCGATATACGAATCTGATGTCATGAATATAGAAATAAAATAAGAATCGATTTAGGAACCATATGAATGAACCTCAACAAAAAAACAAATTTACTAGTGAATCTTTACTTAAAAATTCAGTAGTCAATATAATAGTTAGTGTAGTTAGTAAATTGCTTACAATTCCATTATTTATTTGGATTTATAGAATAATTCCCAATCTAAATTGGCCTTATTTTTTAGATAAAATCCTCATTTATGTTATCATTTTTATCCTTTTACATATTGTATTAAAGTACTTCAAAGGAGTTGTATTACCCTTGTTTATTTTATCTATAGCAATCCTCACTTTTGGATCTATAAAAAATCAATACGGGTTTTATAAATTATACAAAGATTATGAAGCCATGATTTATGCTATAATTTATGATCCTGTTCCTGCAAAATTAAATCTAAAACCTTATACCCCTTTTCCAAACGAACGCGCTTTGCGAAAAGCGATGAATTACAATTCTCCTGTCGTTCGAGATTTTGCACATTTTGCAATCAATAAACATTTTAAAGACATTCAGCAAAATAATCCTCAACGATTGATGATACAATGTTTTGCTGTTTTTAAAGAAATCAATACACGTTGGAACTATATCAACGATCCTAAATCGCGTGATTATTATGCTAAAGCCAGCGAATCTACAAAATTCCTTTCGGGCGATTGCGACGACCATTCTACATTAATGGCTGCATGTATCAAAGCAATTGGAGGGACGCCACGTTTAATTCTTACGACACATCATTTATACCCCGAAATGTATATTGGCGATGAACACGATATGGAACATATCAATGTATTGTTACGCAAAGTTATGTTTATAGATGAATCAAAAAACAAACGTTTGAATTATCATGTAGACCAAGATGGAAAAGTGTGGATTAACTTAGATTATACTGCTAAGTATCCCGGTGGTGAATTTATGGCTGAAAAAGTATTAGGTATTTTGGTGCTGTAACTGCATTTCCGAGATGATTTTATGATCTTCGATTTCACATTCCGCAATTGCTAGCAGGAGTTTAGTTTTTAGCAAAAAAAAGCCATGCACTTGGCATGGCTCATGGTTGCGCTTACTAACCTGAATTACATAAAAGAAACTATTTTACTTTCAAGTGCTGCTTTGGGTACCACACCTACTTGCTTGTGAACTACTTTACCATCTTTGATAAATATGACACATGGAATACTTGTAATTCCAAATCTAACTGAAAGTTCAGCATTTTCGTCTGTATTGACTTTCCCTATATTAACTTTCCCTTCATATTCTTTTGCTAATGCATCAATAGTTGGTCCTAATGCTTTACAAGGTCCACACCATTCTGCCCAAAAGTCCAATACATTTAATTTTTTGTTTTGTAATACTTCTGCTTCGAAGTTACTGTCTGTGATTGTTAATGCCATTTTATTTGATTTTAAATATTTACGTTGTAAAATTAATTTTTATTCCATTTAGTTCGTAATTACATTATACACAATACCGTTCAATTTTGTTAACTCTTCGATGAAACCATCACTTAGCTCTACTTTTTTATAAGGTGTATATAATCTTACCACTTCACTTGTTGTTCTGTCTACAACTTTAATACCAAGCTCAGTACTACCTGACTTTTCGGCATATTTTTGAATTATAGAAACAAAAGCATGGTCTAATTTGTCAAGAGCGACTTCCATACTCAGCCTTTTCGTCAGCGTCTTCTTAACGTTTTCGAGCAGCATCATACTCTGAATTTTAAATTCAAAATCGGTTTCGCTTCCCCAACGACTCTGAAATTGACCATTGATCATGACTTTATTGTCTGAAACAATCATATCTTTAAATTTAATATAATCATCCTTAAATATCATAAACTCAAATTCACCACTAAAGTCTATGATTTTAAATCGACCAAACATAGTCCCTTTCTTAGACATCAAATGTTGTACTGAAGTGAGATAACCCGCTATACGCAAAGGTCTTTGTCGGCCTTTTTCGGCTTCAAGATTTGCTAAAGGTGTAAAATTATAATGATCAAACTCAAATTGAAATCCATCTAAAGGATGTGCACTGATATACATCCCAATCATTTCTTTTTCTTTTTCTAGTTTTTCGGACAATATCCATTCTGGAACAAGCGATATTTTTGGTAAGGCTATTTCGGGCATTTGGGCGTCGCCAAAAAGGCTATTAACCATAGTATTAGAATTGGCAGATACACTTTGGCCGTATTTGATAATTTTCTCAAGATTAGTAATCGTTTCACCAGGAGGAACAACCACGTATTGCGCTCTGTGAAATCCTTCAAAAGAATCTAAAGCACCAGCCATGACAAGACTTTCAAGTGTCTTTTTATTCACTGTTCTTGAGTTTGCTCTTCGAGCCAAATCAAATACATCAGCAAAAGGACCATTGCGTTTTCGTTCAGCAATAATATCTTCTACAGCAGCTTCGCCTACACCTTTTATAGCCCCCATTCCAAATCGAATAACACCCTTCATATTTACACTAAATCCTTTGAGCGACTCATTGATATCAGGCCCCAATACGTCTAATCCAAGTCGTTGACATTCTTTCATATACTTGGAGATATCTTCTATATTACCCTGCGAATTGAGTAAAGCAGCCATATATTCAGGTGTATAATTCGCTTTGAGATAGGCTGTTTGATATGCTAAATAGGCATAACAAGTAGAATGCGATTTATTGAACGCGTATTGTGCAAACTTCTCCCAATCGGTCCAAACTTTTTCGCATTTATCCAATGGATGATTATTGACCTTACATCCTTCCAAATATTTGGCTTTCATTTTATTCAAAACCTCAATTTGTTTTTTACCCATTGCTTTTCGCAAAATATCGGCATCACCTTTCGAGAAGTTGGCTAGTTTTTGGGACAAAAGCATAACCTGTTCCTGATAAACTGTTACACCATAGGTCTCTTTCAGATGCTCTTCCATTTCGGGCAAATCATATACTATTTCCTTGCGACCATGTTTACGTTCAATAAAATCTGGGATATACTCAATCGGTCCTGGTCTGTACAAGGCATTCATGGCGATTAAATCTTCCAGATTGGTAGGTTGCAACTCCTTCAAGTACTTTTTCATACCAGGTGATGCAAATTGGAAGGTTCCCTCTGTATCGCCACGTTGATAAAGGTTAAAGGTTGGCTCGTCATCCAACGGGATTTTTTCAATATCTAAATCAATGCCGTGATTTTCTTTAATCAAAATCAAAGCATCACGTATAATGCTTAAATTGCTTAACCCAAGTATATCTATTTTAATTGCTCCAGCTTCTTCAACGACATTACCAGAAAACTGGGTTACATATAAATCAGCATCTTTTTGCTTGCATAATGGCATAATTTCCATCAAATCCTTTGGACCTATGATAATTCCAGCTGCATGAATACCAGTATTTCGAACAGTGCCTTCCAACTTTTCAGCTTCATGCAGAATCGTTCCTTTCAAATCAGGTGTATTATAATACTCCTGCAATTTCATGATATTTTGAATCTCTTCGGCTTGCACATTTTCCCGCTTTTTCAACTCAGCTTCTGTTACATGTAACGAATCGTACAACGAAGTACCCGGTCTATCAGGAATCAGTTTGGCCAACATATTACTTTCATCCAATGGCAAATCCATAACCCTAGCCACATCTTTGATGCTACTTTTAGCAGCCATAGTACCATAAGTAATGATTTGTGCCACTTGGTTTCGGCCATATTTTTCTACAATATATTCGACAACTTTGCCTCGGCCAATATCATCAAAATCCGTATCTATATCGGGCATGCTTGCACGTTCAGGATTTAAAAACCGCTCGAAAAGCAGATTATATTTCATTGGATCAATCGTAGTAATGCCTATACAATATGCAACCACTGAACCAGCTGCCGATCCACGTCCAGGTCCTACGACAACACCCATTTTTTTAGATGAAATAATTATGTCCGATACAATTAAAAAGTACCCTGCAAATCCCATTTTCCGTATGACGCCTAGTTCAAACTTAAGCCTTTCATCTAGTTCAGGAGAAAATATTGTGTATCGGGCTTTTGCACCTTCGTAGGTTAAAAATTCCAGATAATCTTCTTGTGTTTTAAAAGGCGGTGGCACGGGAAAATTGGGTAATAATAAATCATTGGTTACACTAATTAGTTCTACTTTATCTACAATTTCATTGGTATTGTCAATAGCTTCGGGTAAGTCGTCAAATAACTCAGTCATTTGCTCGGTAGACTTAAAAAAGAATTGATTATTGTAAAAAGCAAAACGTTTTTTATGATCGCTCGAATCATCTTCCTCGCCAAAATCTTTCATTTTTTCCACCGACTGTTTCATGCCTGTATTGACACAAAGTAGAATATCATGTGCATTGCTATCTTCTTCTTCAACATAGTGCGAATCGTTACTGGCAATAATTTTGACATTGTATTTTCGTGCCAAACGCACCAATTCAATATTGACTTTGTTTTGATCAGGAATATCGTGACGTTGTAACTCCACATAATAATCTTCTCCAAAAATATCTAGCCACCATTTAAATTCCTTTTCACCAGCTTCTACGCCATCTTTCAAAATTGTACGGGGAACCGAAGCGCCAAGACAACAAGTTGTAGCAATAAGACCTTCGTGGTATTTTAATATCAATTCTTTATCTATACGAGGGTATTTACTGTACAAACCTTCGGTAAAACCTAAAGAACAAAGTCGAATTAAGTTTTTATACCCTAATTTGCTTTTAGCCAACAACAATTGATGATAGCGTACATCTTTTTGCTCCTTCGTAAATTGCTGCTTTGTTCGATCTTCAACCACATAAAATTCGCAACCAACAATTGGTTTTACCAATAAATTACCGTTTTCGTCTTTATACTTTTTTGCTTCTTTGACAAAATCAAATACACCAAACATATTACCATGATCGGTAATAGCCATTGCTGGCATATTGTCTGCTATGGCTTTTTTATATAGTTTTTTTATACTACTTGCACCATCTAAAAGCGAATATTGGGTATGATTATGTAAATGCGAAAACTTCATGATAAAAAATGTTGGGACTTCGAAATTAGGAAAATTAGCATCCTTCTCAACTAAAAGTTATAAACAAAAGACTCAAAATGAAGCTAGTTCATTTTTCTATTTTTTGATTCTATTTTATACATTAATATTTTAATTAATATGTTAAAATATTGCTGAATTTCTAGTTTTTCATGTAAAAACTGGTTATTTGATGGTAAAAAGTTCATTTTTGAGCTCATTATTTAAATATGCAAAAATAACTTTAACATAACTGAAACAGTAAAAAAAAGATAATACCAACTGATAAGTTTAAATTTGCACCAACCAAAAAATTCTGACATCATGACTGTACTAAAGAAGTTTGGCATTTTCCTACTAACTGCTACATTGAGTAGCGGATTTACGTATGCCCAAAATATCGAATCTTGCGATAAGGAAGCGAAATTATCAACTCCGAAACGAGATCCTATCGATTTTATCCATAATCAACTTTTAAATACTAAAATTCAAAAGACTTCAACAACTGACAAAAATCCTTTGTTGAAATCAACTGAAACAGTAACTGTTATACCTCGATCACAAGTAAGTGATGATTTATACAATAGCCGTGTGGTAAAAAAAGAATCTAAAAAAGAAGTCAAATCTGAAGAAAATACCTTTGGAACTGGCATGCTTGACTGGGTAAAGGATAAGTATTCATCTATGTTGGATGTTTTACCGAATCAAATTTCAAATGTAATGTTGTATCGTTTTATTGACGAGTGGTATGGCACACGCTATCGTATGGGTGGAACTAGCAAAAGTGGTGTAGACTGCTCTGCATTTGTTCAAAATTTGTACCAGTATGTTTTTGGTTTAAACCTACTTCGTACAGCTTGGATGCAATTTGAATCATCAAAATACATCAGCAATATCAACGACTTGAAAGAAGGTGATTTAGTTTTCTTTCGAATCAAATCATCTCGTATTACACATGTAGGAGTTTATCTTAAAAACAACTTTTTTGTGCATTCAGCTTCAAGCAAAGGTGTATCTATCGCAAGTTTAACCAACGATTATTGGTCAAGATACTTTGCTGGTGGCGGTCGAATTAAAGAATAATCTTCATAAAATATTTTCATATAAACGGTCTATATCATTTAGGCCGTTTTTTTTATGTCATAAATAGACATGAAACCCTATTTTTGCTTTTCAAAAACAATAATATGTCAACATTTACAATAGCAATTCACGGCGGTGCAGGCACCATATTAAAATCAATGCTTACACCTGAGTTGGAAATCCGTTACAATCAAGGGTTACAAGAAGCTTTAGATGCTGGATATGAAGTATTGAAACAACAAGGCACTTCGTTAGATGCAGTGGTTGAAGCAATTAAGAAATTAGAAAACAATGAACTTTTTAATGCTGGTCGTGGGGCTGTCTTTACAAATAAAGGCATACACGAAATGGACGCTTGCGTAATGACTGGACACGATTTGGATGCAGGTGCAGTAGCAGGGATTAGTAATATTAAAAACCCAATTGAGTTAGCTAAATATGTTATGCTTGAATCTGGTCATGTGCTTTTGAGCGGACAAGGTGCCAAAGAATTTGCAACAAGTAAAGGATTTGAACATATTGAAAATGATTACTTTTTTAACCAATATCGCCATGATCAATGGGTTGAAATTCGCGACAGTGAATCTTATCAACTGGACCATAAAGAAGACCAACTCAAAGGATTGCATCACGAAGATAAAAAATTTGGGACTGTAGGTGCCGTAGCCCTAGACCAACATGGACATTTGGCTGCTGGAACATCAACTGGTGGTATGACCAACAAACGTTTTGGTCGCATTGGCGACAGTCCAGTTCCTGGAGCTGGCACCTATGCCAACGATCGTACATGTGCTATAAGTTGCACCGGACATGGCGAATATTTTCTACGAGCAGTCGTAGCCTATGACGTTTCATGTTTGATGGAATACAAAGGATTATCATTACATGAAGCATGTGCTATTGTAGTTCAAGACAAACTAGTTAAACTAGGCGGAGAAGGCGGTTTAATCGCTGTTGACGCTATGGGCAATTATGATTTGTGTTTTAATAGTGAAGGTATGTATCGTGGTATTCGCACAAGTGAAGGCATTAATAAAGTTTCAATTTATAAAGACTAAGCTCACTTTTATTATTGTTCACAATTCGTTCATCAAATATTTTCACAGAATTATTAAAATAGTAGTTTCTTTAACCCCTAAATTAGATTAATGTCAAAATCAATATTATTCTTACTAACAATACTGTCCTTATCAAGTGCTTTATTTGGTCAAAAAACTAAAACCATTGCAGTTGGATTTTACAACTTAGAAAACTATTATGACACGATCAATGATCCCAAAGTCAACGATGATGAATTTACACCCGATGGTGCAAATGCATATACAGGAAAGGTTTTTATCAAAAAAGTAGAAAACCTAGCTGATGTGGTTTCCAAAATGGGAATGGACAAAACAACCGATGGTTTGACTCTATTAGGTGTTGCTGAAATCGAGAATGATGATGTCCTTAAAGTTCTTTGTAACCATCCAAAATTAAAAAGCAGAAATTGGAAAACAGTTCACTTTCAAGGTCCAGACGAGCGCGGCGTAGACTGTGGCTTACTTTATAATCCAGCTTTATTTAAAGTTTTGACAGCACAATCGCTTACAGTACCCGTAGATAGTGGCGACAGACCCACCCGAGATGTACTTTACGTAGCAGGTAAAATTGGCAACGAAGTTGTTCATGTATTTGTAAACCATTGGCCATCAAGACGTGGAGGAGAAAGTGCAACAAGAGAAAAACGCAAAACGGCTGCACGCGTCAGTAAACACATCATCGATTCTTTGATGCAAATTGACCCTATGACTAAAATCATTAATATGGGTGATTTAAACGACGATCCAATAAATGAAAGTATAACGGTTGTTTTGGGTACAAAATGGAAAATAGACGAAGTTCAAAAAGGTGGTTTATACAACCCTTGGACATCATTTTATAAAAAAGGAATTGGCACTACTGCTTACCAAGATAGTTGGGGCATATTTGATCAAATCATCATTTCGTATGGTTTTTTAAAACGCATCAGCGGTGGTTTGCAATACCAAGAAGCAGAAATTTTCAATCGTAATTTTATGATTGAAAAATTTGGTCAGTACAAAGGTTATCCAAAAAGATCATATTCAAATGGTGTTTGGAACGATGGATATAGTGACCACTATCCTACCATTGTGTATTTTAAAATCAAGGTTGATTAGAAATACAATTTCTTTCTATTTTTCAATAAATGGTAATTGATATTAAATTCAAATACTTTACCTCTCTTTAAGCTAACTACTTACTACTTACTACTTACTACTTACTACTTTCTTCTTCCTCTTCTTCTGCAACCATTGATTAGCTTTGTGTGTAACAATCGCAGAACCTGCGCCTAACAATGCACCAGCAAACACATCCGAAGGATAATGTACGCCCATGTGCATACGTGAATACCCAACACTACTTGCCCATATATACGCAGGAGCAATGACATACCATTTACGAAAATTTAAACTCAGTGATGTAGCCAATACAAAAGCATTGGAAGTATGCCCTGAAGGAAAAGAGTGAAAACGTTCATTTTCCAATGGGGTAATAAAAGAATAGGTTTGTGCTGGCCTATCTCGATTGACTATACGTTTGAGTATAAAAGTTGCGCCTGTATTGGAAATCATTGCTACAGACATTTCAATACCTTTTTCAAGTGTTTGTTTATCCTCTCGTATTAAACCAGTCGCACAAACAGCCAAAGGAGTTCCTATGCCTATGAGATATTCTGAGTGTGAAATAAATTTCATAGTACCATCCAAAGATGTGTTGCGTTCGACATGTATTCGACGAAGCCAATCGATATCGGTATGCTGTGCTTGGATATTAAGTGTAGAGAAAAAGAATACAAAAAAATAAAAAAATCGCATGCTGTAAAATATAAAATCGAAGATACAAAGTATATTTACAAACCATGCGCAAGTACCTCGTCTATTTCGGTTTTGTTTTCATTTTACTTATCGTTTTATTCAATTGCAGTAGTGAAGAAAAAAATCCGTATCAAAATATAGACAATGAAAAAGCTACTTATGTAGGCATGGAAACCTGCAAATCTTGCCATTGGCAAGTTTACGAAACTTTTATCAAAACTGGCATGGGCCAAAGTTGGGGCATTGCAAACAAAGCTAAATCTGCTGCTGATTTTTCTACTGCAAAAGCCTTGGTTTATGACAGTATCAAAGATTTGTATTACAAACCTTTTTGGGATGGCGATAGTTTATCTATACTTGAATACCGCTTACAAGGTGCTGATACAGTTCACAAACGCTTAGAAAAAGTATCCTATATTGTTGGAAGCGGACAACATACCAATTCACATATTATCAATATCAACGGTTACTTACATCAAGCACCAATTACTTTTTATACTCAAAAAGGTAAGTGGGATTTAGCCCCAGGTTTTGAGCATGGATTAAACTCAAGATTTGAAAGAAAAATAGAACTCGAATGCATCAGTTGCCACAATGGATATCCGGTATTTGACCAAGGTAGTTTAAACAAATTTTCGCAAGTCAAATTGGGAATTGACTGTGAGCGATGCCATGGTCCAGGAAGTATACATGTAGCCGAAAAACAAAAAGGGATAATCGTGGATACGTCCAAAGGTCCAGACTATACTATTGTCAATCCAAAACGATTGACGACTGAACAACAAAACAATTTGTGCCAACGATGTCACCTTCAAGGTATTACGGTTTTAAACGACAGTAAATCGTTTTTTGATTACATGCCTTCTCAACAATTGAGTAAAACAATGAATACCTTTATGCCTAGCTATTCAGGCTCTGAAAATCATATGATCATGGCGAGTCATGTCGAACGTATGAAGATGAGTAATTGCTATGTCAGCTCAGGCAAAATGAGTTGCATCACTTGCCACAACCCGCATATCAGTGTCAAGTATACACCACAAGAAACCTACATTACGGCTTGCAAAAGTTGTCATACTGCTGAGCATGTATGCACAGAACAACAAACTACTCGAGATGCCAAACAAGACAATTGCACTACATGTCACATGCCGAAAAATGGCAGTATAGATATCCCACATGTCGCAGTGACAGATCATTATATTCGTCGCAAACCACAATTAGAAAATAGTAACGATGTGATTCGATTTATCGAAATGAAATGCTACAACAATGACCATGTAGATTACAGAACTCGCGCCAGAGCGTTTATGGAGTTTTTTGAACGCTACGAACCCAATTCGATTTTTCTCGATAGTGCCTTATTTTACCTCAACAAATCTGATAAACTAGCAGACCAGTCCATAGACAAAGACTTGGTTCGTGTACATTTTTTGCAAAATCAATATGCATCTATCACAACGTTGGTAGGAAGTACCAAACCTAATGATATTCAAGATGCATGGACGGCTTATCGTATCGGTGAGAGTTTTGCAAAGCAACAAAACCTTCTTCAAGCAATTGCATTTTTGACACAAAGTGTCACATTGAAACCCCTAGCCATGGATTTTCAACAAAAACTCTGCAATGCCTATATCGAACAAAAAGATTGGGCAAAAGCCAAAAAAACAGCTCAATTTATTATCCAAGAAAACCCTAAATATGCACAAGCTTATAGCAGTTTGGGCTATATAGCTATGCAAGAACAAAATAATCCATTGGCTGCACATTACTTACAACTAGCTATCCAACTCAATCCAGACCATGTACAAACCTTGGTCAACATGGCTGTGGTATTGTATCAACAGCAAAAGTTTAGCCTCATCAAACCTTTGCTAAAACATGCGTTGAAACTCGAACCTCAAAATGCACAAGTCAGCGCCATGTTGCAGGATTTAAGTCAATAAAACTAATCTTACAATTTTTTATTGGTCAAAGAATGTATATCAACTAAAGCATTTCCTAACTTGAACAAAATATCACTATATTTAAATACATTTGTTGTCAAAATACTGACACCATGAGTGTACACAAAGACAACAAAGAATTCAAGAAAATCACTACCCACGCACTTCAAGCGATGAAAGAACGTTCCGAAAAAATTTCGATGCTGACTGCATACGATTTTTCGATGGCTACCATCTTTGACGATGCGGGTATAGATATACTACTCGTTGGTGATTCGGCTAGTAATGTCATGGCTGGACACGAAACTACTTTGCCCATTACATTAGACCAAATGATATACCATGCAGCATCGGTTATTCGTGCTGTAAAGCGTAGTTTAGTCGTTGTAGATTTGCCATTTGGTTCCTACCAGGGCAATTCCAAAGAAGCGCTCAACAGTGCCATCCGCATCATGAAAGAAGCAGGCGCTCATTCAATCAAATTGGAAGGTGGTGCTGAAGTTATCGAATCCGTTAAACGAATTATTTCTGCCGGCGTTCCTGTGATGGGACATTTAGGACTTACCCCACAAAGTATTTACAAATTTGGCACGTATACCGTTCGAGCCAAAGAGGATGCTGAAGCTGAAGAGCTTATTAAAAATGCACATTTACTTGAAGAAGCAGGTTGTTTTGCTATTGTGCTCGAAAAGATACCAGCCACACTCGGAAAACGCGTAGCTGAAAAAATCAAAATACCAATCATAGGTATTGGTGCAGGTATGCATGTAGATGGACAAGTATTGGTCATGCACGACATGTTAGGCATCAACAAAGAATTTAGCCCACGTTTTTTGCGTCGATATCTCAACTTGTACGATCAAATATTTGATGCAACCAAGCAGTACATCACCGATGTCAAAAGCAACGACTTCCCCAACGAAAACGAACAATATTAATTCGATTTTTCAGCCCAATAGGCCTTGCCATAACTGACATAAACCTCTTCCCCAGCCTTAATATTTCTTATCGCTACTATGCATATTTGTTGTTGCTCGTTTAAAGCTATCACTGCATTGTTACGAACTTTGAGCATAGGACTACCTGCTGAATCATTGGCATATTTTGCAAAACAATGCGTGTGCATACTGTCCATGATTTTACCATTGAGCAATTGAATAAAATACCCATCCTCATGGGCTTTCCTGCGCAGTTCTGCTTCCTCTTCTGACAATAGTTCACCCTCAAAAACTGCAACTATTTCGCCAGCATATATACGAATAGCCGTATACAAACCCTTACCAGCTTGAGGCAATAATGATTCAGCCACATATAAATAATCAGCCTCAGCCATATCAATAGATTCTAGCGAAGCCAATAGTTCATCCAACTTCATTTTCATATACAGCGATTGTTTAACCTTCAAACAAGTATACAACTCAATTTTCAATTGAAAAGAAAAGAATATGGAACTGAGTCAATACTTAGTTAAGCCTACCAAAGTTTATTGAATAGACTCCAAAATTAATAACCCTTATCGAAATTTCGATAACATGTATCGAAATTTCGATAAACTCTATTAAAACTTTGATAGACTCTATCAAAACTTTGATAAGGTCTATTAATGTAATTGATAACTCTTATCAAAACTTTGATGACTCGTATCGAAATTTCGATAAGGTGTATCAAAATTTCGATAGCTTCTATTAAAACTTTGATAAGAGTTATCAATTTTTGATGGTCAAATACTATTTTGAATATTATTAAGGTAGTGTACATTAGAATGTGAAAACTATTTTCGGAACAAGGCGTTTTAGAACACTTCAAGGAGCACAAACCTTGGCGTAAAAGGTAGTTTTAGAAAATTAACAAAAAGCGAAATGGAAATCTGTTGAAAATGAAGTTCGTGAAATGTCAGCAATTTCAACATACATATTGAAGGCGAAATTAGTATATGGAGTGCCTTGAATGACCGTAAACTAATTTAATTTATGTTATTCAAATAATTTACACTCACAAATTTGAAGAAAAAAATTAGACAACGGATAAAAATGCCAAGCACTAAAATGGGTTTAGCAAAAGTGTTACTTTTATACTTAATTTGCGCTTGCTGTTCTAAAACAATCACTCATCAAATACCTTGGCCGACAAGCTTACTATACACCTTACAAAAAATGATCATCAGTCAAACAAACAAAATCCTAAACATATTTATAGCTTTAGTTTGGCTAGTGAATGGACTGTTTTGTAAAGTGCTGAATTTAGTACCCAGACACCAAGAAATTATAGGCAAAATTTTACAAATTGATAAACCGACTGCTACCATTTTCACTATCTTGATTGGATTAAGTGAAATTCTTATGGCGATTTGGATTATAACCCGAATTATGCACAGATTTAACGCAATGGCTCAAATAGCTATTATTGCAACAATGAATATCTTGGAGTTTATATTTGTTCCAGAATTATTACTTTGGGGAAAATTAAATTCATTTATTGCATTTTTATTCATTGTACTTATCTATTTCAATGAATTTATATTTAACAGAAAACCAAATGTTTGACTTTTTAAAAAATCATCCATTCGCTGTTGAAGCGTATTTTGAAAGTTCAACAGTTTTGACTTTTGCAGTTCCGAAAGAACAATTGCAAGAGCTTATTCCTGCATGTTTAGAATTAGACACTTTTAATGACAAATTTGGTTTTATTGCGGTAGCAATGGTTCAAACAAAAGATTTACGTCCAAAAGGGTTTCCTAAATTTTTAGGCAATGATTTTTTCTTGATCGGTTATCGCATTTTTGTGCGGTACACCAATGAAAAAGGTAAAAGACTGCGTGGATTATTTATATTAAAATCCGAAACAAATAGAAAGAAAATGGAATTATTGGGTAACATTTTTACCAAGTATAGCTACACAACAACAGACATCAACCAATCTAAAAAAGAAAAAATTTTAGAAATAAATTCAAAGCAATCAAAATTTAATTTGACCCTTTCTACTTCCGATGAAGATATAGCTTTACCCTATGATTCCCCTTTTGAAAACTGGAAAGAAGCAAGACGTTTTGCTGGTCCATTGCCCTTTACGTTTTCGTATAATCAAAAGAATAAAAAAGTACTAATCATAGAAGGCGTTAGAGAAAATTGGACTCCCAAACCATTAAAAGTTTTAAACTATGACTTTGAATTTTTAAAAACACAAAACTTAAAAAATGTAGTTTTAGCCAATGCATTTATTATAGAGAATATTCCCTATCAATGGAAAAAAGGAAAAATTGAACAATGGAAAAATTAAGAAAACCGTTCCAAGGTGTGGTCAATATTGTCCGTTTTAATTGGCATTTTTATGTTGGTGTATTGTTGTTTTGTATAATCCTGTTTTTACTTAAAAACCATTTACCAATTCATTTAAATTTCATTTTAAGCTTTGTACTACTTTCAGCAATCACTGTTACATTTATTACACTAACTGTTTCCTATTATGTATATGATTTATCAGGGCTATACAAACTAAATTGGCTACCAAATAATAACGAGAAACTAAGCATAGTCAATATCAACGCAGGATTTGACGAAACAAGTGTACTATTAAATATAAAATATCCAAATAACAATTTGACCGTTTTAGATTTTTATGACCCACAAAAACACACAGAAATTTCAATCAAAAGAGCACGAAAAGCGTATCCAAGTTATCCAAATACTATAAATACCGAAACTACTAATTTGCCAATCAAGACACATTCAGTAGACAAAGTTTTTGTAATTTTTTCTGCACACGAAATTCGAAACAAATCAGAAAGGATTCAGTTTTTCAATGAGCTAAAAAGAATAATAACTACCAATGGAGAAATTTATGTTACAGAACATTTAAGAGATATACCGAATTTCCTTGCATATAATATTGGCTTTTTACACTTTCTTAGCTTGTCGAGTTGGTACAATGTATTTAAAGCAGCAAACCTTACCATAAATAACGAACAAAAACTTAACCCATTTATTACTAATTTCACACTGACAAAATATGGAGATACAGCTTAAAATAATTGGGGCTTTATTGATTCTTTTAGCAATTGTACATGTCATTTTTCCAAAATATTTTAATTGGAATCAAGAACTTTCAACGTTAAGTTTAATCAACAAGCAAATGATGCAAATACATACTTTATTCATTGCTTTGACCCTTTTATTGATGGGAATTCTATGTGTGACTTCTTCAACTGAATTGACAACAACAATTTTAGGAAAGCGAATATCTTTGGGCTTTGGAATATTTTGGGGTTTAAGGCTTTTTGTTCAGTTTTTTGGGTACTCTTCAAAACTTTGGAAAGGGAAAAAATTTGAAACCACTGTACATATTTTATTTTCTATACTATGGATATACTTAACATGGACATTTATAAAAATATATTTATCCTAAGTTAAACATCAAGTTCAACCACTGTTCGGGATTTGTAATCCCGAACCGCTATCGAAGGATTTGTAATCCTTGTACCTATAGTACCTTATCAAAATATTAGACCTAGACAACCTCACTTGACCACTATTCGGGATTTGTAATCCCGAACCGCTATCGAAGGATTTGTATTCAGTTTTTGTGTAGAGAAAAAAACTCTTTTTTAAAAATAAAATTGTTCAACTGTCTAGCAAAGAAGGAATGGTTAAACACAAACATTTGGACTTTTGCTTTATTCTACTGTTTGATAAACTCTACTCTTCTGTTGTTAGCCTTACCCTCTGCACTTTCATTACTATCTATGGGTTTTGACTCTCCTTCACCTTCTGCCAAAAGTCTTGAAGGGCTGATACCAAAGTTTTCAACTAAAAAAGATTTTACGGATTCAGCACGTTTTTTAGACAATGTAAGATTATCAGCGTCGTCACCATCAGTATCTGTATGTCCAACAATTTTGATATTGCTTTGGCTTGTTTTAATGGCATTGGCAGCTTGACCTAACACGGGCCAAGATTCTGGTTTCATTGTAGCTGAATTGGTATTGAAATAAATTGCATTAGTTACAAATTTGTGCTTTGTATCAATCTTAACTGTTGAGTTAATCACTTCTGCAACCTTAAAATTGGAAATATAAATGCCGTCTCCCAACATACTTGTACTTAGCATTAAGGTATAACTCAATTTTTGAGGCAGTCCATTTGGCAAATCAATATACTTTTTCTCACCAATGTACACTTTGATATGTGTACCTATTCTTGATATGGAAATCCTATGTACCTTACCTTGTTTCCAACCATTTGGAATATCCTGATGATCTATGGTTCTATTGTCTATGGAATTTTCTTTAGTAGCTATGCAATAAAGGATATCTAAGGTAGGATGAATATCTATTTGAATTTGAGGATTTTCATTTAAATCTGTATTGTATTCATCTTTAACTATTTTGTTGCTCACGATAGAGAGTATTAAACCTCTTTCCATCTCGCTCATCTTTTCGGTTTCGGCCCACATATCAAATTCAATAGTACAATTTTGAGGCAATGTGTCTGTATGAATTGGATAAAAAATACCTCGACGTGGAGTTTTGAACCAGTTGCTATTTTCATCAGCAATTTGCTTTATCCCTGGAGATTCAAAATCATTGGACTTGTCAAATTCAATTATTTTCCATTTATTCAATCCAGAAGAAAAATCGTCGTAGATAATAGTTTTAGTGCCTGCCAGAAAATCAAAGTTACTATAGGCCTTATTTTCAGGACTATTGATATCGTTGTCTTGAGCATAACTAAACTGTCCAAATGAGATGAAACACGCGAAGAGTAAAGAATTTTTTATTTTTTTCATATCTAATTATTTTCAGTTTGAGACCTGACCGTTAATACAAGTCTTTTGTCCAAAGAAGAGACTAGTAGTGCAAAAATATCAACTACCTCCATCAATCGAAGGTAGATAAATTCAGTCGTTGACAAAAGAAATCAAGATTATTTTTATGTTCACAATTAAACATCCCATTTGAGGCGGAGGTCGAAGCAAATATAGAAGCTGTGATTAGAGGAATTCGTGGTTAACAATTATCTAGTAAAATTCCCACTTTTCGGGATTTGTAATCCTTGCACCTCAAGTATCTTTTCAAATTATTAGACCTACACCCCCTCACTTGATCCAATTTTTTCAAAATACACACCTAAACTACCTAAAAATATGCCATCTTTTCTTTCTGCCGAGCAATATTCAACTTCTGCCATGCCATATTGTCAATCTGCCAAGCAATATCCAACTTCCGCCAGCCAATAACTACCTCCCGCCAAGCAGTATTCAACATCTGCCAGCCCATATTTATCTTCTGTCAAGCAGTATTCAATATATGCCTGTCCATATTCAACTTCCGCCAACCCATAATAATAATTAAAAATCACGCTATACTAAAATTCAAGTCAAATATATAAATCCATCATTATTAGCTCAGCGGCATTCCGTAAGCTAGATAGAAAAGCTTCTCAGAACCGATTAACCATAAACCCTGCATTAACTCAGCTAAATAAAAAAGATGTCGATGATGGATAGCCTTGCTGTAAGCAAGCGCCGTGCGCTGCTAGCAGCAAGAAGTAGCTAAATAGAATTGAATAGCTTGGCTCCAAAATGGGCTGTTTGTTATGAAATGCTAGTCAGAACAGGTGAAAAAAATTGCATGTTTGAATTCTACTTTTGTCACCCAAAAAATTAGTGTTTTGGTTGTACATTTGCACAAAATTTAAATACTATGAGCAACGGACATTTCAATTTTCCACAACCCATCAATGAACCTGTACTTCAATTTGCACCTAAAAGTGCTGAAAAATTAGCCCTCAAAAAGGCTTTAGCAGCTGCTAAAAAAACAAAGCAAGATATTCCGATGTATATAGGACATGAGGAAGTACGCACAGGAAAAAAATCTGAAATCCGTCCGCCACACGAAACAAAACATATCCTTGGTCATTTTCATCAAGGTGATGCCACGCATATGGACATGGCTATCAAAGCCGCATTGGGCGCACAGCAACAATGGGCCGAAATGCCTTGGGTACAACGTGCTTCTATCTTCTTGAAAGCAGCTGATTTATTGGCAACCAAATATCGTTTTGATATGTTGGCGGCTACTATGCTCGGACAAAGTAAAAATGCGTTTCAAGCTGAGATAGATAGTACTTGCGAATTGATTGATTTCTTACGTTTCAATGTACATTTCTTAAACGATATATATCAACAACAACCAATTTCTGGAGCAGGTATGTACAACCGTGTTGAATACCGTCCACTCGAAGGATTCGTATTAGCGGTTACACCGTTCAACTTTACGGCTATTGGTGGCAACTTACCTACATCGGCTGCTATGTGTGGCAATGTGGTGGTATGGAAACCTGCTAATACACAAATTTATTCTGCGAATTTGTTTATGAAAATATTAAAAGAAGCAGGCTTGCCAGATGGTGTTATTAACTTAGTATACGTGAGCGGACCAGTTGTAGGTGAAGTATGTTTCAACCACCGCGATTTTGCAGGTGTGCACTTTACAGGAAGCACAGGTGTATTCCAAGGTATGTGGAAATCTATCGGCGAAAACATAGCTAAATACAGAACCTACCCACGTATAGTAGGTGAAACAGGTGGTAAAGATTTTGTATTGGTTCATCCAAGTGCCAATCCTGATGCAGTGGTAGCAGCATTGGGCCGTGGTGCGTTTGAATTCCAAGGTCAAAAATGTAGTGCCGCTTCTCGTGCTTACATTCCAGATAATCTCGCTGTAGAAATACGCAAAAAACTAGTAGCTGAAGTGAAAACCATGAAAATGGGGACAACCGAAGACTTTACCAATTTTGTGAATGCAGTAATAGACGAAAAATCATTTAACTCCATCAAAAAATATATTGATGCTGCCAAAAAAGATAAAACTTGCAAAATACTTGTAGGTGGAAAATGTGATAGCACAAAAGGATGGTTTATAGAACCTACCGTGATTGAAACCACTAATCCGAAATACACGACCATGTGCGAAGAAATCTTCGGACCAGTATTGACAATCTATACATACAAAGCCGAAGAGTTTGAACAAACATGCCAATTGGTCGATTCGACTTCGGATTACGCTTTGACAGGTGCAGTATTTAGCCAAGATCGTTATGCACTCGAAAAAGCAATGCGCATTCTCACACATAGTGCTGGTAACTTCTATATCAACGATAAACCATCTGGTGCTGTTGTAGGCCAACAACCATTTGGTGGCGCTCGTGCATCAGGTACCAATGACAAAGCAGGTTCTATGTTAAACCTATACCGTTGGTTGAGTGCACGTACTATCAAAGAAACATTTAATCCTCCTATAGATTATCGCTACGCTTTTTTGGGCGAAAAATAATTGAAATCATTTTTTTTAAATTAAGAAAGCTCCTTTGGGAGCTTTTTTTATGTTTAGCCAATGAACAAAAATATTATTGTAAAGATTCTATGTTGCTTTGTAATCTAATATAATAATAAAGATACTTAGCTAAAAAAAACACCTTTCATACCCTACTTTTGCACCGATTTCAATGAAATTTGAGTTGCATGAAAACAGTATTATTATTCTTTTGTTTGACATTTCCTTTATTGGCCACAGCACAAACTACACTTTCGGGCACTGTCAAAGACACCAAAGGCGAACGTTTGGCAGGTGTCAATGTATCCATCAAAAACGCTTACGATGGCGCTACGACCAATGCCGAAGGCAAGTATACGTTTGAAACTAGCGAAAAAGACAGTATCATCCTTGCAGTAAGTTATATAGGTTTTTTACAACTTGAAAAGAAAGTTTTGCTACAAGGCACAACAATGACTGTAGATTTAGTGCTTAAAGAACGTATCAATGATTTGAAAGCTGTAGTCATCAGCGCAGGTTCGTTTGAAGCTAGCGATGCCAAAAAAGGAACTGTACTGAAACCACTTGATATTGTCACCACAGCCGGTAGCAATGGCGATAGCTATGGTGCCTTGAAAACATTGCCGGGCGCACAGCAAACAAACGATCGAGAAGGATTGTTTGTGCGTGGCGGTACGGGTGCCGAAACCCAAACGTTCATTGATGGCACTTGGGTTCGAAATGCATTTTCGGCTGCTGTACCCGATTTAGGAGCACGTGGTCGATTTAGTCCATTTATATTTAAAGGAACTGTTTTTAGCACTGGTGGTTATTCGGCTTTGTATGGAGGTGCATTGTCTTCGGCGGTCATTCTAGAAACCATTGATATTCCAGATCGCTCTTCGGCGAATCTAAATTTATCGTCTGTGGGTATAGGTGCTAGCTTTCAGCAATTGTCAAAAAATAAACAATCATCTTGGGGACTTGGTTACAATTACACCAACCTGACACCCTACTTTTTGCTCATCAAACAAAATATTACCTACAAGCAAGCGCCTACTGTACATCAGCTAGACTTAAATTACAGGGTCAAAACATCGAAAACAGGTATGCTCAAATTTTATGGCTATGTGAACCATACTGGTATTAATATCCAAAGACAAAACATTACAAGTCAAGACTACGACAACCCCAACAAATCCTACCAAGATGAATTTGGCGTCAAGAATACAAATCTATATGGCAATATATCCTACAAAGAATATTTGAAAAAGGATTGGAAACTATCCATTGGGCTTTGTGCAAGTTACAACAAAGACGATATCACGACCAAGGTATTGAACGCTCAAGGCGAAGTGGTAGCTGATAGCAATTTTTTGTTTAGAGAATGGAATACTATAGCGTCCAACAATAGTCTCGCAACCTCTAAAATCGTATTAGAAAAAAGTTTGAACAACCTCAATACGATTCGATTTGGTGCAGAATATATTTATGGAAAAGACAATGTCAATTACATAATTGAAAAACTAAAAGATAGTGTAAAGTTTAATCCAACAACACAGTCAGATCATTTTACATCTGTTTTTGCCGAAGGCGATATTTATATCACCAACGATATAGCAGGCAAAATAGGTGTTCGAGCAGAACATTCTTCCTTATTGAAACGATACAATGTTGCACCTCGCGTTTCTGCTGCATACAAACTCAGTCGCAGAGGACAAATTTCCTTGGCTTATGGGCTTTTTTACCAAAAACCAGAATTGACCTATTTATTGCAACGTCCCAATTTGGATTATATGCGTGCGGATCATTATATCATCAATTATCAATTTCAACCTAAAGATAGAACCTTACGATTGGAAGCTTTTTACAAGCAATATCATAATTTAGTAAAAACCAACGATTACTTTTCGCCTACTGGTATCAGCAATGCTGGCAATGGGTATGCAAGAGGTTTTGAATTGTTTTACAGGGATAAAAAATCGTTGAAAGGCATTGATTTTTGGATATCCTATTCCTTTTTGGATACCAAGCGTGAGTTTTTAAATTATTTAAGTTTGGTGCAGCCCGATTTCGCTGCCAAACACACTGGTTCGTTGGTGTTTAAAAAATTCTGGACTAAATATATGTTTGGGATCAATGGAACCTATACCTATACTTCGGGCAGACCTTTTATCAATTATAACACCTTTACGCCATCCTTGTTTATGCAGGATAAAACCATTGATTATCATAATGTGAGCTTTTCGGTCAATTACCTCAAAACAATCAAAAAAGCATTCACTGTGTTTGTATTGAGTGTCAATAATCCGTTTGGATTTAAACAAATTTATGGCTACAATTACGCCAGCAAAGACCTTAATCAAAATGGCACATTGTATAGCAAAGCCATTACCCCACCTGCAAGACAATTCCTTTTCATCGGCATGTTTATGAGTTGGGGCATCGATCGAACACAAGAAGCGATTGATGGAAATTTATAAATAACAATAACGAAGCATTGATATTCAAAAAAAATTGAGACATTTGTACTTTAAACTAAAACACATGAAAAAAACAATATTATCACTCAGTTTATTTCTATTTGGAATGACTGCTTTTGCGCAAAATGCCCAATACAATACTGCAATGAAAGGATTTATGTCCAAAATGGGATCTGCTAAAACAACTGAAGCTTACCAAACTGTTGCGAATGGATTTGAACGCATAGCTGCTGCCGAACCGAATGAATGGTTGCCGAAATATTATGCTGCATTTTCGTATGTGATGCAAGCGATGCAAGAAACAGACAAAAGCAAAGTAGATGCAATTGTAGATCTTGCGGAAAAAAACGTATCTGAAGCTCAATCTTTGTCTCAAAGCGAAGAGTTGATTTGTTTAAGTGCATTGTGCAAAAGCGCTCGTATCAACGTAGACCCTATGAGTCGTGGTATGAAATATGGTTCAGCATCTGCACAATTGTTGGAAGAAGCAAAAAAAATTAATCCAAATAATCCTCGTATCTATTATTTACAAGCCCAATCAGCTTTTTATACGCCTGAAGCATTTGGTGGTGGTAAAGTAAAAGCAAAAGCATTGTTTGAAAAGTCTTTAGAAATGTATGCATTATTTACACCTAGCGCAGAATTGATGCCAAATTGGGGTAAAGAACAAGCTGAAAAAATGCTTGCTGAATGCAATGATTAAAATTCATTCGATTACAATAATAAAATGAAGCTCCTTTATGGGGCTTTTTTTTATAAACTCATTCAATTGAACAAAGTGAATAAATGGAACTTTATAAAATAGTGTCAATATGTGTTTTATACCCTGAATGCATATTCTCATTCAATTTGATATAATTATCTTTAAAACAAATTCGTTCCCTAAAATCGAAGCGAACTACATTATTCCTACATTTGCACCCGGTATGCAAAGATTAAAATCATTGACGAAAGCCTATTCAGGTATAAGCAAAGAAATGTGGCTGTTAGCCATAGGTATGCTGATTAACCGCTCAGGTTCAATGGTTTTGTTGTTTATGAGTGTTTACTTGACCAAAGAAAAACATTTCACAATTCCTCAAGCGGGTATTGTATTGTCCATGTTTGGCATTGGCTCATTGGTAGGTGCATTTATTGGTGGAAAACTGGTTGACCGTGTTGGGTTCTACCCTATTTTAATTTGGAGTTTAGTATTGAGTGGCATTATGATGTTGGCCTTAGGTCAAATGCAAAATCTATACCTCATTGCATTTTTTACATTTTTAGTCACTGCTACTGGCGATATGTTTAGGCCAGCTAATGCAGCTTCAATTTCGACTTATTCTACAAAGGAAGGTTATACCCAAGCCATCGCGCTCAATAGACTAGCTATGAATCTAGGATTTACCATAGGTCCAATGTTGGGCGGATTATTAGCATCTTATAGTTACGAATTTTTATTTTGGGCAGATGGTATCACTTGTATTTTGGCCGCAGGCTATATATTTCTGATGCTGCCTCGACGAGAATTAATCAAAAATGAAACTATTATTGAAGAATCTACACCTGCTTTGAGTCCATACAAAGACAAGGAATATATTTACTTCTTAATCTTTACAACTTTATACGCCATTTCTTTTTTTCAATTATTGACTTCCTTGCCGTTGTATTATAAAAACGCCTATTCCTTAAATGAAAAAAATATTGGTTGGCTTATGGCGCTCAATGGCATAGGTGTAGCAGTGATAGAAATGTTTTTGATTTATGCAATTCGAAACAAATGGACCGAATTTAAATTTATTTCTTTGGGTATTGTATTGATGATATTGAGTTACCTTATGCTTATTCCTTTCCATAGCATAGCCATATTAGTGATCAGTATGATATTTCTTACATTTTCTGAAATGTTTTCAATGCCTTTTATGAGTACACATAGTATGAAAAGAGCTTCTACCAAAACGATGGGAGAATACATGGCCTTATACTCTATGAGTTGGTCGGTTGCGCTTATTTTAGCCCCTTTTATAGGTACACAATTAATAGAATACGCAGGCTTCAATGGTTTGTGGGTATCTGTTTCCGTTATTGGATTGATTTCCTTGTTTGGATTTCGTTTTTTAGAAAGCAGGCATTAATATTTTTTGTACTAGAGTTTCGAACTATATTTGCAACCACTTTTCTAAGCATGGCTAAATATTGGTGGAAAATCCTGTGTGTTTTACTCTTACTTTACATCATCATTGGTGGTATATTGCTACCAATACCTGCAATTCCAAAACTAAATGAATCAGCGCGTAATCTGTTCTATCATGTTCCGATGTGGTATGTCATGATTGTTTGTTTTTTGATTTCTTCTATATATGCATTGAAATTCTTGCGAAAAAACAGCATTAAATTCGATATCATATCCAAAGAATTTGTACTTGTCGGTATTGCATTTGGTTGCTTAGGCATGGTTACCGGCATGGAATGGGCCAATATAGCTTGGGGTGCACCTTGGAGCAACGATCCCAAACAAGTTGGCGCAGCGCTCTGTTTGTTAGTTTATTTTGCATACATCGTTTTGCGTAATTCAGTAAAAGATCCCGATAAACAAGCTCGATTAAGTGCGGTTTACAATGTGTTTGCATTTGCATTATTGGTTCCTTTATTATTCATTATTCCTGCCCATTTCAAATCTTTGCATCCTGGTACAGACAGCAAGCCCTTTGAGGCTTTGTATACGCAGGCTGCAGGTTTTAGACGAGTTTCTGTGCCAGCTATGTTTGCATGGATATTGCTTGGCGTTTGGATCTTCGACTTACGATTTCGTACTAAAAAACTTCAAAATCCCGAATTATTTTCATGAAGAACGCATTAAAATACCTATTTCTTTTTCTTGGGCTTTTATCAACAACTATATTGCAAGCACAAGAGCAAGCAAAACCACAAGTTGAAATGGCTGAGGTGCTTCATCAAAATGGTAAAATATACCTTGTAGTTTTAGTATTGCTCACTATCTTTGCGGGCGTTTTATTTATGTTGATACGTATAGAACGAAAATTAAACCATTTAGAAAAAGAACGAAAATAGACTACAAACAAATTCAATTTTAATTCAAAACTAAATTTAAAAAACTAATCCTTAATAATTTAAAAACCATGGCTAAAGCATCTAAAAGCAAACCAGCAGCAGCACATTACAGCTTTTTCGAAAGCGTAGAACGTAACTTTGATAAAGCTGCACCTTATACCGATATTAAAGACAAAGGTATATTGGATCAAATCAAAGCATGTAATAGTGTATATCGAATGAAGTTTCCAGTGAAAATTGACGATAAAGTAGAAGTAATCGAAGCTTATCGTGTGCAACATTCACACCACAAATTACCTACAAAAGGTGGTATTCGTTTCAGTATGGATGTCAACCAAGATGAGGTAATGGCATTGGCGGCATTGATGACGTACAAATGTGCTATCGTGAATGTACCATTTGGTGGTGCTAAAGGAGGAATTAAAATAGATCCTAAAAAATTATCTACATATGATTTAGAAAAAATCACACGTCGTTATACTGCTGAGTTAGTGAAGAAAAACTTTATTGGACCTGGCATCGATGTACCTGCACCAGATTACGGAACAGGACCACGCGAAATGAGCTGGATCGTAGATACATATATGAGCTTGAACCCAGGCGAAATAGATGCTGCTGGTTGTGTAACAGGTAAACCTGTAACGCAAGGTGGTGTTCGCGGACGTACAGAAGCTACAGGTTTAGGTGTATATCAAGGTGTACGCGAAATGTGTAACGATGGTGAAATGATGAAAAAATTAGGCCTGACAGTTGGCCTTAGCGACAAAACCGTAGTCGTTCAAGGTCTAGGAAATGTTGGCTACCATGCTGCTAAATTCTTCCACGAAGGAGGTGCACGTGTAGTTGGTATAGCTGAATATGAAGGTTCTATCAGCAATCCAAATGGATTAGATGTAGAAGCTGTAGTTGCTTTCCGCAAAAAAACAGGTTCTATCATGAATTTCCCTGGTGCTAAAAATTTGAAAAAATCTTCTGATGCATTGGAATTGAAATGTGATATCTTGGTTCCTGCAGCATTAGAAAATGTAATCAATGGAGACAATGCACCACGTATCCAAGCTCGTATCATTGCAGAAGCTGCAAATGGTCCTTTGACACCTGATGCAGATGCTATTTTGAACAAAAAAGGTGTGGTTGTAATTCCTGATATGTATATCAATGCAGGTGGTGTTACTGTTTCATACTTCGAGTGGTTAAAAAATCTTAGCCACGTTCGTTATGGTCGTATGGAAAAACGTTTCAGCGAAAATATGAACAATAATATACTTGGTTCAATAGAAAGCTTAACGGGTAAAAAAGTAACAGCTGCTGAACGTAAAATTATTCTTCACGGACCTGATGAGGTTGATTTAGTTCACTCTGGATTAGAAGATACTATGATCGGTTCTTACCATGAAATTCGTGACATTTGGTTCAAAAACAAAAAAATCACAGATATGAGAACGGCTGCTTTTGTCAATTCAATCAACAAAGTGGGTGTTTCTTACATGGAATTGGGTATTTTCCCATAATAGAATCAACTTTTTTACAAAACCGCCTCAAAAGAGGCGGTTTTTTTATAAAATAAATTTCTTTTTCAGAAAATAAAGATATACTTTTGCATTCCCAAAAATTGAATATCGATGCAAGAAGCAGTAAAATTTGTTCACCAACAGCTGAGTAGCAGCAAAGAAACACCTACATTTAAAGCAGGTGATAGTGTGACCGTTAATTATAAAATTCAGGAAGGTAACAAAGAGCGTATCCAACCTTTTAAAGGAGTATGTATCAAACGCCAAGGTACAAGTGTAACTCAAACTTTTACAGTACGTAAAATGAGTGACAACATTGGTGTAGAACGTACATTTCCAGTAAACTCACCTAATATCGAAAGTATTGAGGTTAACAAAGTAGGACGTGTACGTCGTGCAAAATTGTTCTATCTACGTGAAAGACAAGGTAAATCTGCACGTATCAAAGAAAAAAGAATGAAATAATCATTATACTAAGTTTTGTCTAAAAGCTACCTTTTAAGGTAGCTTTTTTCATTTTTAGACTTTTCAAACATCTTCGAAATGTGAACTTTAACAGTTAGCTTTTCATTTATTAGGTTTTATTCAATATATTTGTAGTCACAACTGTAAAAAAGATGACGCTTTTAAATTCATTATTATTTAGCATGCCAGGTGGTTCAGAGTGGATCATCATCGTTTTGGCCGTATTAATATTATTTGGTGGTAAAAAAATTCCAGAATTCATGCGCGGATTAGGTAAAGGAATGCGTGAATTTAAAGATGCCAAGGACAATATCAAAACTGAGATTGAAACTGGCATGAAAGAAAAAGACCAATAAGTCATTTATTATTGGTTTATCGTTTACTTAAAAAAAGCCTGTAAGAAATGAGTAAAAAAATTTTCTATAAAACTTTTTTTGCATTTTTTTTGACGCTCATTGCGTTCCACGATGTTGTAGGCAATTTCAAGGATAGTGTTGTTACGATTAAAATAGATCCGTCACAAATACCTAAAAATGCAAACATCATTAAAGAAGAAAAACGCTCAGCAGCATCCTTGATGAATGCTGAAGACAGTGCACGTTTTGTTAAACGTAAACTAAACGATTTTGGCGAAAAACCTAAAACACATGGCAATTTCGCTGTCAACAAATCAATCTATGGCACTTATACAGATTTTATAATTGATTACGTCAAAAACTATCATACCAATCATGGTAACCGCTTGCAAAGGCTTCAAACCAATAACAAAGGTTATTTTAAATTGATTGAAAACGTGATGAAACGATACAATGTTCCGCGCGAAATGAAATCTTTGGCCATTATTGAATCAGCATTAAACTGCAATGCAGTTTCTCCAGTTGGCGCTGTAGGTCCATGGCAGTTTATGGAAGGAACAGCTAAAATGATGGGACTTCGTGTAGATGGTCAAATAGACGAACGTAGAGATTTTTATAAAAGTACCAATGCAGCTGCTCGTTATTTAAAACAATTGCATGGCATGTTTCATGATTGGTTATTGGTCATTGCTTCGTACAATTGCGGACCAGCACCAGTACTTAGAGCTATTAACAGTGGCTCAGGCCGCAGCTTTTGGGATATTAAACCAAAATTACCTAAAGAAACTCAAAATCATGTCATGGCTTTCATTGCCACTTCTGTGTATTTAGATCGTTTTTCAAACGTCCTTAGTATGGGCGAAATACCTAAAGGTGCAAAAGCCCCAAAAGCTGACTTTTCAAACTTAAATGGTTTTGTAGGTGTTGGAACCAATGAGGAGCCAACTGATGCAAAACCAAAACCTAAATTTACCCAAGATGAATTGGATCAAATGGCCATTTTGAAAGTAAAAGGAAACTATAAATTAAATGCTATTTCACGTGTGTTAGACGAAGATATTGTTCGACTTAAACGTTGGAATCCAGACTTTGACGAAACGGTTATGACTTCACCAACCCCTATTCATTTGCGCATTCCAATCAACAAACTTGAAAAGTTTATTATTGGCAAAGATCAAATCATAGCTGAATCCAAAAAAGGCTAGACCTACTTATTAATCTCACATTATGCCTCGTTATTTTATTGAAGTTGCTTACAAAGGAGGCTCATTTCATGGATTTCAAATTCAAGAAAATGGTAAAACAATTCAAGGTGAATTAAATCATGCATTGTCCATTTTGGTTAAACAAACAGTAGAAACTACGACTTCAAGCAGAACAGATGCAGGTGTACATGCTTACCAAAATTTTTTGCATTGGGACTCTCCCATTGATTTACCCCGAAATGTTATTTATAGTCTCAACTCGATTTTACCAAAAGAGATAGCTGTGCTAAACATATATCCTGTTTCACCCAATGCTCATTCACGTTTTGATGCCATAGGCCGGAAATATGCTTACCATATAACTTCCTTCAAAAATCCTTTTTTGTCAGAAAGTAGTTATCACTTTCCTTTTAAAATAGAACTAGACAAATTGCATGAAACGGCTGAATTATTGAAACAGTTTGAGGATTTTAGTAGTTTTTCTAAACGGCATACTGATGTCAATACATTTAATTGTACAATTTCGGAATCTTATTGGGAACAACTTTCTACCCATCAATTGATTTATCATGTCAAGTCCAATCGTTTTTTAAGAGGCATGGTCAAAGCAATGGTCGGTACACAATTGTTGGTAGGCAGAGGCAAACTTAGCCTTGAGGAATTTAAAGAAGTGTTGTTGGCCAAAGATTGTACCAAGGCAGATTTCAGTCCACCATCGATGGGCCTTTTTTTAGAAAATGTCATCTATCCCGCAGATTTTTTGCAAAACCCTCTACCCTATAAATAAACATACACCATAATTACCAAAACTTTTAAGACATTTGCCCAAAAGGCATTTCAGCATTCATGATCATATACCCTTCCAACCTTACGGAACAACTTGATTTTTCTATTATTTTAACTGAATTAGAAAAATATTGCTATGGAAAAAATGCAAAAAAACAAGCACTTGACTTACTTCCTTCAGCTGATGAAAACTGTGTAAAACGTGCATTAAATGAAACCGCCGAATGCTTATTGAGTCTGAATCATGACAATTCTATCCCATTATACCAATACCCTGAATTGGATAAAGAACTTCATCTTTTATCAATCGAAAACGCGGTCTTAGCTGCACAGCAATTTCATCAAATTCGAAATCTATTACAACTGAGCAACGAACTACTCCTTTTTTTCAAAGACAAACAAGATGTATTTCCTCATTTGTGCCAAACAATAAATGGAATTGAAAAAGACGATTATATTGTACCGACTATAAATACCATCATAGATAAAGATGCTGTTGTACGTGATGATGCTTCGCATGAATTGAAAAGCATACGAAAAGCATTGGGCGAAAATAGAAAAAACAGTGACAGAGCATACCGTGCTCATATACAACGTCTGAAAAAGCTTGGACATTTGGCTGACTTTGAAGAAAGTTTTGTCAATGGACGTCGTGTATTAGGAATACTAGCCGAACACAAACGCGAATTTAAAGGCATCATGCAAAGTCAATCTTCTTCTGGCAAAATTACCTTTATGGAGCCGCACAATGTAATTGAATTGAACAATGAAAAATTGCAACTTGAAGATGATGAAAAAAAGGAAATCTATAGAATCCTGAAAGAACTTACTGCTTTACTTCGCCCTTATCATGACTACATACAACATGCCTACATGCTGCTGATTAGTTTCGATTTTATAGGAAGTAAAGCCAAGCTTGCAAAGGCTTTAAACGCAACGCTTCCAATTCTATCTTCTCAAAAACAGGTTATCCAATTGGTCAATGCATTTCATCCAGTATTGTATTTGCAAAATAGTAAAACCAATACACCTGTATTACCGATTCAGTGCACATTCGACTCCGATAAACGTATCATGGTGATTAGTGGACCAAATGCCGGTGGAAAATCGATAACCTTGAAAACAATAGGCTTGCTTCAAATCATGTTGCAATGTGGCTTGTTGATTCCGGCATCCGCCAAAAGCGAATTAAGTTTAAAGCAAAAATTGTTTGGCGATATTGGCGATAATCAAAGCATTGAAGATGGACTAAGTACCTATAGCTCGAGGTTATTGAAGATGAATTATTTTCTAAAACATACTGACGAAAACACCTTAATCCTAATCGATGAATTTGGTACAGGTAGTGATCCTGATATGGGTGGTGCAATGGCTGAAGTGATTCTCAACAAATTGAATGAGCGCCAAGCTCAAGGTGTAGTAACTACCCATTTTACAAATTTGAAATTATTGGCCAATAGCAAAGACGGTATATTCAATGCCTGCATGTTGTTTAACTCTAAGACCCTGAAACCATTGTACCAACTGCATATTGGCGAGCCAGGGAGCTCCTTTACATTTGAAGTCGCTGAAAAAATAGGTTTGCCAAAAGAGATTATAGAAGAAGCCAAACTGAAACTCACGAAAGAAAAAGTGAGCATGGACAAACTTCTCAATCAATTGCAGCTAGAGAAAAATAAAATGGCCAAATTGCAACGCGATTTACAAAAACAAATGAGCAAAACAACTGCCGAGAAACGAGAATTCAAATCCTTGTCGGAGCAATTAGAAACGACATTGGAACAAAGCAAATCAAATAAAGAAGAGCGCCAAAAGCTCGTTGAATACGGCAAAAAATTACATCAATTAACCCAAGAATGGAGTACGAGTAAAAACAGAAAATCAGTTATCGCTAAATTTGTAAAACTTGCTGGCTACGAACAAGCCAAGAAAAAAGAGCAAGAAGAATATGAACGTACTGAATCGTTTAAAACGCAACGCATTGAAGCCATTAAAGAAAAAATAGCAGTTGGATCTAAAGTCCGAATGTTTAAAAGCAAAGAAACAGGCATCATACAATCCATTAAAGAAAATAGGGCTATTGTTGTATTTGGAAAAATACCTATGAATATTGGTTTGGAAAAATTAGAACTTGCATAAACCTGAATTGCCCATAGATGCTTACATTTGTGGCTAGATGATAAAAATAGGTAAAATAAAATCCTTACATGGCGTAAAAGGTCAGGTATTATTCGAGCACCAGTTGCCAGTCGATTTTGATTTAGATCAGTTGGACGCTATTATGATTGAACTCATGCCTGAAAGTTATATTCCATTTTTTATAGAAGAAATCAATGACATAAGCGATACCGAAATCATACTCAAATTGGAGGAATACAACGATAGAAATCAAGCCATCGAAATTCTCAATAAATCTGTGTATGCACCGCCTGGTATTGAAGTTCATATAGACAATGATTTTGAATGGAAAATTCTTATTGGTGCAAACTTAGAAGATCAACATCATACTCATATAGGGATTATCGAAGATATTTTAATCAATGGCAAACAATTGTTGTTGGACGTCAAAAGTGATGTCAAAGAATATCTCATACCTTTTTCGGATGATTTGGTTATTGACTTTAACGACAAACAAAAATTATTAACGCTTGAACTTGCCGATGGCTTATTAGATTTATAGAATATCCTATGCGAATTGACATTATCACCTTACTACCAGAATTATTGGAAAGTCCATTTAGCCATTCTATTATGAAACGTGCTAAGGAACGTGGCTTGTTAAATATCTACTTTCATCAATTGAGAGATTATGCCATCAACAAACATGGTCAAGTAGATGATACACAATATGGTGGTGGTGCTGGCATGGTGATCATGTGTGAACCTCTATCGACTATCATAGAAAAACTAAAAGCAGAACGAACCTACGATGAAATTATTTATTTGACACCAGATGGTCAAACTTTTCATCAAAGAATAGCCAATACACTTTCTCTGAAAGAAAACATTATGCTCATTTGTGGTCATTACAAAGGCATAGACCAACGTATTCGGGATATGTATATTACGCTTGAAATTTCAATTGGTGACTATGTATTAAGTGGTGGAGAATTGGCAGCAGCTGTATTGGTTGATAGTATTGGGAGATTAATTCCAGGCGTTTTGAACGACGAGACTTCGGCGCTCACCGATTCACACCAAGATGGATTATTGGCACCACCTGTGTATACCAAACCTGCGGAATTTAAAGGAATGAAAGTACCAGAAGTTTTACTCAATGGTAATTTTAAATTGATAGACGAATGGCGACAGGACGAAGCTATTAAACGAACTTCAGAAAGAAGGCCTGATTTGATGGATAAGCTGTAAAAAAATTAAATTGTTATATTAGGATTAGTTTGGTCCGTTGTAGGTAATACGACTTCAGGCTCCACATGAGTTTGTGGCATTAACTTCTGTAAGGTATTTATTTTCTCACTAAAATAATCTTCAATGGCTTTTAGCTCTTTACCACTTTGTTGTAATAATGCACGTTGATGTCTACTGTTACGTTTGATCAATGCAATACTCAAAAACAACAACCCAATTAAAACAACTAATCCTTTTACGCCCAAATGAAACGCATCTATATCCCCCTTGCTTTGCAAAGCTTCTTTATAAATCTTCAAATCAATGATTTCGCCTAAAATGTAAAACGGAAAAGTTTTGTTCATAATAAATAGAAACAAGAAACTAGCAATTGAAAGCATATAAAATATAAACTCAGAGAAAATACCCATCCCTTGTCCTATTAAATGCATCGCTCTATTGCTATAAATTGATTGCACTAAGGGGCGAATGGTTTGTAAATACTTAGCAGCATCTTTAAGTTGTTGTTCTGCATCGTGTGGAGTTACTTTTTCTGAACTGAATAACATATATGACTTAATTTAGGTAAATGAAAGATAAAAGCTATTTTTGTAGTCTTAACATATTTAAAGAATGAAGTTACAACATTTTCTCCTCATATCAATGGCTATATCCTTGTTTTCTTGCAAAGAAAATGAAGAAACACCCAAACAAGTCTCTACCCAATTAGGTGATGTATTAGGATCTCATATCGATTCGAGTATTGCACCTGGCGATGACTTTTTTGAATATGCCAATGGTGGATGGCTCAAACAAAATAAAATACCTGACAATGAAACTGGATGGGGCATTTTTAATCTTGTAGCTGACGAAAACTATGCGCGTTTGAGAAAAATCAGTGAAGATGCGACAAGTACGACTTCAGCAAAAGGTACCCCAACACAACAAATTGGCGATTTTTTCTATACAGCCATGGATTCTAGTTTGGCAGATAAATTAGATTCTAAACCCATTGAATCTCTCCTTTCATCCATCGAAAATATCAAAACGACAGATGAGTTGACTGCACGCGTATTTGAATTACAAACAAAAGGAGTAGAAGCATTATATGCGCTTTATGTCGAACAGGATATGAAGAACAGTGATAAATTTATGATTTACCTGTCGCAAGGTGGATTAGGATTACCTGATCGTGATTATTATTTCAAATCTGATGCACGAACAAAAACCATACGTGAGGAATATGTGAAACACATACAAGCTATGTTGATGATGATCAATAAGGATAGTGTAAAATCAAAAGAGATGAGTGCTGCAATATGGAATCTTGAACAAAACATTGCTTCTTCACACAAAAAACTAGAAGACCTCAGAGATCCTTATGCAAATTACAATAAGCTTACTACAGCAGATCTTAATGTATTATCACCTAAATTGAATTGGATTAAAAATTTAAATACAAATAAAATCCTTGCAGATACTTTCATTGTAGGTCAACCTCAATTTTATAGCAAAATCAACCAATTGATTTCAAGTACGTCATTAGATGTTTGGAAAGCTTATCTTACTTTTCATACAATTTCTACTTATGCCCCATATTTGAGTTCACGTTTTGATGTTGAAAATTTTCATTTTTATAGTGAAATATTAAATGGTACAAAAACACAACGTCCACGTTGGAAACGAGCGCTCGATGCAGAAGAAGATGCATTGGGAGATGCTTTAGGGCAATTATTTGTCAAAGAATTTTTCCCGGAAAAAACAAAGCTACGTTATGAGAACCTAGTTGATAAAATTGTTGAAAGTTATAGAGAACATATTCAAAAACTGGATTGGATGACTGATAGTACTAAACAAAAGGCATTGATCAAATTAAATGCAATAGTCAAAAAAGTGGGTTATCCATCAGTGTGGAAAGACTATTCTTCAATGTCTATTGCCAGAAATTCTTTTGTTGAAAATTTTATTGAAAGTAAAATTTGGCAATTTAACTATGAAAAAGAAAAACTAACTAAGCCTGTTGATCGAACTGAATGGGGCATGACGCCACAAACATACAATGCCTATTATAATCCTTCAAACAATGAAATCGTTTTGCCTGCAGCTATCTTCACAGCTCCTGGCTACAAAGACGAAGAAGTAGACGACGCAGTCATATATGGATATGTTGGCGCTTCGACCATTGGGCATGAACTGACGCACGGATTTGATGATCAAGGCAGACAATTTGATGAAAAAGGGAATTTGAAAAATTGGTGGAGTAAGTCAGATGAAGTCAACTTTAAAAAACGTGCTGATATGTTGGTTAAACAATTCAATGAGTATACTGTATTGGACAGCTTGCATCCAAATGGTAGTGCAACTTTGGGCGAAAATATTGCTGACCTTGGCGGTATCGTGATTGCACTCGATGCTTTCAAAAAAACCAAACAATATCAAGAAGGAAAATTGATAGCAGGACTTACACCACTGCAACGTTATTTTATGGGTTATGCCTATGGATGGATGCAAACGCGACGTGCACAAACTTTGGCTAATCAATTATTAACTGATGTTCATGCACCAATATTTCTTCGTGTAAACGGACCAATGAGCAATTGCGATGAATGGTATCAAGCTTTTGATGTCAAACCAACACACAAAATGTTTAGAGATAGTGCGAGCCGCGTGCGCATTTGGTAATCCTTTTCAAACTGATAATTTTGTATTGATTTAATTTATGAGAGTTATTTTTTTAGGAACACCTGATTTTGCGGTAGCATCTTTGAAGGCCTTAGTAGAACATAAAATTGAGGTTGTAGCAGTAGTTACAGCACCTGATAAACCAGCAGGAAGAGGCATGAATTTGCAACAGTCGGCTGTCAAAAAATATGCTGTGGAACAACAAATCCCTGTTTTACAACCTGAAAAATTAAAAGATCCATTGTTTTTGGACGAATTAAAATCATTCAAAGCAGATATACAAGTTGTAGTTGCTTTTAGAATGCTTCCTGAAGTAGTTTGGAATATGCCTCCCAAAGGGACAATCAATGTTCACGCATCTTTGTTACCCAATTATCGTGGCGCAGCACCAATCAACTGGGCTATTATCAATGGCGAACAATCAACTGGTGTTTCAACATTCAAACTCAAACATAAAATAGATACTGGTAATATTTTATTGCAAAATGAAATCCCTATATTACCTGATGATACAGCTGGAACATTGCATGATAAATTGATGCATTTGGGTGCAGAATTAATTGTTGCGACATTAGAAAAAATTGCCTCGAACGACATCGTCGAAAGAGAACAATCCTTAGTAGCAGGTGCTAAGCATGCTCCGAAATTATATACTGAAACTTGTAAAATCGATTGGAACAATCCAGTTGAATCAGTGTACAATAAAATACGTGGCTTGTCGCCTTATCCTGCTGCATTTACTTTACTCAACAACAAAGTACTTAAATTGTATCGTACCCAAAAGATTAATCAAGAACATCATGATGTACCTTCAAGTATTCAAACTGATGGTAAAACATATCTTCGATTTGCATGCACAGATGGCTATATCCAAGTGGACGAATTGCAGTTAGAAGGCAAAAAAAGAATGTTGACCGCTGATTTTTTGAGAGGTAACAAAATAGACTAAACTATAGTTTGTAGCTTATTGAATATAGACTAAACCTATAGATAAAAGTGTATATTTAACATTTCTACAAGATTTGGGACATTATATTTGTCGCGAGTGAAAAAACTGAGTCTATATATTATTTTGATTAGCTTCTTGTTCCTATTTGCAAATGGAAACCATGTAGTTTCTTCATTTTTAGAGGACGAAATTGGGTTTTGTCAGTATACAGATAACGAACAACACGAAAACGAAGAAGATTTTAAAAAAAGTGACAAAAAAGACAATATCAAACTTTACCCCCAAACAAAAATAACAAACACTTTCAGTTTTATTCCTAAATCAAATGAAAAGGAATACAGTTTATTTAAAGTTTATTATATCAATTCGTTATTTGTATTTAGTCGTGAAAACCCTCCCGAAGTAAGCGCTTAAAAAATAACTTCATATATTCCCCCGTTAATCGACAAAATTTTACGCGCACAAACCATGTATTTCTTACATATTCTGTAAATCATTTACATATCTCCTATTTCAAAAGCGAAGTTTTAGACTTCAAAAAGCAGAAAAATGAAATTTCATACAATCTGTTTTAACTTGCATTATTTTATTGATATTAATAGTTTTTACGTGTTTAAACTGAATCTTCTCCTATAATGCATACTAAAATACCAGAATATCAATATATCCAAAACTTAATATAATCTTACACGATTTCCATGAACAAAACCCCTACATTCAAAAAACTAACAGAACTCATTGCTAGCGAAAAGAAAGATGTTTCTGCGATTTATGTTTTTGCCATTTTTAATGGGATTATTCAGCTTTCTTTACCCTTGGGCGTTCAAGCTATCATTGGTTTTGTGTTAGGAAATGCATTTTCAACTTCACTTGTGGTACTCATCACTTTCGTGATTTTGGGTGTTTTATTTTCGGGCGTATTGCAAATACAGCAAATGAAAATAATTGAAAAAATTCAACAGAAGATATTCCATAAATACGCATTTCTTTTTAAGAAAAACTTATTGAATTTAGACCTTAAAGAATCAGACGATATTTATTTTCCTGATATCATGAATCGATTTTTAGATGTGAGTACTTTACAAAAAGGTATTTCTAAAATATTACTTGATATCCCATTGGCTAGCATTCAAATCATTTTAGGTCTTTTTATAGTGGCAATTTACCATCCCCTTTTTCTTATTTTGGTATTTATACTCTTGATAATTGTCATAACTATTTTTTATATTACAAGTAAAAAAGGTTTGGAAACCAGTATAAAAGAAAGTTCGTACAAATACCAAACTACCGCTTGGTTAGAAGAAATTGCTCGATTGATACAGCATTTCAAAATGCAACGCAAACATAAATTATCCATTACTAAAATGGATCAAAAAGTAACAAACTACTTAGAATATCGTACCTCTCACTTTAAAATACTATTATTCCAATACAAAAATCTAGTAGCACTCAAAATTATGATTACAGCTGCGATGCTTATTGTGGGGACCTATCTATTGATTCATCAACAATTAAATATCGGACAATTTGTAGCTGCGGAATTAATCATTTTAACAATGATAGGCTCTGTCGAAAAAATCATTATTAATTTAGATACATTTTACGATTTGTTAACCTCATTAGATAAACTGCATACTATTGACAATCAAACGACCGAAGTAGATGGAGCTCACATTCTTATAGCCAATCCTAAAGGAATGGGTATAACATTTCAATCTGTCAATTATTCTTACAGCAAAATACATGATGTATTTGACAATCTCAATTGCAGCATTCAACCTGGTGAAAAAATTGCAATTTCTGGAAAAGATGGTTCTGGAAAAACGACTTTACTTCGCTTATGCTCATCGTTATATACACCTACTACAGGTAGTATATTATTCAATGACATTCCGATGTTAAACTTAAAATTGGACGATTTAAGAAGTCATATTGGGTTTATGCAAAATAAACTTGATATCATCAACGGTAGCATTTACGATAATATTTGTTTTGGTAATAGTGCCATCTCTATAGACAAGCTCATTCAATTTTCGAGCTATATCGGATTGGATCAATTTATCAATTCTCAACCTAATGGCTTCGAAACGATATTAGAAACAACAGGAAAAAAATTACCTCGATCCGTAATTAAGAAAATACAAATCATGCGAGCTGTGATTAGTGAGCCGGGACTTATTTTATTAGAAGAACCATTCTCTGATTTAGAAGATGACAGTATTGCTAAGATTCAAAATTTCTTACTTCATCATTTACCCAACTCTACTGTTGTCACAGTTACAAACGATAGAAATTTTGCCGACCAATGTGATAAAATATTTTACCTATCCGAGAAACATTTAAGTGTAATCCCCAAAAAATAAATATTCCTAACGTATGACCACTGAATCATCATCATATCAGAAAATATATAAAATAGATGTACCAAATAAAATTAGTCGAATACTAATCATACTTTTAGTAGTATTTCTGCTTTGTCTTTTTTTACCTTGGACACAAAACATACGAACTACAGGCCAAGTTACAACCTTACGTCAAGAACAGCGTGTACAAAAAGTTAATAGTATTATTCCAGGGCAAATTCTACGATGGTATGTCAAAGAAGGAGATAAAGTCAAAGCTGGTGATACATTAGTTCAACTAACAGAGATCAAAGATGATTACCTTGATCCTAATTTAGTACTTCGTACCAACGAACAATTGACAGCAAAGCAACAAAGTGTAGAATTTTATGAAAGTAAAACCACTGCCCAAAAAAATCAATTGGCAGCTTTACAAAATGGATTACAAATCAAACTCAATCAGTTGAACAATAAACTCAAACAACTTGATATGAAAATTGAATCCGAAAATGCAACCTTGGTATCGGCTCAAAACGATTACAATATTGCTTCTAAACAATACCAACGTCAGCAGGAACTATTTAATCAAGGTTTAGTTTCGCTGACACAATTGGAGCAACGCAACCAAGCACTTCAATCTTTTCAAGCTAGACTTGTCACTGCACAAAACAATCTCAACAACACCCGTCAGGAAGTCCTCAATACACAACTCGAAATCAATGGTGTACAACAAGACAATACTGAAAAAATCAATAAAATTCAATCAGACGTCATGTCGAATATGTCGCAAATTGCGACAAGTCAAGGTGATGTATCAAAATTGAAAAACCAATACTCCAACTATCAAAACAGGGCAAAACTATACTACATCATAGCGCCTCAAGATGGTCAAGTGGTGCAAGCCAAACGTAGTGGTATAGGCGAAATCATTAAAGATGGTGAAACCTTAGTGGAAATAGTACCAACCCAATTAGAATATGCCGTAGAATTGTATGTCGCTCCGCTCGACATTCCACTATTGGCCAAAGGAAATAAAATCAGATTTATATTCGATGGTTTTCCAGCTATTGTATTTAGTGGTTGGCCACAAGCAAGTTACGGTACGTTTGGTGGCAAAGTGGAAGTCATTGAAAATACAGTTTCGTCGAATGGGAAATACAGAATACTAGTTAGCCCAGATGCAACCGACAAACCATGGCCAACGCAACTTCGTTTA
>Ga0247831_1001493_pt1 | contig 43451 bp, 67 predicted proteins | sample LaCruzMarch2015__9_FD_192406 | JGI IMG/M metagenome (GOLD analysis project Ga0247831, IMG submission 192406) | Freshwater microbial communities from meromictic Lake La Cruz, Castile-La Mancha, Spain - LaCruzMarch2015_1m | ecosystem: Environmental > Aquatic > Freshwater > Lake | place: Spain...
ATCTTCTGAATCATCGTAATTGCTACCAGAAAGGAGAGTCCCAAATAAAACCTCAGGTAGGTATAAATTATGGTCTTTGTGTATTACAACTTCAATACCACCATTATCCCATACAGATATAATATCATTTTTAATATTAATTTTAATAGTATTTAATTTAGAACCTTCTCTTTTCGATTCATCCACACTATTTACAACTATTTCATCTATTATTTTTAAAAAAGATGGTACGATAGTAATTTCCTTCCTAACCATTTTATTATTATCTATTATCCATTTTAAGGATGTATTTGGTTTATTAGAGCCTACATATGTACCTGGTCTCAATAATACATGACTTATTTGGTCCAATACTTTATATTTTTCTTCTATTGTTTTAACTTTTCCCATTTAGAATTTCATCTATTTTATTTTTTATATTTTCATTATATTTTATTACTTTGAAAGTTATTTTATTATTTTCACAATATTTATTTTTAATATTATCTCTCTTTTTTGTAATTTTTAATCCATCATTTCCACCAAAATATTTTATTGGTTTATAATGTTGTATTCCATTATATTCTATACATAAATTTCTTTCTGGTATATAAAAGTCAAAGACTAAGTTTGTTATATTTATACAATCATCAAATTTTTTTTGATGTATATATACTAATCCTGATTCTTTTAACAATTTTATTATTTCTCTTTCACCTTTTGATGATTTACAAATTGGACATCCTGAACCAAATATATGAATTGAAGTCATTTGTTCAAATTTGCCATGTTCTGGACATATTATCTCGATTTTACTAAATGCACTTCTATATATTACATTTGAATAATCATAGAAATTATTATGTTTTAAATTACACTTTTTAATAAATAATTCAGTATTCATTTTTTTACCTGAACAATATGGACAACCATCATATCTTAGGTGATCTTTCAATGTTTGTTTAAATATCCCATGTTCTGGACAAATTATTTCACATTTTTGTTTATTATTAATATATTTAACTAAAGAATAATCATATTTATTGTTAAATTTACTATTACATTTATCAATATAATTATTATTTCTTAATTTTATTTTTGAACATTCATTACAACCATTACCATTAAGATGATTTGAAATCTTTTGTTGAAATTCCCCATGATCTGGACATATAATAATTATATTATCAATAATACCATTCATTATAACTGATAGTGAATAGTCATATTTATTACAATGTATTATATTTGATCTTTTAATAAAATCTTCTATTTTTAATGAAAATTTATCAATAACACATTTTTTACAAGTTTGTCCATTTAGATGTGAATTTGGTTGTTGTTCAAAAATACCATGATCAGGACATATTATTTTAACCTTTATCTTACTATGTTTATATTCAACTAATGAATAGTCATAATAATTTTTATGTATTATAGTACACCTCTCTATAAAGGATTTTAATGTTAATTTATTACTATTATAACCACATTCTCTACACCCACTTTTATTTAAGTGTCTCATCACACCTTGTTCAAATATACCATGATCTGGACATATTATTTTTATTTTATCTTTGACTGTATTAAAAATAACCAATGAATAATCGTATTTATTATTATGTATAATATTTAGCTTCTCTATAAGTTTTTCTTTAGTATATCTCATTATCTATTTATTAAAAAAAGTATCTACCTCTTTGTATTTTTGTTAATTATATTTCTGTAATTTAAGTATTATCCATATCTTTAATGACACTGATGGTTTCCTGCTATTGTTTAATTTACCAATTTAAACTAAACAAAATAAATTAGATATATAAAGATATGGAACAAAAATCTATAACAGAATTCCTTTCTCAAGAATATAAAGAGTTTGCTCTTTATTCTATTGAAGGTAGAGCTATTCCATCTGTGATAGATGGTTTTAAACCAACTCAAAGGAAAATTATTCACATTGCTAATATTGTTTGGAAAAGTGGTTCTGAAAAGAATCTTAAAGTATTCCAACTATCTGGTAAGGTAGCTTCTGATGCATTTTATCATCACGGAGATATGTCTTTATCAAATGCAATTATTAATTTAGCACAGAAATTTAAAAATAATGCTCCACTTTTAGAAGAAGATGGTCAATTCGGATCTTTAAGATCACCACAAGCTGGTGCTCCACGTTATATTGGTACTAAGTTAAGTCCTAACTTTCGACTGATGTATAAAGATTTTGAATTACTTAATTATAAAGAAGAAGAAGGTGAAATAATTGAACCTAAATTCTTTCTACCTATTATTCCAACCGTTTTAATAAATGGTGGATCTGGTATTGCCGTTGGATTTGCTTCTAATATATTAAATAGAGATGTTAAAGAGATTATAGATGTATGTGTTAAATATTTGAATGGAAAGAAAATAACTACTGTTAAACCATCTCTAATAGGATTTACAGGAACATATACACAAGATATTGAGAATTCTAAGAAATGGTATATAAGAGGTACTCTATCTAGAGCAAACACAACAACTGTTAAAATCACAGAACTACCACCTTCAATGACATATGAAAAGTATGAAGAAATACTTGATAGATTAGTAGAGAATAAAGATATTGTATCTTATGAAGATAATTGTAAAGACAATGTTGATTATACTTTAAAATTCACAAGAAATAGTTTAGAGACTATCGATGATGATAGATTATATAAACTTCTAAAACTAGAGGAATCTGAAACTGAAAATTTCAACACATTAGATGAAAATGGTAAATTAAAAATATTTGAAAGAGTTGAAGATATAATTAAATATTTTGTTGATTTTAGATTATCATACTATCAGTTGAGAAAAGACCATCAACTTGATAAAATGCAACAAGAACTTAAAGTATTAGGTAATCGTGGTAAATTTATCAAAGCCATTTTAGATGGTAAAATAGTTGTGAATAATAAAGCCAAGGATGAAATAATAACACAAATTGAATCAATTGCTATTGAAATGATAGATGGTTCATATGATTATCTTTTAAGAATGCCAATCTATTCTTTAACTAAAGAGGTGTTTGATAAATTGAAACAAGATTTCACTTCTAAGAAAGAAGAAATTGAGAAACTAAAATTGATTGATCCAAAAGATATGTATATTGAGGATTTATCTGAACTAAAAAAGAAATTTAAATAATATGGAAAAAATGAAACGATACGAGGACTTCAAGAATGAAGATAACAAAACTGATATCCTCACAAAAGAAGAACTTGAAAGAGTGAAATGGACTAAATATAAAATTATAGTACCTACTTTAGAGGACAAATTAGAATTAGAAAAAGCGTTTGAACACATTCACTATTGTAATATCGATACAGATAATATAGCTGTTAATCAATTAGCTCACGAGTATCTAACAGAAGAAATAACAGGGGATCCTAGACACATAAACAATATTATAGTTGATGAAGAACTTTACAATAAAATAAAATAAAAGGTTTTTATCTTAGATTTTATTCTTATATTTGTGTACTAAATAAAAAACTATGTTTGAAGGAACACCTCTAATTAAAAAGATTTTTTGGATCAATGTACTGGCTTTTTCACTAACGCTAATATTAGCGAGTATTAATTTCAGTGTATTTGAACGTTTTGCAATGTGGTCATACAAAGGTGATAACTTCTATCCTTGGCAACTTATTACATATCAATTTTTACATGCTGGATTTTTTCATATTATATTTAATATGTTGGCTTTATTGAGTATAGGTCCATTCGTTGAGAGGTTTCTTGGTAAGAAAAAGTTTCTACCATTTTACCTCTTATGTGGAGTAGGTTCTGCACTATTACATATGTCAATAAGTAATAATGTTACCGTTCCAATGGTTGGTGCATCTGGTGCTTTATTTGGATTACTTGTATTATTCTCAATCATTCATCCAAATGAAAAACTATATTTGTTTTTTATTCCAATTGGAATCAAAGCAAAATATATGGTTGGTGGATTGATTGCCATAGAAGTATTACTTGGTCTATTCTCAACATCGGATGGTATAGGACATTGGGCACACGTAGGTGGTGCATTAACTGGTATAACACTATATCTTTTTAATAAAAGGTATTTAAGTAATAATATATAATAGATGAAACCTCTTTTAATCTTAGATCTTGATGAAACACTAATTCATACTGAAAATGTACCAGATGAATATGCTGCTCAATATGACTATGATTTTAGGTTTAATGGACGTGGTGAATCAGCATTTTATACAAAGAAACGACCTTATCTTGAACAGTTTTTAGATTATGCTTTTGAAAATTTTGATGTTGCTATTTGGACTGCCGCAGGTGAAGATTACGCAAAAGAAATTATTAAAAATATCGGAATATTAGAATCATCACTAAACTTTTTCTATACAAAAGATAAGTGTACTATCAAACTTAGTCTCGACTATTCTGATTATTATGGTGTAAAAAATCTTAATAAATTAAAGAAGGGTGGATATGATCTGAATCGTGTTTTGATTGTTGATGATATTAGAGAAACTGCTGTTAATAACTATGGTAATCTTATATTGATTAAACCATTTACAGATAACACTGATGATACTGAGTTACTTAAACTAATCTCATACTTACAAACTATTAAAGATGAACCAAATTACAGAAGAATTGAAAAACGAGGATGGTCAAATTCGAGTAAGTAATTTATCTGACTATAAAATTCAACTTGAATGTTGGATACCTATACTTTTATCACATAATGATTCACTTAGAGTAATCGGTAGGATTAAATTAAAGACACGATATAGTATTGATAAGGATGAAAGGAGACATCATTTTGAATTACCAACCTACAATATTATCTACCCAAAGGATAGATTTTTACAAATTATTTCACAATCTTGGAAAATTAAGAAAAAATTCATATCTTTGCAAATGGATCATTCCCTATACAAGATAGGTGACTATCAAGTAAAAGGTAAAATACACGGATTAATATTTGATGATCCATCTTGGGCAAGAAACTACTTATTAGAAACTATACTAAATGAGACCAGAGACAATTAAAAATCAAATAGATAAAAATATCGTTTCTCTATTAGAGAATATGGATTACGAGGAGGTTTGTAAGTATATCAATGATATCTCAACCCGATTTAATTCCAGAATTTCTGATGTTGATGTAAGTGATCTAAAATCAATAGAGAGTTGTTCTGATGCAAGAGTAAGATATACTGCTTATTATGTATTCTTTTCTAATAAGAGGATTCAGGATATTCTTAGGATAGAGAATAAAAAACTAAATAAAAACAGAATATTGAATTTCAAAACTCTTCTCTTTAAAGAGAGGCTTTTAAGTTGCTCAAAAATAGAAAATTCTATAAATTTCAAATACAAAAAGCTAATATAATAATATGACACAGAGTATTGATTTAACAGGTAGCTTAGCATTCGTGACTCCAAATCTGAATGTATTATCAATAAATTCAGCGAATAATGAAAAATTAATGGAGATAACTAATGATGGTGATGTTTTTTTCAGACTTAATGGTGTGTGGAAAAAAATTGAATGTGAGAATGATATATCACTGATGTTTGTCGCTGTTATATCTGGATTAACTGGAGTTCAATATAAAGATAAGAATGAATTAATTTCTAAAATTATAAAAAATTATAGAGGAAATCAGATTGATAAAATTTTGAAATAATGTAAAGAATCCGTATATTTGTCTTATGACAAACAGAGATAAGAATACAATTTGGAACATTCTAAGTAAGTATGACAACACACTAACCTCTATGTGTGATTCTCTTTCTAATATTTTACAAGAAAAATCAGAAAAAAATGATTACATTAATGTTTTCAGAAACTATCGTAAGATGGATATTGAAGATACTAAAATAGTTGATATTGTTCTTGGTGACAAAATACTAATATCTGTTAACTAAATTTATTACTAAACCATTCAGTGAAATCTCTATAAGACTCTTTTAGGCTATCTAAGAGAGTTTTTTCTTTTAAGAAGTCTTTGTAGTCTTGTTTATATCCTTTTAGAGTTTCATCAGTAGGATCAGTAGTCCATTGTCTATTAAATGATAATTCTTTTGGTGTTTGGAATCCAAAATATTTTAAAACTTCTTTTTCAAGTTCAACAGCATCCTGACCATTCCAGTTATGGCCCATTGCTACTATTCCAACTTCTTTGTCTTTTAATATATTAGATTCACCTAATGAAGCATGTCTATTTTCTAACCAAGTTAATCTTTCAATAAGTTGAGTATAAACGGCATTCATTTTACCCCATCTAATAGAACCAAAAAATACTATAATATCTGATTCATATATCTTATTTGCAACCACATACATTTCATCTGATGGATTATTAACAGAAGCCCAGCATCTAACAATTTTATGTGGATTTTTCTTATCATCTTTTAAAATGGCATCTTTGATACCACAGTTATTTCCACCATGTCTTGATACATTCCCTTCACAAGGAAATATTTTTAATTTAGAGACATCAATAACTTCACAATTTTTTAATTTATTTCTTATTTCTAAAGCTAGTTCGGATGATTTTGGTAATTCTTTTTCACCAGACCAACGATTTGATGTTGTTAAAAATACTATTCTAGATCCCTCGGAATCCTTCACTTTTAAATAATTAAAAAATTTCTTGATAAATCTCTCCATATTCTATATATTTGTATTTTAATATATGAATGTATATCATGATGTTTCATGAAGTTAAATTTAAAGAAAAATAATAGATGGCATTTAAAGATTCATTACAGATGATGCTTGAAAACCTAGCAGATCAAACGATAAATGGTAGAATATCTTGGATACCTATCAGTAATACAAAAATGGAAATTGATATTGAAGATATTAAATTTGAATTTCTAGTAAATTGGAGATTGGAAATTGATACCGGATGGACTATGAGTCCAGGTTGGATAAATATGAAATCTAAAGATTTGGACTTTATTTTATATTCACATAACTTCCCTGAACAGATTACCCAGATTAAGGAATATCTATGTAAAATTCATTTTGACCAACATAAGCCATCGGATCAAAAAGTTATTGATCAGATTGACAACATATCTAAAACTTTATCTATACAAGAGTATCGAGATAAAAAAATATCAAATATTTTTGATGAAAGATAGAGATAAAGTAAAAGAAAAATTTGAAATACTTGATTGGTTTTGGTTCAAATCAAGATGTACTAATAAAGCTGGTCATAGGAATGAAAGAGCACAAAAGAACTTTGATTCATATTTAAAAATATTTTTAACAGAAATGGAATATACTGGACAAACAAAAAGTGAAATTCAAAAAAACTTCAAAAGAATTGAAGATATAATGTCTAAATCCGACGATAAAGACAGACAAATCTATTTAGCTCAAACACAAGCTAACCGTATCACAGATGAATGGAAAAGTATAAATAGAGCAATGGCCGCGAAAGAAATGGGTCATGAACATCTATTTGAAGTATTTTTCCGAAGGGCCTATGAACTTGGCTCTGTTGGAAAACAAGAATATCGTCAATATCAATTAACAAAATTAGGAATATGAAAAATCAATTTAAAGTATCTCAATTATTTGTAGATATATTTCAATACTTTAATGTATATGATCAAAGAGATCGTATGAAAAATCTATCTAGAGTAGAGTTATACCTATTATTGGATACTTGTGTAGATGCTCATGATGAAGATGATTCAACGGTTTGTCAGAACTTCTCACCATATATGAATGAGATTAAAGATATCTTAGGAATTCAAAATGGATATGAACCAACTGATTCTGATTTGAAAGAGTTAATAAAACAAACTGATCCTATTTTAAACGTTGAAAAGGTTACAGAATCAGGTGAGTATTTACCGGACGTCTTTACCAAACTAGAAGTCAGAGAATTAAAACTAAATAAAATTTTTGATAAGTAATAATTTATCCCTATATTTGTAATCTTAAATAAACTAAGAATGGATACAGAAAACATTAATGCTGAGGTAAGTGAAGTCACTGAACCACGTATTGGTAAATATAAACCAAAACGTAAATTTATAAATTTTATTACTGGGCTTAAAGGTCGAGTTCGACTTTTGAATAATGTTGCCTTTATTAAAGGTGAGGAATTATCTGGTATGTTAGAAGGTGCTATTTTCAAAATCACTATTTGTGATGAAGATACAATTGACTTTGAAGAACTAGATACTAACTTATCAACTCCAGAAATGATTCAACGATTTATCGATGATATTGATTCCCGTGATGTTACTGGTTATACCCAAAAATTTGTAGTGTCTAGTCTTAAATTTCAAGATGAAGATGCTAAACCTTGCTATCTTGAAGTAGAAAACACTAAACCAATTGATATGTTATTTTCACTATTTGACGAAGAATCTTCTAAAGAGATTTCAGAAAAAGGTATGTCTATCCTTGATGCTCTTTTCAGCTCAGAAACAGATGAAGAACTGAGTCTTTCCGAAAAAGATGTCCAAACTATTTTAGATGCGGTGGAGAACCCTCCAGTACCAAATGAACCTTTGAAAAAAGCGGCAGAGAGTTATATGGAAGAATCTTTTCGTAAAATGAATGAAGAAAAGGTTCTTGAACTTAAAGACCGTATTGAAAAGACTGAGAGAGAAATTCTGAAATTTAAAATGGATGTTAAACAGACAGAATCTAAAATCATATCCTCCTCTGATAGTTTGAAGATATTGAATAGTCGTCTTGAATCTTTACAACCAAAAGATGAACCAATTGGATATGATTTCTTTGTATCCACTGAAAATAAGAGTGATATTGAACCAGATGAAAACTTAGTTGCTGTTGTTGAAAAAATTGCTCCTGTGTTGAAACTGAATACTCCTGTAGTTATCGATATGTTAACTAAAGGATACTACACTATTAAAATTCAAAAACAAGTTCAAAGTGAAGAAGAAAATACAATTGAACGAGAAATCTACAGAAAGATTGTAAGTATTGATGTGATGGGTAAAGTTGATATGATATCACCTACTGAATTTGAGTATCGCGGTGATATGACTTGGCACCAACTAGTTGATAAGATGATCCGTATGGGGTTTGAGCAAAATCCAGAGTTTGATAAGATAAGCGGTTCTAACTCTTATGAAAGTAAAGAAGAAGAATCTTCTAATCAAGAAGACAAAACCGCAGAGTAATACAAACAACAATTAATTTAATTTTAAATAATTTAACCAACCACTAACTTATGAAAGCAAAAAGAAGTTTTAAAAAATGGGCATCTTATAAATATAAGAAAATCTTAGTAAGACTGAAAACAAGGTCTAAATCTATGTTGGAGAATAAATCCAGAAGACCAAAATTGAATGAGATTCAAAAACCACTATATGATATTTGTCACAAATTAATTTCTGAGCCTACGACTGAGTTAAGATCTAATTCAATAGATTATACATTTCATATTGAAAATGATAATTATCTAGTTATAATTAGATCAAATCAAATAACAGAACAGAGTTATTCAATAAGCTTGGTTGAATTAAATTCTGTAAATCAAACACCAGTATTTGTTGATATTCCTTTTCCATCGGAATTTGTGAAAATAATTGTTGAGAAGTTTGACAGGGAAATGCAGAAAAGAATGAAGAATCGTCAGACTCTAAAAACAACCAAAGTTGCTAATAGACTTCAATCTATTTTAAAGCAAATTGAATTGAAAGAATTTTAATGAGAGTAATTGCTATAAAAGATGCACCAATCGTAGATGTTTCTGCTTGGACAAAAAAGAGTGGTTTAACACAGGCTTATAAAGTGGGAGATATATTTGAGTTGTCTAAAGAGTATTCAGATCCTAACTATCACAGAACCTATATGGTTATATTCAACCACCATATAGGTTCTTACATGGAAGTAAACTATGAAAATTTCATAACACTTGATGAACACCGAGAGAATCAAATAAATGAATTATTATCTACATAAATATTTAATTCGAATTTTATCTTACCACAATCCCAGATTTTGTCAACTACTATAGAGTCAACATACTCCTTTTCTGTACAAGAATATTTTAACTTAGACTTCTTAAAATTCGACTTATGAACTCTCTTATTATTAACTACATATTTATAATCTGGTAAACTCTCATTAATATTATTAAATCCTAATTTATAATATAAATTACCAATGCTCCAATCTCTATCTGCATAACTAACTATTCTAATTGGATTGTAATTTTTTATAAAATATTTTAGTAGTTTAGATGCTCCTCCAACTACATTTGTTTCTATTTTGTTACAAAATCTGGATAGATTCCAACCACTATCTTCCATTCTTTTACGACCTTCAAAGTTATTAAAAGTCATTACAGAAACTAATTCTTTATTATAAATAAGACCTAGTTTTAAACTACTTTGATCAACTCCTTGTATATGATTATCTTCTAAAAAATTAGAAACCGATTTTAATTGAACTACTTCACATTTTCTAGCCCATATTCTATTATCAGTTTTTCCTAACCAATTTTTAATTTGACTCTTGACTATATTACAATTAAAAGACCAATCATCTTCCCATATGTGTATAATTCTTATATCTTTTTCCAAAAAATACTTAGTTTTATCACTATGATAGTTTTTATCTTTCAATTTTTCAGAGTGCCAGTAAAGACCATTAAATTCAAAACCTAATTTAATTTCTGGTAGATAAATATCTATCTCTAATTTGTCTCTATAACTTTTAACTACCTCTCCTTTATAAATTGACAAGATAAATCTATATAATTCATCTTCTTTTATAGAACGACTATCTCCAATAGGATTACAAACAGTACATAGTTTTAAGTTAGATCTTAATCTATTATGATAACTTGAACTATCTATATAAAAATAGTGGTCTAAATTATTATCACATTTAAATAGAGAGACTTTATTATCAACATATTTTACATAATTACTATTGTTTGTTATTTTACAATCTCTTATTAAATCAGATTGCATCGGAGAATTTGATCCATATAATTCATTGTTAGTCTTTTTTATCTTCTCCCTTATAACCGGTGATGAAAGTTGAGACTCATATCCAGTTCTTTCAATATTTGTTTGTTTTACTTTATCATAAAACTCACTAACCTGTGAAGGATGTTCAACTCCATACTTATCTCTGAAAATAGATTTTATCCTTTCACTATCCATAAACGGATTTTCATATCCAAATTTATCCAAATTGGTTTTATATACTTTTTCTTTGAAGTTTATAGATTTTGAGAAATGATCAACGCCGTATTTTGCAATTGATGTTTTTTTAACCTTCTCATTTCTGTCAGGGTGTTGTGAATAATATTCAACTCCATATTTATCTTTATTATATTCCTTTAATTTTATATGAGAACATTTGTCACAAGTATATATAGGGTATTTAACACAAGAGTTTATATTTTTATTATATGCTTGATATTTTATATATCTCTCAACAAAACAAATATCACAACAAACATTAACTTTCAAATTACTACCATTCTGTAATTGTGTTTCAGTTTCAACTTCAATTATATCTCGTAAGGAGATATTTTCATAAAATTCTTTATAATATTCAATATTTTTCCTAGTTATTTTAATTTTTACTTTTCTATCTAAAATCATTTTACTATATTTGTTTTAATATATATTAAAAAGTCAAACTCTCCCTATTATAAAATAATTTTTGGAAATTAGATTTTTATCCGTATATTTGTAAAATAAAATAAAAGACATAAGATGATTGTTAAAAACATACACGAAAAATTACTGAATTCAATTCAGACAATGCTTATCGATACGAAGGTCAATCTCCCATATTATGGTGAGTTTAACCTACATATTAGTTTCCATGAGCAAGACTCAATTGGAACTTGTGCAGTCAACGTGACTTCAAAGGGTATGAATTTCTTTTACTCTCCGAAGTTTCTTGAAGATATGTCTCAAAAAGAAGTCAACTTCATTGCACTTCATGAGGATTTTCACTTATTGTTTAATCACCCACGTAGAACTATTACTGGTCAATACGATCATAAATTATCTAATATCGCTCAAGACATGATTATCAATCACGTTATTTGGGAAGATATTTCACACTCTTTCGTTGAAATTCCTAAGAATAAAGATGGTAAGAACATGGCTTTATTCGTTCCTAAAGACTACACAGGTAAACTTATCTTCGAAGAGTTATATGAGTGGTTGAAAGAAGAAAAAGATAAGTTTCAAAAGAAACAAAAAGAAGGTAAGAGTAAAAACTCTGAGTGTAAGTCTTGTGAAGGATCTGGTAAGAAAGATGGTAAGCAAAAAGGTGAATCCGGTAAAGGTCAAAAAGACGGTAAAGGTCAAAAAGACGGTGAAGGAAAAGGCGAGGGAGGCCAAGGTGAAGGCCAAGGTGAGTCCTGTCCAGATTGTGATGGAACTGGTAATGAAGGTGGTAAAGATGCGTCTGGTAAACCATCATATGGTCCTTATGGTAAAAACCCATCTGGTAAAGATGGTGATGCTATCGATACTTGGAGTACAGATCAAATCTTCCAAGACTTAGAAAATGGTACTGGTGAGTATCTTGACAAACATATTGGTGACGATGTACCGGAAGAAATGCGTGAGGCGATGGTTCGTGACGTAATGGATCGACTTGCATCTCGTGGTCTTTCAGCGGGGAATGTTGAGTCAACTATTAACAAACTTCGTAAACAACGTAAAGATTACTTGAAAGAGATTAAGCGTTCTGTATCTAATATGATCTTTGGTCACATTAAACAAAAGACTATTGTTAAACCAAATCGTCGTCAGATTGCAGGATTGAAAGGTAATCGTAAGATTAAGAGTAAAGTAAACGTTATTCTTGACACAAGCGGTAGTATGGGTGGTCAAGGCACGTTTGAAAGAGTTCTTTCTTATGTTTATCGAAATGATATCGAAATCAACTTCATCCAAGGTGATACCGAGGTTAAGTGGGTAGAGAACTTCAAGAAAGCAAAATCTCTTGAAACTATGAAGATTCATGGTCTTGGAGGTACTGTACTTCAACCAGCCGTTGATTATGTAGTTGAACACTTTAATGATTTCAACAATGTCATGCTCACGGACGGTTATTGTGACAATCTTGATCTTTCTAAAGTTAGAGGAAAGATACTGATTATATCAGTTGGTACAAAAGTACCTATTGCAAGAACTAATAATAAGGTCAAACAAATTTGTATAGAAAATACACATTAATAAAAAATCCCAGTTAATTACTGGGATTTTTTATTTTATTTTGAAACAGTAAAATATCAATATTCTTTTTTGAAGAATTTAATCTTCTCTTTGTTACACAAAGGTTATCATAATCAGAAGTTTCAATAGGACTCTTTTCTAAATAAAAACACTCTCTTATTGATATCTTATGGTCTATTGATGGATAATCACCATCATTTGAATCAAGTAGAAAATTATCTTTTATATACTCTCCATCATAAAAATCATATCCATCCCACGTTTCCAAAAATTTTGATTTTATTGATTTATAATAGTTCCAAGATACTCTATAGAATTCTTTGTATGTTGAGTATTTATCATTTGTATAGTCAATCCAATCTCCACTTTTATTTCTCTTTTCTCTAATTTTATCTCTAACTTCAACTGATTGAAAAACATTATATACACCATACTTGTTTTTTACTATATCATCCCTCTTTTTTGAAAAGTAGGTTCCTTTACATAATACATTCTCTACACCATATCTTTCTAAACAGGTTGTTTTATTTTTTTCAGGATTTCTAAAAGTAGAAGATCCATACTTTTTCATACAGGTATCTTTTTGCTTTTGATTAACAATAGTTGATAACTTAGCACAAGATATCGAACAAAACTTTTTCTCTTTTTTCTTGTTTAAATATCCTAAATTTAAATTTTCAAATTTAACAATGTTATCACAATTTGCACAAATATCTTCACCATCAACTTTTAAAAATTCATCATAATAGGTTTTAGATGTCATGTTTTTATGAGAATGTGATATATGAATTGATAGGTGTTTCCTATCTCTAACTTCAAATGAGCAAATTTCACAAATCATCCTTTAATTTCTTTTTATCTCTCTGTTTATATTTCAATTCATTTCTTTTGCATTGAATTTTGCAGAATTTTTTATTTGATCTTCCTTGTATTTCATTTAAACAATTTCTATATTTACACTTTCTCATAATACTATATATTAAATATTTGTCCTTCCTTTTAAAAACTTGATATGATATTTCTTATACATAAATAAATGATACTCTTAATTAGATGTGATAAGGAAGTAAAGAGTTATAATAAGTGGACTACCACTTTTAACTCTGATATGTCTGATGTTAACGATGTGTTCGTTAGCAACGGAATTTCCACATTTCTACTTTATAGAAGTAAGCTTCCAAGTGAATTTAAAAAAACATCAAATCCAAAAAGAGGAATAAACTCAATATCATCATTTGATTTTACAAAAGTAGAACAAGATTGTATCATATTCTATCATGGTGATGTTCTTAAAGAAGGTGATGAAGTGGCAATTGAGAATTTATTTAATTATTGTCATAACAACAACAAACATTTAGTTATTCAGTTTAGTTTGGATAACCAACATATGATTAATCATATCTGTACTGGATCTGAGGTTTATGTTGAAAGAGAGGATTTAAGCAGGTTTCTACTTCAATTACATAGAAATATAAAAATAGATAATCTTTTGGGTTAGAATTCTATTTTTTCTACATTTTTCAAATCAACCTCATATTCACTACCATCAATTTCAACCGTAATTAAACCATCATCATCTACACTCATTGGATTAATTGCCATATCTGGATCATTATCAGGTAAGTTATTAACAATAGTTGTATAGATAAATCCTTTACTTTGAATACAATCAATTATATCTTGTATAGTAAAGTTTTTGTATTTGAATGATTCAAAAAATTTCAAGTATCTCATTTTAATATATATTAAAAATTTATTTTTTAAAATGAAGTACTTAAAGAAATTTAATGAAGAGTTAAAAGCTCAAACTTACAAAAACGCTGCTCGTAAATTAAAAAAAATCTTGAAAGAAAAACCTGCTTTAGGCAAGGCTATTGGTGCTGAAGAAAGGGCTAATAAATTAGAACTTTATTCGAAAGATGTTCAAGAAAGACAAGATATTGAAGCTTGGAAAAAAGAAATTGAGCAATTCAGCAAATATGGTGAGTTTAATATTGAAATGTCTATATCAGGAAAACCACTTATTAAGCCTAAAGTATATTCATTTTATTTAGATATAGTGCCAGAAATTGAACAGATGATTGATTCTTGGGATGAAGAAGATCCGGATAATAGAGAACTTACATTTGGATTCTGTGCGGGATTAATTCCAAAAACTATTGAAGATAGAGAGGAAATTAAAATGAATTTTAATAGTGATTTTTGGAATGGACACACCTGGGGATTCTGGATTTATCCAACTTATACGGTTTTAAATAGTGAGGTCACTTTCAAAGGTCTTACAATTTATAACTATGATACCTCACCTGATCATCAAATAGCTGATAGAAAAACAGCAGTTGCTTTGAAAAAATTATTAGTAAATATATTTGATCCTATATTTGATTATCCAAGTGGACATAAAGATATTACAGATATGTATGATAAGATTGAGAGAGATATAATTCAAGGACTTGAAATTTCAGCAACATATGGAATCGATATGGGTAGAATCCAAGAAGATATAAAAAAATTACCAATAATGGACTTTTATATACAATGAGACACTTAAAAAAATTTGAAGAATTAAATTTAGATACTTATCTTAAATATGGTGAACTGCTTAAAAAGAAAGGCCATGAGGAAAGAGGACAAAAAATGATAGATTGGGCTAAGAGAGGCCAACTTGATGATACTCCTGATGTTAATCTTTGGATAAAGTGGATGAATGATTATCGTGGGCAAGGAGTTAGAAAATCGATAGTAAAGGGTCTTATTAGTGATGTGCCAATTAAAGCTAAAGTTCAAATGGTGCATGTTGATCTAGATCAATTAAAAGATGATTATGATTATCATAAAGAGGAGAATAGTTATCCAATAACTATGACTATTAACTTTAGTATTGATCAATCAGAATTAGAAAAAATAAAGCCAGATTATTTGGACCCATTTAAAGGTGAGACTAACGTTTCTGGTACTTCATATAAAATATACCCAATGCAGTTAAGTTCATCATTCAAATTAGATGAAAATGGTAATATAAAAGAAGTTTCTCCAGTAACTACGTTCACTTATGGTGAAATGGGTGCTATTTTCAGTGATAGAAGGTCTGCTAATAATTTTAAGAATATACTTAGAAAAATATTAACTAACGAAATTAAGATTTATACTGGATATAAAGATGAAGATGATGGACAATTTATGACCAATTCAGAAGCGATGTTTCAAATACTCACCAAAGAAATACCTACTATTGAAATATCTGATATAGAGATGATAATAGATGTTTTTAAGAATATCAATACAAACACTTTATATAGTGAAAATTCTTTAGAAGCATCTAAAAGAATTTATCAATAATTTTTTGAGTGTCATATAAAATAATTATAATAACCTGAAATAAACTTTCAGGTTTTTTTATTATCATTTAAGATGTGTTGAGTATATTTTGACTTTTCCGGTATTTATAATTTAATATATAAAAATAAAAAATGTATGAGAATATATTGGACAAAGGAAGAAGAAGATAAATTAAGATATTATTATGAAGAGTTAGGTCTATCATTATCAGAATTATATAATTATTTCATTGAATATTATCCAAATAGGACAAAAACATCAGTTGAAGTAAAAATAAATAAGCTTAAACTTAGACATACAAAAGAACAAATATCAAATATAAAATCAAGATTGAATTCTGGAGAAGGTAATGGTATGTTTGGTAAGATTGGTCCAAATAAAGGTTTAACCAAAGAAAATTCTGAAAGAATTAGAAACTCTTCAATGAAAATATCAATTACATTAAAAAAAATGTTTGAAAATGCAGAATTAGATAGATCTGGTGATAAAAATGGTATGTATGGTAAGCAATCTTGGTCTAAAGGTAAAACAAGATATGATGATAGTAGATTAGTTGATAATTATAATAGAAAATCAATTAGTGCAAAAAATAGATGGAGTAAGTTATCTGATATTGAAAAAGATATAAGAATAGGTAATCTATCATTGGCTGCTAATAAAGCAAAAAAAGATACAAAGATTGAGGTAATAATAAAAAATAAATTAGAAAATATGAATATAAATTTCACTAAAAATTATAGATGTGATAGATATATTTTTGATTTCTACCTAGTAGATTATAACTTTGTAATAGAATGTCAAGGTGACTATTGGCATGGTAATAGTAAATATTTCAAAATTTTAAATGAAATACAAATAAAAAATATCGAAAGGGATAAAAATAAAATAAAATATTTAGAAGAAAATAAAATAAAATCACTATTTTTGTGGGAGAATGAGATATATAAGTTTAAAGAAAACTTAGAAGAAATAATTTTAAATAAACTAAATGAAAATTAAAAAATTTGATGCATTTTTAGAGAGTAAAAATGATTTGTACGATATAATTCCACAATCTATTAAGGATATAAGTATCCTTTTTAAAGAGAATGGTAAGGAGTTGTATTTAGTTGGTGGTGCTGTTAGAGACTTTATTAATAATGAAAATCCCAAGGATTTTGACTTATGTACTAATGCAACACCTGATGAAATATTAAATATAGTCAAAGATAAATATAAAACGACTGAACAAGGTAAATCATTTGGAGTAATAGTTATATACACAAAGGACCAACCAATGGGTATAGAAGTAGCTACATTTCGAGAAGATATGTATGATGATAAACTTGGAATAACTAGAAATCCGGAAATTAAATTTTCCACAATTGAAAAAGATGTACTTAGGCGTGATATAACATATAATTCTATGTTCTATGATTTAGAAAAAAGAAAAATAATTGATTTGGTCGGTGGTATTCAAGATATTGAAAATAAAATGACTAGATTTGTGGGGAATCCAAATGATAGAATAACCGAGGATCCTTTACGGATTTTACGTGTTCTACGATTTTCTTGTAGGTATAATTTTGCCATAGATTTGGATACAAAAAAATCAATTATTAAAAATAAAAATAAATTATCTATAATCTCACAAGAAAGAGTCTGGGAGGAAATGAAGAAAGCATTTAAACAAGCAAAATCCTACAAACAATATCTTGAGTTTTTTAATGAGTTTGATATGTGGAAGGAAGTATTCCCAGGTTCTAAAATCAATACTGATATTGAAGAAGCGGATAAACTAACATCTTATATTGCTAATCTATTTAAGTTTGAAGATACTCAAAAACTTGAAAATAAGATGATACTCCAATATAAAATTGAAGGAGATATTGCTTCTAAAGTTGTGTTTCTAATAGATTTATTAAAATTGAATCCTGAGAATGCTTTTGATTTATACAAGAAGAAAGTAAGGTGTCATTGTACTTCTGCACAAATTATAGATTGGTTGGATACTTGTGGAGTTCATAGTAAAATCTTTATTAGATTTATTGACTATGTTCCAAGTGTATCTGCTGAAGATTTGATGGCTAAAGGTTTTAAGGGTCGCGAGTTAGGAATAAAGATTAAAGAAATTGAAATAGAAAAATTCAAAGAGACTCTTTAATAGAGTCTCTTTGAAAAATAATTTTATCCTTTACTTAATTTATCATACAATTTTTTGTAATCAAATGTTAAAATAACACCATCTAAATCTAAATACCTATCTTCCATATATTCTTGTGTTGATCCGTGTATTGTGGCTAACCTTTTACAATCTTCTTTAGTAATTTTTCTTAATTCTGCAGTTGAATTAGTTGGAAAATACCAATTTTTTAATGTAATAACTGCATTTTTAAGTTCTTCAAGAGATCTTGTTCGGACTTGATTAGTCATTTGTGTAGTGTTAATAAAGGTACAAATATATCCTTCTGAAATTCTACCAGCAACCGATTGTAAAACTTCAAGTTCTAAATTAGAATTATTCATTAACATTCTTTGGCTACTCCAATTTCTTTGACTATAAGACCTTTCCAAAGTTTCACACTCTGCATCTGCTTCTAATGTAAATTCCCAAACTGCCCATTTAGCTTTAGTTAGATCTACTCTAGTAAAATCTTCTGACCAATAGCAAGAACGATTCTCTTTTATTTTAAATCCTAAATCTAAAATATCCCAAAAAGTATCTTTTATATCATTAAAAGAATATTCAAATCCTGTGTGAATAGTTGAATCTTCATCATCATCATCATCATCTGATTCGAAAATTCTAAAATCTCTTAAATGCTTCATAAATGTATATATAAATTCTTTAATTAGAAAGAGATAATTTATCAATATATAATTGAAAATTATCTCTTTTTTATGAAAAAAATACTATTATTATTATCAATTTTAATATCTTCTACCTTGTTCTCACAGACACAAGTTTGTCCAGATGTTGTTTGTATTAATACACAAGACCAAGACTATTTTGTTCTCACAACACCTGGATCTACATATAATTGGCAATTATCTGGTGGTGGTGTTATACAATCTGCTGAAGCTACCGATACAGATGCTGATGGTAGGATAGAGATAATTATCGATTGGGGTGCTGTAATTGGTTCTTATACATTACAGGTTACTGAGACAAATATCAATGGGTGTGTTGGTCTTCCAGTTACTTGTCAAATTAATATTGTGAATGGTGCAAATGTTACAATAAATGCCGTTGGTCCTTTTTGTACTGGTGATCCAATTACTAATTTAGTTGGTAATCCTGCTGGTGGTGTATTCTCTGGTGTTGGTGTGGTTGGTAATACATTCAATCCATCTGCTGGCTCCCAAACTATAACATATACCTATAATGATCCTAATGGATGTTCAGGTTCAGCAACTTATAATATTGTTGTTAATCCTATACCGGTAACATCACCAATTTACAAACAATAAGGATATCTATAAAATCTCATAATTATCTAGTAATATATACTATAAATACTAGAAAATTATGAGATTGATATTTATTTTTCTATTTTTACTTTCATTCAATCTTAAAGGTCAAGTTATTAGTCTTACTAACTGTGATTCTTTAGATCGTGTTCAAACATTTTATGTTGATCTACATACTGGATCTACATATGAGTGGTCAGTTAATGGCGCGACAATTTTAAATACCAATGAGAATAAAGTAACTATTCTTTGTCCTAGTTTTGAATCTAGTTTTACTATATCAGTTATTGAGAGAAATGCTAATAATTGTCCGGGAGAAGCCAGGAAATTATTAGTAGAGATAACGCCTTGTCAGGATGAGGTTATTTGGATTCCATCCGCCTTTACTCCAAATGGTGATAACCGTAATGATATATTTAGAGTAATGGGAACTATATCATCAAAGGAATTCTCTTTACAAATCTATAATAGGTGGGGCGAATTAATTTTCGAGTCTAATGATGTTGAAGTTGGTTGGGATGGTACTTACAAGGGTACTCTTGTTCAAGATGATATTTATACGTATAGAGTATTCTGTTTGGTTAATTCCAGATACTATTTAAAATATGGTTCAGTAACTTTGATAAGATAATTTTATATATATCAAAAAATTTAAATTATAATGACTTATTATCTATCATATATTAAAGACACCTTGAGCAACAATTATCTAGGTATAAAAATAGAACCGGGATTGGTTGGTTCTTTTCTTGACCAATTGAAAACTGTACTTAGTGAAGAGGATTATGAAGTATATACTAAAAACCAACAAAATAGAGATCATGGTTCACATCATATAACAGTTATTAATGTTATGGACTATAACAAATTAAGTAAAGAAATCGGAGTATCTAATTTTATTGAAAATTTAGAAGATATTTTAAAATATCCAATAGATGATATAAAGATTTTAGGACTTGGTACTGCTCAGAAGAATGAAAATCGAGCTTATTTTGTTGTTTGTCAATCTGATAAATTGGATGCTATTCGTACTAGATTTGATTTACCTAAGCAAGACTTTCACATAACTTTAGGATTTAAATGGAAAGATGTTTTCGGTGTTAGAAAGAATGAAGTTATGAATATAAAATCTAGATTTCTTAAAGAGTTAAAACAGGAATTTTATAAAAAAGAAAATTTTAATTTTATAAAAAAAATAAAAAATTATGATTTATCTGAAGATGTAGAGATAGTACCTATTTCTATTTCAGATGATTTTCTAAAAGTCTTATGTGATGATACTATCATGGATGTCGGATTTTCTTCTGATAAAAATGAACTTTTCATTTTCACAAAATATAAAAAATCTATCGACGTAAGTAGATTACCACTAACCGAGATATATAGAATTTTAGAAAATATTTAAAAAATAAATTATATTATGAGTTCAAAACTTTTTAATTTCTACTCTTTTGATGAATGTAGTGATGAAGATAAACTTTTTAAGAAACTTGATTTGCTTAAAAATGAATCAAAAATACATTACACACAAGACGACAATTACCTAATTAAAATTAAAGACCTTGAATTATCGGATGATGAAATTGAAAAACTATCTGTATTTTTAGATTCTTTAAATGTATTACCTTATTTGGGCCACGAGGATGAAGGGGATACTGATTTCGATGACTATGATGATTCTGATGATGATATTGATGATAATTACAACGGTAGATATAAGTCTAGGAATGATGATTATGATGATGATTATTAAAAAAATTTTGGTGGGTTAAGTTTTTTCCGTATATTTGTAAAACAAACAACGAGTCAATCATCTTTAAAAAATACTTTGAAAAAAGTTTGGTGAATGATAAAAATTTCGTATATTTGTAAAACAAACAAACAAACAACTAAAAACTCAACTCTATGGCTACTACTAATCTTTTTTCAAAGGCAAAATCTAAAGCAGTTACAAAAACAACTGATAAGAAAGACTCTAAGGTTCGTATTTCTATCGAAGATCCTTCTTTCTTTCAAAAAATACAAACACTTGAGACTCTTCAAGATCGTATGAAATCTGATAAAGCTAAGGCTGATATGATTTCTGACGAGATTAAAGACCTTGGTAAAGACAAGTGGACAGAAATGTACCAAAAAACTGGTAAAAATCCAGGCTCTGTAATGTTAGAGTCTGTTATTGGTGAAGATACAGCACAAGTTATGTTTGTTCCTTCTGACAAATATATCTCACTTTCACCTGAGAAAGCAGAATCTCTTCGTGAAGAGTACGGTGAAGAAATCGTTGAAGAAAAAACCACTTTCGCTTTTGATAACGAAATGATTGAAAAATACGGTGAAGTTCTTTCAATGTTGATTGAGAACTGTGAAGATATTTCCGATGATGATAAAGGTAAAATCATCAAAGCAGTAACAGCGTTCTCTGTGGCGAAAGGCACAATTGATGTGATGAAGAGTTATGGTTCAGTTGAGAAAGTAATGGAAGAAGTAAGACCAGTAATCTCTTTGAAAGGAGTAGAGGTAGTAAAAGGCTAATAAAAATACCTCTCTTAGAGGTATTTTTGGCCGGGTTGTTGTAATGGTAGCCAAGACGGACTTAAAATCCGTTGGACATTCGTCCGTGTGGGTTCGAGTCCCACACCCGGTACAAAGTAGACACTGGTGAAAACATATTTTTGAGTGTTAATATATAATTAAAAAATATTAACATGAGTGATGAAGATTTCATAAAAATATGCCTCGATTCAAAATCGATGGCTGAAGCATCAGTAAAGATTGGTATACACTTTAATACATTTAAGAGAAAGGCAATAAAACTAGGAGTTTACTCGCCTAATCAATCTGGTAAAGGTATTTCAAAAAAATTACCTCTATTAATTCAGACATCTGAGATTCTAGAGGGAAAACAACCACAGTATAGCACTTTTAAACTAAAATTAAGACTTTTTAAGGAAGGATTAAAAAATAATAAATGTGAAATTTGTGGTATTTCAGAATGGAATGGAACTAAAATGTGAGCTTGACCATATAGATGGTGATAGAAAAAATCATCAGATAGATAACTTACGAATTATATGTCCAAATTGTCATAGTCAAACTGAAACGTATAGATCAAAAAAAAGAAAATAATTTTTATTTTTTATTTGAATTGATAAAATAATCCTTATATTTGTATAAATAAAAACAGAAAAAAAGATGATGAATAACAGCAAAATGATGCCACAGGAATTTGTCGATGGACTATCGACTTTAACTAAACGTGAACAGTCTTATTTCCGAATGATGTGGGGTAAGTCAGGAGTTCTTTACATCACGGCTAAACCGGGTGTAGCTAAATCTGCAATTGCTCGTTCAATTGCACAGAAGATGAATTTCCGATATATGGATATCCGTTTGTCAATGGTTGACGAAACTGACGTAGGGTTATACCCAAGTATATCTGAGATTGATGATGTTAAATGTCTTGACTTCGTTGTTCCTCGTTGGGCTATTGAGGCGAACAAACAACCTACGATCATCCACTTTGAAGAGTTGAACCGAGCATCTCAATCAGTTCGTAACGCAGCACTTCAAATCCTACTTGAACGTCAAATCGGTGTGAATTTCAAATTCAACGATACAGTATTGATGATGTCTTCTGGTAACCTTGGTGACGAAGATGGTACAGACGTAGAAGAGTTCGATTCGGCTTTGAACAACCGTTTGATCCACGTTAAACACACATTATCTTTTACTGACTGGGTTGATGGATTCGCTAAAGATAATGTTCACCGTATGGTTGTATCTTATCTACAAGCTCATCCTGAGAACTTGTACAAGACATCTGAAGGAGCACAGGCTTACGCCACTCCACGTTCTTGGACTTTCTTGAGTGACTTCATCGTATCAAACTTTGGTATGGACGCTCATCCTCGTGAATTCCTTCCAATCCTTCGTGAAGTAGCAGCAGGATACGTTGGTAACTCAGCAATGAAGTTCCTTCAATATTGTGAAGATATGTTGAATATTAATATCAATGATATCATCAACGACTACGACCGTGTAGCGACTGACTTGAAAAAGTATAATCGTGACAAGAACTCTGAATTGATTCAAGATCTTAAAACAATGGATCTTGGTAAATTCACCGAGAAACAACTTACTAACGTAACTAAGTTCCTTAAAGGAGTTGGTGAAGATGAATTAACAGCTTACCTTTTGTTTATTCTTGATAACAATCTTGATATCTCGAAACCAAAGATTAAAGGATTTATGTTAGAATTCAAAGATGTTCTTGGAACCATCAAACGAATTAATAAGCCTAGTAAATAATTGATTTTGTTGTGTGTGGTAAAGGGGGTCTTGTTTTAAACAAAGACCTCCTTTTTTTTTATAATTTACATGAATAAAATTCAGATTTCAATTATAAATGATTTAGGTACATTTAAAGGTGAAATTATGGAAGTCACAGATGAACAATTTACACAAATTAAAAAGTTATCTAAAGACTTTTATACAAACGGCTTTGAAATGACAACCGAATCAGGTGGATTTATGATAATTCCTCCTGAAATAATAAAAAATTCTTTATTTACGATAGAAATAATAAAATAATATGTTTAGAAATAGATTTAAAAAGTTTGGTGGGGATCACATACCAGATATAGTAGAGTACTTAAAAGATTATGTTAAGAATGATCCAACAACAACAATTAGTGTTGGTTGTGACTCTATTCAGAAAAGAAAGAGAACAATATACGCCTGCACTATAATGCTTTATAATACAGATATAAAGAACGGAGCTCACGTTGTTTTCTTTAGAGAGAATATTGATAAAATCCGTGAGAATTTTGAACGACTTCATAAAGAAGCTCAGTTCTGTTATGATATTGCCGATTTTTTGAATACCGAACTTAATGGTTTCTATGAAAGAAAGGACTTAACAGAGATAGAAAGAAAGAGATATAAGTTTCACTTACTTAAATGCAACGGTGAATATGAGCATTTACAAGCTCATCAAGAAGATTCATTTGTTAAAAATCTAACACTTACAGATTTTGAGAGAACAAATGTTTATAACCTTGTTGATATTCACGTTGACTTTAATCCAAGTGAAGGAACTATAAATGAGAAAGGAGTATCTAAGAATAAATCTAACCTAGCTTATAAAGCTTTTGTTCCTTGGTTGAAAGGATTAAACTATCGAGTTTTATCAAAACCCTCCGGTTTTGCTTCGACTTCAGCGGCAGACCTTCTTCTTCAAGATTGATCAGGAGGGAAGGTAGCTGTTTTTATATATAGTTAATGACTTATTATATTCTATATGAAACAACAAATTTAGTAAATGGTAAAAAGTATAGAGGAATACACAAAACTCTAAAATTGAATGATGGATATTTAGGAAGTGGTAAAGTACTTTTAAATGCTGTCAATAAATATGGAAAAGAAAATTTCCATAGAGAAGTTTTGGAGTTTTGTTCTTCGTATGAGGAACTTATTGAAAAAGAAAAGATATATGTAGATGAAGATTGGGTTAATGACTATTCCAATTATAATCTAAAGACGGGTGGACAGAGTGCTGGCATTTTATCTGATGAATCAAAAAATAAAATATCTGAAACTTTAAAGAGAAGATACGAAAGTGGTGAAATTATTGCTTTTCATCCAAAAGGAACTATTCCTTGGAATAAAGGAAAATTTGGGTTATATAGCGAAGAATATAGAAAAAAAATTTCAGAATCTCTTAAGGGAAAAGAACCTTGGAACAAAGACATGAAAGGACAACAAGTGGCTTGGAATAAGGGCCTTAAATTAGGACCACAGAGTGAGGAGGAAAAAAATAAGAAATCAGAAACTCTTAAAAAAAGGTATGAAACTGAGGAACACCATTCGAAGGGTACCGAGCCTTGGAACAAAGGTAAAAAAGGTGTTCAGGTGGCTTGGAATAAAGGAATAGAAATGGAAAAAGTAGAATGTCCTCATTGTAGTAAAAAAATAGATAAATTAAATGCCAAAAGATGGCATTTTGATAATTGTAAATTAAAACCTTTACAAGATTAGTCGTATGTTTGAACTCAACTATATTATGTTAGAAAAAATGGGATGGGACGATGCTCGGAGAAACTTTGGTGATATAATACTATCCGGTTTTAGTGACTTTGAAAAGATAGAATATTTTGATAAATCTCGATACTACTTTTTTCCAGAGGAAAGACAAGTACTCTTTCTTTTAAAAGAAATAATTGCTTTTCCTAATCATGACCCTAAACTTAAAAAAAACAAAAAGTATAATGAATATAAATTTATTAAAGTAGATTTTTCAAAAAAGAAACCAAAATACGTATCAAAAAGTTGTAAATCTAATATAGAATTACTATATTTGATACGTGAAAATTTAGCCTGTGATATCACATATCAAAGGCTTTTCCAAATTAACTCAATTATAAAATGAAAAGAGAAGTAAAACTTATCGGACTATCATACTCACAAAGTCAATCACATTCATATGTCGCTGTTCTTTCAGAAGTCAATGGACTTAGAAAGTTACCAGTAATTGTAAAAACCCCTGATGCTCAAACAATTGCTCTTAAACTTGAGAAGATGAAATCTCCAAGACCACTCACACATGACTTGATTAAGTCTGTTGCTGATGGATTTAATATCGATTGTCAAGAAGTTTGTGTATTCAAAGTACTTGAAGGAATATTCTATTGTAAAATGACACTTAACAATGGTGTTGATGATATTGAGATAGAAACAACAGTTGGTGACGCTATTTCTATGGCACTTATCTTTGATTGTCCTTTATATGTAACTGAAGATGTTTTGGCGAGTTGTGGAATACACACTGATGATGAAGGAACACCAGTTCCAGATGCACCTAAAAAGAAAAAGAAAGAGAATGTTATCTCCATTGATGATCTTAAAAAGATGATGAATGAAGCTATTGAAAATGAAGAGTATGAGATAGCTGCGGAACTTCGTGATAAAATAACAAAAATGGAAAAGTAAAATGGGAAATCTAAAGTCTAATATGACAAAAGAAGAATGGTGGGATTTAGTAGATAGTGTTCGTAATCAACCTCTAGAGTCTCATTCCGATAAAGTAATTGATATCATGAATAATGATAAGGATGATAAAATAACTAGATTAGAGATTATTAATCATGCTAAAAATGATAAACCAGTAGGTAGAATCCTTACCTTATATAAGGATATGGGACATTTTGAAAACATTGAATTGTCTTATCAGGATGATGGTAAAACACTTAAAATATTTCTAACATAATTTTTGTCTAAAACTAACGCAAAATCAGAATTTTTAAATCATATTGGATATAGTAATTCAAAAGTGATTTGTGCCCAAGTACAAAGAGGAGATAATTATGATGTTGATGAAGAAATTACCGAAAGGAATTTTATATTAACTACTGGATATTCCCAAGAAGATTGGAATGATTTCCTATCTAAAATTGACTTCTTTTATCATAGTGGATACGGTGGTCAAGAACTTTTTGGTACAATTTGGTACGAAGATGGAAATTGGTCAGATCGTGGAGAATATGATGGATCGGAGTGGTGGAATTATAATAAGTGTCCGGATATACCAGATGATATTAGAAGAATAGATAAAGAAAGAGATCAGAAATTGAATCAAATAATTAAGTAGTGGAACCAATAGACATATATTTTGGTAAAAGAGACATCTTCTACTGTGTGGTAATAGAAGATGTTTCGATTGCCCGTGATAATAAACTATCTGAGTTATTTGGTGAACCAGTGACTATTTCTTATTATAGTTTTCCAAGAACAACTCAACACATTTACTGTGCTAAATTTTGGAAGGATAAAAATTCTGCTTTACACAATGCTCGTTCAAATCGTCGGGTTGTTGAACTAACAAGAGAACAGTTTATAGATGCTATTCCTGATAGCAGTGAAGTAGATAATCAAGATTCGAACTATCTAAAAAATCTAGAGAGAAAAAAGGAAGAGGTTAAATACCAAAAAACATGGAAAGAATATCGTAAGAAATATAAGGCTATCGGTGCTTATGTTAAGGTAAGTGATCCGCAATGGTGGTTGCCTTGTAAAGAATGTGGATTAATTCCATTAGTGTGGGAATTTAACAATGGTCGTTCAACTGCTTGTGGTTGTGGTAAGAATGAATATGATCACCATTCAATCCACGCTGAAAGTATTATGTCTTTTGTGACTAGAAATGATGGAAGTGCTTTGGGTTATAATACATCTGAACTTAGAATGAATTGGAACCAGTGGGTTAAAACTGGACAAGATATTTTTAAAGAACAGAAGAAAAAAAATGATAAATTATGGTAGGATATCATGTTTTCTATCAATCTAAAGAATCTGATGATAAATTTGAAGAGATAAACTATCTTGCTCAAATTGCTTCGATCCTTTTTTGGAAAAAAAATGAAGGAAAAATGATCCTTTATTGTAACTCTAAATATTTAGACTTCATAAAAAAGTGGGGTATAGATACTTTATATGATGAAATAAACACCGAGTGTTTAGATAATATTCCATATAAAGAGTATCTAAGTAAATATTGGAGTTTCTGTAAAATAGAAGCAGCTTTTGATATATCAAAAAAGCATAGTGATTTTGCTATTATAGATACAGATCTTTGGATACACGAACCTCTAAATATAGATTCAAATTTTGAATTTATAGGATATCATTCTGAACAAAAATTGGATCACCCTGAAAATCCGTATATTGATCCAAATAACTTCATGGATAAAGAAGATTTGTATAATTTTGACTGGTCTATTATTCCAATAAACTGTGCATTTTTATATTTAAATTCAAAGGAATTGGTAAGTGAATGGTATAAATGGAGTTTAAAAATAATACAAAACAATAAAGATAATGAGAAAAAAAATATGTCGGCTGACACTATTTTTATTGAACAAAGAATGTTACCATCTTTGGTGAATAAACTCGGAATGAAGTCGGGAACACTTATACCGAATGTATATCAACCACATATAAAATCTGATAATATGGGTAGTGAATGGATTCCTAAAATTGGATTCGATGTTAAGAATCAATATGTGACTTGGAATATTAAACATGTGTGGGGGTTGAAAAAGATGTATGATGATCCGAGTATTAGAAATCTTGTTATAGATACTGTGGCTGGATCATTAGATAGGTATTTTATAGATTGGAGGATTGATTTAACAAATCTACTTGATAAAGTAGAAGAATGTTATTCTCACTAAATTATTTTTAATAAATTTTAATAATCTACTAAACTTTATTACTTACTAGAATATAAAAGAGAAAATAAAAAATGGAACAATTAATTATGAAGAATACGGTTAAGCCGTATGAGCAAACTATGATTAAACCTCTTGACTTTGACAGAATGGTACAAAAGTTAAGAGGATTTTTTTTGTCAAAAAATTTTAAAGAAACATTTCCTCAACCTAGAGTTTCAATTTTAGCAGCTTGTGAGGATCCAAAAACAATTCGTAAGTATAAATTCTCTGAGACTGAGTGGCCTATGATTCAAACAAATCAAATGTGGTTAGAACATGATTTAATGAAGGAACCAGAACTTGAAGGAGTTTTTTGTTTGACTACATCTTATAGAGATGAACCAAATCCAATTCAAGGTCGTCATAATAAAATATTTCCAATGTTTGAAGCAGAACATACAGGAGATTATAAAAACCTTCTAGAAACACTTTCAAATCTTTGTACACATTTAGGATTTGTTGAAGATGTTAAAGATATAAGATTTTTTACTTATGATGAACTTTGTGAGAAATATGGTGTTTCTATTTTAGAATCAGAACACGAAGAAATGATGTGGAAAGAATATGGTGATGTGGTTGCTATCACACATTTCCCAGAAAGAACAAGCCCATTCTTTAATATGAAATCTATTGGTACTAATAAATATGGAGAAAAAGTATTTGCTAAATGTGACTTTATAATCTGTGGTCAAGAAACAATCGGAGCTGCTGAGAGAGAAACTGATATAGAGAAAATGAGAGAAATGTTTTATAATATATCTGATGGTCAATACGCTTCTCAATTATTTGAATTATTTGGTGAAGAAAGAGTTGAATCAGAATTAGAAGATTTTTTTAAACTTGAAATGATCACCAGATGGGGATTTGGAATGGGAGTTACCAGATTAGAAAGAGCGATGAAGTTGAAGAATCTAATTTAATAATATAAAATAAAAATGGAGGCTTAGGCCTCCATTTTTATTTTATTATATATCTTTTCTTTTTTTAATATTTTAAATCCTTTACTCTCAAGCGTATTCATTAATCTATCAAAATTAATATTTATATCATTTTCTTTGAAGAATTTTTTAACTTCACTTCTTCCTATAAAAATATAGATTTTACCATCCGGTGACTCTATCTCATATTGGCATAAATTTTTGTTTAATTTACCAACATTATTTATCTTTTGTTCTTCGGACCAACTCATATCTCTATATTCATTATCTTTACTATGTAGTTTATATCCTTTAGATCCATTCTTATAAAGTATTGAATCGCTGCTTATTTTAAACCTGCTTTTGAGACCTAATTTATTATTCAAATCTTTAAAATAAATTGAAACCTGTTTAGTTCCTCTAAAAGATAGAATATCACCCTCAGGATTTTCTATTTTATAGACGATTGACATTGTTTCTTTAATTTTTTCAATTTGTTCTTTACTTTTACTTACTCCTTTATTAACATGTGTATTTTTGCTATAGTATTCCTTCAGTGAGTTACTAGTTCTGATAGCCTTCTCTTCACTTCTACTTATCTTTTGAAATATAGTAGATTTTTTCAATGAGTCTGATAACTTCTTTCTCATTTCATCTGTATAAGTAATATTTTTCTCAAACTCACCATCACATAAATTAACCAATGGACCTTCCTTTTTATCTTTTCTACCAATTGCTTTAATCATTTGTCCTTCTAATTTAAAAGCTTCAACCTCACTCATATTTTCAAAATATTTTAATATAATAGGTTTTAAACCAATCGATAATATCGATCTTATTTTATTTAATTTAGGAGTATTTCTAATTGAAACACTTTCATATAAGTGCATCTTATATCTTTCTCCAGAACCCTTACCTATATAAAATGGTTCAAAATTAAATTCATATTCTCCAAAAATAAAACTACCAGGTTTTCTAGGATCTAAATAGACATATACATAATAAACATTCATATATCTATATATTAAAATAGTATCCTCTCCATTTTGGAATATGATTTTAAATCCTTATCTTTGCATAAATGAAATTATATCTAGTTGAAATTGGAACGAATCATTTAAAGTATAAATATTTAAGTGATTATTTAAATCTGTATGTGTTAAATAAATTACTGGAAAAGGAAGAAGAATATTATCCTATATTAAATAATAACGATCACCAAATGATTAAAGATTGTGGTGGGACGATAGTTTTAAATGGTCGTGTGATTGATCGTGTACAAAATCGAGTTTGGATTATAAATATAGAACATGATGAACGTTGTGTTATTTCCACATATGAAAGGAAATTTAGTGAAATGGTTAATGGTGTTAAAATAACAGTTAGAAGAGATATAAAATTAGAATCTATTTCTAAACAATTATAGATTATTTTTATAGGAATAGAATATGAAACCTAAGGAAAAGCCTAAAGAAAAGCCTAAAGAAGTGTGTTCTTTTTGTGGTGAGGATCATCATATAAATCAATGCACACTTTACATAATTTTAATATCATCTGGGTGTTAACATATAAAAATATTAATATAAGTGCAATAAAAATTAGAAAACAATAACATGTCAAAACTAACTAAAGAAAGAGGCTTTAAAATAAGAGAGGAACACTCAGGTGTATTAGAGAAACAAATATGTGATAATCACAATTTGCAACAAATCGGTGGTAGTCGAACAAAAGTAGATGGGACTGATGGAACCTCGAATAAGAGTATTAAAAATGCTAGCGGTTCCAGTACGCAGGTACATCTAACTACACAAAATCACTTCATTAAATCATTGGAACTTGATTCACAATCAGCAGAATTCATTAAGTTTTTCTGTGGAAACAAAGAAATGAATAATAATGGTAAAGATAGATTTACAATTAACCAAATTGATGAATCAATAACTGAGTCTTTTAAAAAATTTCTAAATGAAAATAAATTAAGAATAATTGATCTAATTATTAGAAATGGATTCAATATAACACATGTTATCTTTAATGATATTACAAATAAAAAAGAGTATGAATTAACATATGATGAGATTATTGAAAGAGTTTTAGACTGTGAGTGGAAATTCATGAAAGGTGGTATTCATTTGAAAAATTCAGATGGTAAAACCTATTTTCATTTTCAAAGAGAGGGTAAAAGAAATCCAAGTAACAGATATAATGTTTTATGGCATGTACATAAACATCTTTTTGTTTAAAAAAGAGAGGATAAATCCTCTCTTTTTTATTTTATATTATTTAGTCTAGACTTAGATATATCTAAGTAGTTTGAATCTAATTCAATTCCTATAAAATCTCTTTTAATCTTTTTTGAAACTACTGCTGTAGTTCCAGATCCCAAAAATGGATCTAATATTAAATCACCTTCTAGTGATGTTAGTAGTATGCAATTTTCAACTAGTTTTTCTGGAAATGGAGCTGGATGTTTACTACCCCTATCAGGGTTTATTGTCCAGACTTCTGAATGATATTTAGAATCAAGATTTTCTTTAAATGTTCTTGGCTTTGACTTAACTAACCAATATATGTGTTCAGTACAAGGTAATAAAACATCTTTTCTAATATTTGGACTTGACAATCGATTCCAAATAATAAGTTGATAAAGAGATAAATCACTCTTACTTATAAAGTCTGTTGGTAGATATACTTTATTTTTATGTCTTCTAGGTTTATGATTGAAAAAAATTGAGCCGTTTGGTTTTATAATTCTCATCATTTCATTTAATATTTCAATCATCCAAAAACTATATTCTTCTTCTGATAAATCATCATCATAAGTTGAGTAATCGATATTAAATTTTTTCCAAACTTGATTACCTGGATTTACCTTACCTCCAGTTAAACCCTTTTTATTATAAGGTGGTGATGTTACTATTACATCAATAGTATTTGACTCAATTTCTTTCATAGCACTCAAACAATCTCCTAAAATTAATTTTTCCATTTTCTTTATTATTTTCTTTTATATATTAAAATCAATACACTCTGTTTCAACTTTTTCAACTTTTTCAACCGAAACTTTCATTTTTATTAATATATAAATTATATGAAAAACAAGAGAAAAGTTAAAGCATTCTTCACCATCGATCCTGATTTATATGAAGAATTTGAAAAACACATTGATAAAAATCTTTTAGATAAGTCAAAGCTTATAGAGTTCTTAATTAAAGAATATCTAGATAAGAAAAGTTTAACTTAAACTCTCATTATATTAAAATATAGAACCGAATATAATTTATCAATAGAAATAAAATGATACAACACTTAGAATCTTCACTAATTGAAAAGGATGTTGAGAATGCTTGGCGTTCCAAAATAAATAGTCTTTTCCCAGACTCAACAATGACATCACCTTATAATACTGATGGGTATTTAGAATCTGAGGATGGTAAAATATCTTTACTTCTGGAGTTTAAATTTCAAGAAAATTTAAAATCTAAACTAGCACAAGTAAATATTCTAAGTCAAACACTATATTATATCAAGAAATTTGAGAAAGAAGGTAGAAAATTACCTAAAGTTATCCTAATTGCTGATAAAAACGAATGTTTTATTTTACACTCTAATCCACTTTCTAAATATTTAGATTATAGTTTAAATTGGAATGCTGCTGCATCCACTGCTTTTAAGATAAATCCAGAATTAATATCCGATATGTTAGAGGATCCTAATATAAATCCATTTGTATTTGATATTGTGACTGGATTTAACTTCCTTGCTATTAAGAATAAAGTAGTTGAATTATCTGAGAATGTAACTCGTTTGGTTAAAGTTACTGAGCATAATATCAATAATGTATTTGAGTATTTTCAGAAAAATGTTTTAGGTAAAAATGCACTTTCTGTTAATGAGGTGGCTAATTTATTTGTTAATCTTATTATTAATCCAGGTGAGAATTACTTACATCCTAAGAGAAAGAATATATTAATCACAAAATCATTTGGTGATGTTTATGTTAATACTGACAAGTATGTTTCATTTTTTAGTCACTTTGATGGTGAGCAATATTCTATTAGGGATAAGGAGAAATTAACATCTATTGTTGATAGAATTGTTGAGGATGAAACTCGTCGTAGAAAAGGTGAATTCTTTACACCAACTATTTGGGTTGATGAAGCTCATAAGATGATTACAGAAGCTTTTGGTGAAAACTGGAAAGAAGAATATGTTGTGTGGGATCCGGCCGTGAAATATATAAAATATGTCAAGAAAATCATCTATCAATAAAATAAAAAGAGACAACTCTAAATCTAAAGATATATCCGCAGCTTTTGTAATGTATCTCTATGAAAAATCTCACTCTCCTATCTCCACCAGATTTACTGGGATGGGTTTATCTGAATGTGATGTTATATCAGTTTCTAAATCAGATTACATTTATGAGTATGAAATCAAAATATCTCGAGCAGATTATAAAAAGGACTTCATAAAAGAAAAACACTCCCAGATGATCAGGGAGAATCATACAAAGATTGTAAAGGGAGAAATGATGTATCTGTCTCCAAATTATTTTAACTTCATTACACCAAGAGGATTAATTTCTTTAGAAGAAGTTCCAGAATATGCTGGATTAATTTATATCAATGATGATTTTACATTTGATGTAATAAAAAAACCACTCCTACTACATAAGACTAAAGCTAGTCCTCAATTTATAAGAAAGTTAGCACACAATCTTAGTTGTAAATTAGTTTTTAAATCTATTTAACTATTAAATGAGCTGCCGACCAATCAGATTCGGATTTAGCAAATCTTATAATATCTGTTATTATCCTATTTTGACTTTTTTGTGGAAGGCTTGAAATCCAGTTTGAGAATATTACTGCCTGCATCCTTGAATTTGACTCTTGTGTTTTTGGATGTTTAATATCCTCTTTGAATGCATATTCTAAATCACTATTATGAAATTTGTAATCTTTACGAGATGATCCCGAAAGACTTGGCATGAACTTTTTCATTATTTTTAAAATATCTTCCTCATCTTTAATAAATTCTATATCCTTTGATATCTTTTCAGGAACCAAGTAGTTTATTAAAGCTCCAGCTTTTCCAGACATGTGTTGAGATTTCAGTGAACCCTTAACTTCAATACATAGATTAGAATTAATTTGAGTTTCAAAAGTTCTGAGATCTATTTTTCCACTTCCGGGGTTACCTGATATTAAATAGTTATAATTAATAACTACTGTTTTTAAATCACTTGAAACTTCAAAATCAGATAAAGTATGAGATACTTGAGTTGGTTTTAAATTAACTGGAAATGTATAGTGTGGTGGAGTAACTTGTTGTTTTAGAGAAACTCCAATTATACCAGTTTTTTGTTTAATTGATTCTTTGAAAAAATCATTAAACTGTTCTAATGAATAATTATATTGATTCCAAAATTCTTCATTTTTAAAAGCTCTATCATATCCCTTATAACATATCCATATATCCGATGGATTCCATTTGGATAGAGATGTTCTTTTTGGAATTTTATAAGTTGTTTGTGAATTTGCATTAGTCATATAATCTTCCGGCCCTACCCATTCTGGTATACCAGCTTTTAAATCGGCCTTATCATCTTTAGCCCACTGTAAAACACTATTAAAAAAACTAATCTCCTCCTTGATTAAATATTCTGCTTCATAATTTAATATTAAATCTGTTGAGTTTTTATAAAATCCTTGAATATTTGATATACTATCACCCAACCAATCAATTAGAGTTTCTGATTGTTGCATAGCTGATTCATAAATTTCTTTATTATCATGAAAATCTTCAAATTTTTCAATACTTTCACCCGATATAATAGTGGGTCTAAATGTTATATCATAATTAAAATTTATCAAACCATTCTTACCATATACTTTAATCATTTTACCCTTCTGTTTCCAAATAAGTTGAGCTAAGATAATTAAAAATGCTGTTTCTCTGAAATAATCACCACGACTTGCTGCTCTTCCCTTAGCTTCTTTTTGAACTAAACGATCAGTTTTTTCACCTATTGGAACACATGCAAATGGATATTTTGAATCACCAGTTTCATAATGAAATAGTTTAGTGTGTTTAGATATAACATCTGAATAAACCTCAATACTAAATGATGAACGTCTAATAAAAATAACTTTATCTTCTGGATTAGGTTTAGATTCAGTAAATTTAAAAACCATACTAGGATTTAATCTCAACTTTTCAAGACTTTTAACACCTTTATCACTTTGAGGAATATAATCAATACCATGCTTATCAATGGTAAATGTAGCTTCAAAAATTTTTGAAAAATTAGTGAAATTATTAAACTTATTAAGATATTTCATTAAACTATATATAAAATAAAACACACTTAATTTTAAAAATGTTAGTTGTATCTAAACGTCAAACAGTAAATCTAACCATGGGTAAAGTTTATCGAGTTTTGGAATCTCCAGGAAAACGATATACTATTATCAATGATAGAGGTCAACTGAGCGATACAAGTGTTAATAATTTTATTCCTATAGAAGAAGCTAGAGAATCTAAATTAAATAAACTTTTTGATGAAAAATAAATCACTATTTCTTATTTCCGTGGGTGTTTTGAACCTACTTCACGGTCTAACACACATTATTCAATTTATTCAATCAATGTTTTTAATAACATATTCAATGGAAGTCCATAACCAATCGTGGATTGACGAATTGATGCATAATCCTATTCTGGCTTTAATATGGGCTATAATCGGTATAACATCTTTAGTAATCGGTATTAGAGATTATAGACACCATAAAAATTGTAAGCATGAACATTAAAGAATTAATACAAGAACAATATCCTAATAGTAAACATGCTAATACTATTAAGGTTGCTAAATTGATAGATGATAAATTTATCTATACCGAACTTAATAGTGGAGCTAGTGTTTTTTATGAGATTAGAGAAGGCAGACTTTATATTTATAAAAGAAATGAGGTTACTAACCGAGAAGATAATGAAAGATGGCTTCAAATATTCCGAGAATCTAAGTTAAATGATTTATTAGAAGAATGAATTAATATATACTAAATGAAGTATTTAAAAACATTTCAAGAATTAAATGAAGATATCAACATTCCAGTTGAGATTGGAGATACCATATATCTAGGAAAATTCAAAAATAAGAAAACTGTTATTAAGAAAATTGATAAAGATGAAACTGGAATGCCAACTATAAATGGTAAAAAAGTTGTCACATTCAGAATACAAGAACCTAAAAAGAATCCTAATTTCAAAGGATATCGAAGTCGATTCAAAAAGAAGAAGAAAGAAGACTAAACAATTTCAATTTTTTTCACTAAAAAGATTAAATAATTTTTAATTATGATAAGTTACATGGGAGCCAAATCAGGCTCTATGGGTAAGTGGATTGTAGACTTTATCCCAAAAGATATAAAAGTATTTTCTGAACCATTTAGTGGTATGTTTAATGTTTATCTAACTATGGATTTAGATAAATATCCTTATTTAGAAAAAGTAATCTATAATGATTTTAATGTTCTAAATGCTAATATATTTGCTTGTGCTAGAAAATATAAAGAGTTTTATACCCACTTGGAAAGTCAAGAATGTCAGCAGAGAAGAAAAGACGGTTCATCAACAGATCCGAAATTTAAAAAATGGTTTGATGAATATCAAAAAGATATTTTTACAAATCAACCTGAATTGGATATGGATAATCCAGATTATGAAAATGGTGTTAAATATTCATATGTTCTATCACAAGTTTTTTCTGGATCTAAACCAGAAACCAGTTCTTTTATAGATTTGAAGGGTAAATATAACTGTAAGTTTGAATCATTTAGAAGAAAAATGAATGGTTCTAATCATGGTAAGAATATATTAAATCACTTAGATAAAATTTCAAATGTTGAAAGTACAGATTTTGAGGAATTAATGTTAAAATATGATAGTCCAGAAACATATTTCTATTTAGATCCACCATACTATAACTGTGAAAAGTATTATAGTAATCATGAATTTGGATTAGAAACACATAAGAGACTAGCTGATTGTATTAAAAAGTTAGAAGCAAAGTGGTCATTATCATACTATTATTTTCCAGAGTTAGAGGAATGGTTTCCAAGAGACCAATATCATTGGGAAGAAAAGGAATTTAATAAGATATCAGGAGCTAAGAAAGGTCAAGAAACGACTAAAGGAACAGAGCTTCTAATAATGAATTATGAAAAATGATATAAGTGACTTAATCAAAGAGATTAAGAAAATTAAAAAAGGTAAAACTATCTGGTCTTCTAAAACTGTTAAAGCAGAGACAAGAAAACTTAGATCAGAATGGACAACTGAAATGGCTAATGATATTGCTAAATTTTCATCAATAGATGCTGAGGAAGAACTAAAAGCTTTATTATTAAAAGAACTAGGAAATGATAGAGACTCCATTTAACTACACCGGTTCGAAGTTTAAACTACTTGAACAACTACTACCACAATTTGATTACACAAAACCTTATTTTGTGGATCTTTTTTGTGGTGGTGGTTCTGTTTATACTAATGTCGTAGATAGATTTGAAAAAGTAATTGCTAATGATGTTATTAAAGATTTAATTGGGATCCATCAATTTTTATTAGATTCTGATGATATAATAACTGAGACTAAAACACTTTGTCAAAACTTAAAAATAAGTCAAAAAGACTTTATTGAGTTAAGAGATAGTTACAACTTAACCCCTACACCTTCTAAATTATGGGCTTTGATGTTAAGTTGTAATTCTAACTTGATTAGATTCAATCAAAGGGGTAAATTTAATCAAACTTGGGGTAAAAGATCTTGGAATTCCAACACCGAGACAAAAGTCTCAAAATTTATTCAACATATCAGAAAATTCTCTGATAAAATAAATTTTTCATCAAAAAATTTTAATGAAATGATTATTAGTAGAGATACATTTTACTATATGGATCCACCTTACGGATATATTAAAAACACAGATGGAAATATTGGTGATAAACAAATATCTGAAGCTGGATATAATAATTTTTATTATAAAAATGATGATATTAATTTATATGATTTTTGTCATAAAATTAACAAATTAAATTCATCTTTTATGATATCTGGTGTAATAGAACATGGTGGTAAAAAAACTTGGATTCTAGATAAACTTATTTCAGATGGATTTAATCATAAAGAGCTAAATTTCAACTACGAGAAGATAAATAAAAGTGGTAGTAAAAAAGAAACTATAGAGGTTGTTGTTATGAATTATTAATAATTTTATCAAATTCCTGATAGTTCTTATCAATTATAAACAAAAAATTATAACCCATCTCTTTACACTTTTTCATTTTTGCTATATTTTTTTCATTATGTAATTCATATGTGTATGAAGATTTTATTTCAATAATTAAATTAAATTTTTTTATATAAAAATCTGGAAAATAAATCCTCTTCTTATTTAGAAAATATTCTATTGGTTCTATTTTAGATATTGTAATTTTAGAATGATAATTATCTATAAAATCTATTTCGTATTTGCCTTGACAGATTAGTCCATGATATTCATATTGTTTATAAGAAGATTTAACAGCTTTTTGATGTATATCATAATTTTGAGAAACATTTTCAAATCCATACTTCAAAAGATTTGATAATTTAATTTTACTTTTAATAGCTTCACTCTGAAACACGAAGATAATTACAGAGAGTTTCTTTTTAACTATTCCAGATTAGGAATACCCGATCCAACTAAATCAGTTCATATGTATTTTAAACCAAGTGGTGATTTAATGGAAATGCTTGATTATTTTGGCAGAACTTATAATATTATTCCTCAAGAAGGAGCTACTTTTGGATTTAATAAAGAATTAAGAAATGGTGGATTAGGAAGTACTTGGTGGTTTGTAAGAAGAACAGTTAAGGATTTTTTAGGCAAGGATTCAGATGAGTATAGATTTCCTAGTTATTATGAAAATAAAGATTTATTTATAAAAGCCATAACTAAATATCAAAAAGATTTAATTGCCGGTGGTGTTGTTGGTAAACTCACTTATGATGAATTACTTAAGATGTCTAAAGAAGAAGGTAAACCATTACAAGTGTGGACTGAATCTCCTTGTTTACACAAAAGAGTTGTGAAAGTAAAAGATCCAAAACCATATAAGAATGAGCCGGTTTTAACAAAATCTGATTTTGAAAATTTGGGTATTAGTCCAGAACAAATACCACAATTCTATGAATCTGATTTTGGTAGAAAGATAAAAAGATTTAAAGAAGCTGCTCCTTATGAATTAAGAAGAGAAGAAGCTTTAAGACTATTAAACAGTTGGAAAGAAAGTATTTAATCTAAATCTTTAGGTTCTTTCTTCTTATCGTATTGATACTTTCTCCATCTTTCTAAATCAGATTCCATTAACTTTCTAAGTCGCTTAGACATAGTGAAAGAATTTTCTTCACAAAACTTTTTATATTCCTCAATTAGTATCTCAGGCATTCTGAGACTCATCATTCTATCTTTTGGCATAATTGTAAATTTATATACATGTATATATTTGTAATACACCGAAGTTTACAAAAACTATGATTACTTTTTTTCATATCATGAATATGAGAAGAACAATAGTTATTAACTTATTTGGTGGTCCAGGCGTAGGAAAATCAACACTTTGTGCATCTGTATTTGCCAGATTAAAAATAATGGGAGTTGATTGTGAGATGGCTACGGAATATGTTAAAGATATTATTTGGGAGGAAAGTTATAAAAAATTAGAAAATCAAATTTATATCTTTGGAAAACAACATGCTAGAGTTAATAGACTCTTAGGTAAAGTTGATGTGATTATAACCGATTCACCATTATTAAATTCAATTGTTTATGACCAAAGTAAAAACGAACCATTGAAACAATTAGTTTTACATGAGTTTAAAAAACTAACCACTTTAAACTTCTATATACATCGTAGGTTGAAGTATGAAGAGAATGGTCGAGTTCAGACCTTAGAACAAGCAATCGATGTTGATAATGCTTATCTAGACATCATAAAAAACAATAATATAGAATACTCTGAAATAGAGCCAGGTGATATTGACACAATTGTTAAAAAAACATTATCTAAAGTAAATGAATTCGAGAGTGTATCCTGAGAAGATATTTAATAGAGAATTTGATTCATTTAAAGTGAAGATTTTAGAACTACATTGTCCAAAATGTTTTTCAAAGGATATTTATGCCGATTTGAACGATGTTTATGTTTGTAAAGAATGTTCGGATAAAAATGATTTTAAAAGTTTATTAACCATCGAACAAGTTAGAGATAGAAAAATTAAAAATATTTTATCGTGAAGTTAGATGCGCAAATTATCAATCATAATTATGTGACTCGAATGGTGGTCTTTTCTATTTTCCTGTTTAAGAATTATCGTAAAGAAGAGGCTGTTTATTTCCAGATGATTAACAATTTTTTGAAAAAAAAGATTGGATATAAAATAGATTTATCTATTGAATGTGGTCCTAAATTAGCCTTAGAAGATTCAAGAGATATACTAATTGAAAATATACTAAATGATGATGATGACTTTGATCCTATGAATTTGGTTGTTGCGACTTTTAAAACTGCACTAAAAGAAGTTAATATGCAAATTGACTTAAATAAAGAAGATAAATATGAGAATTACTTATATAGTTAAATACTAAATATACAAAAATACACTTTTTATACTTAATATATAAAAATATGAAAGCTAAAGAAGTTATGAAAAAGTTTGATATATCAAGAAATACTTTATCAAACTGGGTTAAAAGGGGTTATATTAAATTTGAAAAGACACTTTCTGGTCGATATATCTATATAATCGAAGAAAATAAAGATATTGATGATAATAGACAAGGAAGTTGATATCAGGATAGGTAATAAGGAACAACTAGAACATTATTCTAAACTTGGATATCAACCAGAATGGAAAAAAATAATTATAGTAAAAGTTGATCATCTTATGTTAAAAAGTAATGTGAAACTTAGTGTTAAGTGTGATGTTTGTGAAATTGAAAAGACGCTGGTTTATTCAAAATATACCAAAAATACTAAAAATCTAACAGAAGATTATTGTTGCTCTAATAGATGTGCCATGACTAAACAAGAAAATACTTGCTTAGAAAAATATGGATTTAATTATCCTGCACAGAATAAGGATATCTATGTTAAAGTGTCAAAATCATGTTTAGATAAATATGGGGTCGACCACTATTCAAAAACTGAAGAATATAAAGATAGATATAAAAAAACTTGTCTTGAAAAATACGGAGTTGATAGTTCAAATAAGAGTGTTGAGGTGAAGAATAAAATTAGATTATCAATGATTAAAACTTGCGGATTTGAACACGCTCTTCAAAATAGAACAATATTTAGCAATCAACAAAAATCTTCATTTAAAATACTTATGTATAAAAATACAAATTTGACTTATCAAGGTTCTTATGAAAAATATTTTTTAGAATTAATGGAGAATAAGGGACTATTGAATGATATATCAAATGGTAAATCTTATAATTATAAATTTGATAACAAAGTTAGAGCATACCATTCAGATTTTCTATTTAATAATATAACAATTGAGATAAAATCATCTTGGACATATAATAGAAATGATAAAGATAATTTATTAGAATTGAAAAATGAAACAAGATGGCAAACTGTCCGTGACATGGGTGATGACATAATTATTTTAAAATCAAAAGAAGAAATTAAAAACTATGTAGATAATATAGTATATAATATAAAAATAAATGAAATACAATGAAATATAGTATCCTACACATTGAGGGTGGCATCGGCAAAAACATATTAGCCACCGCAGTTGTGTCATCAATAAAAACTTCAGATCCTGAACGGAAAATAATTGTGGTTTCTGCTTGGCCTCAAGTATGGTTTAATAATCCAGATGTTCATCAAGTATTTCCTTTTGGACAACTTGCTAATTTCTACAAAAATTACATTCAAAATCAAGATGTAAAAATATATCGACATGATCCTTATTTTTCTGAGGATTACATCTTGAATAAAAATCACCTAATTAATATTTGGTGTGATTTGTGTGGTTCACCTTGGAATGGAAAAGCACCACAAATTTATTTCTCACCTTTAGAAATAGAATATCTTAAATTAAAGATGTTACAGAATGTGACTAAACCAATCTTTTTACTTCATACTAATGGTGGTGGTGGAAATGCAAGACCATATTCTTGGTATCGCGATTTACCTTTTCAAAATTCTAAAGATGTGGTAGATCATT
>Ga0247831_1001499_pt1 | contig 43336 bp, 35 predicted proteins | sample LaCruzMarch2015__9_FD_192406 | JGI IMG/M metagenome (GOLD analysis project Ga0247831, IMG submission 192406) | Freshwater microbial communities from meromictic Lake La Cruz, Castile-La Mancha, Spain - LaCruzMarch2015_1m | ecosystem: Environmental > Aquatic > Freshwater > Lake | place: Spain...
CGCCGTTCCGGGAACGACGGCAATGAGGCGTGTAGCTGATCACGAAGAACCCGGCGATGGACGATCCCACAATTGATTCAGGCACAAACACTGACATGAGCGAAACAGTCGGGACTGAGATGAGTGATAAAACGCCTACTGCAATGGGTGAACGGGTCGATGTTCGCTGGCACGCCCATGCGGTCAGCCGCGACCAGCGCGAACAGGCCGCCGGCCATCGCGGCTGCGTGCTCTGGTTCACCGGACTTTCGGGCTGTGGCAAGAGCACGCTGGCCAACCTTGTCGACCATCAGCTTCACGGCCGTGGCGTGCGGAGCTTTGTGCTCGACGGCGACAACGTGCGGCTGGGATTGAATGCGGCGCCCGCCCTCCTGCGGGAGCGGCATGGGGACGAGTTTGCCGGGCGGTTTGGCCTGGGATTCGCCGCCCAGGATCGGGAGGAGAATATCCGGCGGATCGGTGCCGTGGCGGAGCTTTTTGTTCAGGCCGGCATTGTTACCCTCACGGCGTTTATCAGCCCCTATCGCCGGGATCGGGATGCTGTGAGGGGCATGGTGCCGCCGGGTGACTTTATCGAGATCCACGTCCGCGCCCCGCTCGAGGTCTGCGAGGGGCGGGATCCGAAAGGACTTTACAAGAAGGCCCGCGCGGGAGAGATCAAGGGCTTTACCGGGATCGACGATCCCTACGAGGAGCCGCTCGCGGCGGAACTCGTGGTCGATTCGGCCGCCACCCCAGCCGAACAGTTGGCCCACGAAGTGATCGCCTGGCTGGAGCGGGCCGGCAAGATTCCGCAGCGCTAGCGGGCGTCTCTCTCCCGTGGGGATGAGTTTTGAACGTGTCTCGTGGGGATGAGTTTTGAACGTGTCCTGTGGGGATGAGTTTTGAACTTGTCCTGTGGGGATGAGTTTTTAACTTGTCCTGTGGGGATGAGTTTTTAACTTGTCCTGTGGGGATGAGTTTTTAACTTGTCCTGTGGGGATGAGTTTTTAACTTGTCCATGCAGTGACACGCATTCAGCACGTTGAAAACTCGCTGCCACAAGGGAGAGTGTGATTGCTTGTGTCACGTTGTGGCGGGCTACTTCTTCGGGCCGAGCAACTCCACGATATTGCCGTCGGGGTCACGGACACATGAGAGGTGGAGACCGGGAGCGAGAGCTGCCGGCAGGGCCACGGGTGACTTGGCAAGCGGCTTCACGCCGAGCTTCGCCAATCGGGCCAGAACGGTATCGGTGTCGTCCACCATGATCGTCAGGTAGCGGAACCCGGTGTGGGAGTGGATGAAGTCGGTGTCGCCGGTTCGCGGCGACGTGGCGGCCACCTGCATCAGCTTGAGCTTCGTGGCCTCCGGCCCATCACCCAGCACGAGCACGCGGATCGAGAGCGGCTTGGCGTCGGTGAGACCGGCGGCACCGGCGATGTCGGCCGACACATCGAAGCCCTTGAGTTCCCGGAATCCGATCCCTTCGGTGTAGAAACGGACGCTCTTATCGAGATCGCTCACGACCGTGCCGAGATCGATCGTCGTGCGTGGAAAAACGGCAGGGTCTGCGGCCGAGACCACTGCCGCCCCTGCCAGCACGTTGATGGCAATCGCAAGCCGAAGAAGTTGATACATGGAAACATTCCCTGAGGTGCTGTGGTCTGGGGTGCTGTGGTCTGAAGACTCACCGATAGTTTTGCGACGGTGCGTCAAAAAGTCACGCCCAGCGTGGCCTCGCAGGAGACGGCGCTGGCGCGGCCATGAAGATCAGCACGGATTCCGCAAGTTAAAAACTCACGGCCACGAGAGCAGAGGCCTCGGGCTGTACCCCCTTGGCCACGGGGGTACAGCCAGACGACCACGGACAAGGACGTTGTGCCCTTAGCCGTCCTCATCAAGAAAGCTCTTCAATCCAGAAAGCCGGAGAGTTCCTCGCTGCGAGCCGGGGCCTGCAGCTTGCGAACCGCCTTGGCCTCGATCTGCCGGATCCGCTCACGCGTCACCTTGAAGATGTGGCCCACCTCTTCCAGCGTGTAGCTGTAGCCATCGCCAAGGCCGTACCGCAGTTTGATGATCTCCCGCTCCCGGTAGGAGAGCGACTTGAGCACCTTCGCGATCCGGTTGCGGAGCATCTCCTGCGCCGCACCCACAGCCGGGTTCTCGGCGCCGGTGTCGGGCAACAGGTCGCCGAAGTGGCTGTCTTCACTGTTGCCAACGGGGCGGTCGAGGCTGATCGGATAGCGGCTCATCGCCGTCACACGACGCGTCTCGTCCACCGGCGTGCCGGCCCGGGCGGCGATCTCTTCGATCGTCGGCTCCCGGCCGTATTCCTGGAGCAGTTGGCGGGCGACGTTCCGCACGCGGGACATCGTCTCCACCATGTGCACCGGGATGCGGATCGTCCGGCTCTGGTCGGCCACCGCGCGGGTGATCGCCTGCCGAATCCACCAGGTGGCGTAGGTGCAGAACTTGAAGCCGCGGCGGTATTCGAACTTGTCCACCGCCCGCATCAGGCCGGCATTGCCTTCTTGGATGAGGTCGAGGAACGAGAGACCGCGATTGCGGTATTTCTTGGCGATCGAGACGACCAGCCGGAGGTTACCCTCCGACAAGCCACGCTTCGCCTTCTGATAGCGGGCGTAGATGTCACGAATCTGATCCATCCGCCGCTTGAGGCTGCGGGGCGTTTCCTGGCAGGCCTTGAGAATCGCCCGGTATTCCTCGACCATCTTCAGACGGCCGGCCGGCGGCTGCTTCGATCGACGATGGGCTTCAATCTTGCTCCGCAGTTCCTTGAGCCGCAGGACGAAATTGTCGAGCGTCGGGATCATGGTCTCGATCCGTTGGGTCCGCAGGCCCAACTCCTCGATCAGACGCACGCACCGACGGCGGCGGTGGCCCAGACGGGACCATGCCTCGCGTCGCTCCGCCATCTTCCGCTTCTTCGACAGCGAGATCCGGTAGTCGGAACGATTCTGACGGAGCAATACCTCCAGCGTCCGCAGGTTGTGCGGCAGTCGGCCGAGAATCTGCTCCTTTTCGAGTCGGTCGGTGACCGAGACCTGCACCGTGCGGTCGAAGGGCAGTTCGCCGCGATGCACGCGGGAGAGCACTTTGAACGACTGTTGGCAGACATACTCGCACTCGAGCAGTTTGGCGCGGAACTGGGCCCGCGTCGTTTCGATCTGCCGGGCGAGGTAAATCTCCTGGGCACGGGTCAGCAGCGGAATCTCACCCATCTGAGTCAGATACATCCGCACGGGATCGTCCGACCAGTTCTCCACCTGTTCGATGAGAACATCCTCGCCCTCGCCGCTCACTTCCAGTTCGGAGTCTGCTTCTCCCTCAATCTCCGCATCGGGAATCGAGGCTGCGTCGGTGTCGTCGGCGAGTAGGTCGGCATCAGCCTCCTCGGCATCGACGACCTTGTCGGCGAGTTCTTCAACCTCCTGGGGGCTGGAGACAACGTCATCCTCGAGTTCATCCAGCAGCGAGTCGTACAAGGCAAAGCTCCTTCGGGGATCGGTCTTCAGTCTTCAGTCTTCAAACAGGAATCTTCAAACAGCAAGCATCAAGAAACAGCAAGCATCGAGCAGGAATCATCAAGCAGAAAGAAACAGTGAAGCGGGCATCATCAGGCGGGCATCATCAGACAGGCCAACCAAGCAGGCAAAGCATCACCGGCTCATTGGCTCCCATACATCATTCGAAGTGTCGCGAGTGTGATTCAAGGGCCGGGAAAATCCAGCGACTCGATATTGCTCAGGCGTTCTTTGTCAGCGAGTCGTCAGCAACATGGTCGACCGACCCCCCCTCTGGACCACCACGCTGGTGGCTGGTGCGGAAGGAATCGTCTCGTGAAATGTGTCGTTCGATCGTCTGGCTGGCAGGGCAAACCGGAATGTTGAAATGGCGTATTTGGGGGAAATGCGGCGAGAGTGCGGGGGCGGCGGGGGCCAAGCGGCACAAGAACGGGTCGTTCGGAGGGCTCAAGATTATGCCCCTGTCGCATGAGAAAAGCCAGTAAATTTTTCGGAGAAAAGAGCCGACGAGTCGAGTCTGACGGCCGGAAATGGTAAAAGGCAACGGCAGGAGAAGCTCTAGCGTGCACGGGTTGAACGGGTCATCGGCGGAAATCAAACTATGGGCGTTCCCAGGAAAACCTTTCTCCTGCCCTGCACGGGCTGTCCGTCGGAGATTGAGGTGGTGTCGGGACAGGCCGGCGGCCGTGTCGAGTGTCCGTCCTGTGGCACGCGGAACGACGTGCCGACGTTCCGGGATCTCGACCAGCTCCGGACCAAGACCGTGGCGTCTGGCGGTCAGGTGACCCGCTGGGGATTCCCGCAGGCCGTGATCCTGGCTGGGGTAGCCTGCGCCGTCACCTGCTGGACGGTCGCCGCCTTCGTCGGGGCAACGCCGACATCAGCGATCGACGTCGCCATGACCCGCGCCAACATTGAGGCCGGTGACGATGCTGCGCTCTATCGATCCTTGCAGGACTACGCCCAGTCCACCGTGGACCGCGGGCCGATGCGAGTCGAGGTCGATCTCCAGCGTCGCACCCTGTTTGCCCAGGGCATGTCGCGAGCGATGTACGCGATTGGCGGTCTCGGAGCCGTCGCGGCGGCTGCTGCCGGCATTGCGCTGCTCCGCACTCGCAGGCAGTTCTGATCTTGGTGCTGCTCTGGCTGCACCGGTGCTGCAACAGTGCTGCACGAGTGCTGCACCAGAGCTGCACCAGAGCTGCACCAGAGCTGCAACAGAGCGGACGTGCTGCAGAGGATAGCGCCAGAGGAGAAGCCACAGAAGAAGCCAGGGAGACTTGATGAAAGCGGCCTACATCACTCAGACAGGCGGCCCGTCCGCGATCCGCGTGGGTGACCTTCCCGACCCGGTACCCGGCCCCCGGGAAGTGCTCGTGCGGGTCGGTGCGGCTGCCGTCAATCCAATCGATACCTACGTGCGGGCGGGAACCGTGGCCATGCCGCTTCCTTTTCCCTACGTGGTCGGTTGCGACCTGGCCGGAGAGGTGATTGCTGTCGGGAGCAATGTGGATGACTTGCGTCCAGGCATGCGGGTATGGGGTTCGAATCAGGGGCTACTCGGGCGACAGGGCACATGTGCCGAACTGGCTGCGGTCGATGAACGCTGGCTATATCGCACGCCCGATTCGGTCACCGATCGCGAGGCTGCGGCGGCGGCCCTCGTGTCGATCACGGCACACCTGGGGCTCGTCGACAACTGCCTCCTCTCTCCCGGTGAAACGATTTTTGTGAATGGTGGTTCAGGCGGCGTCGGTTCGGCGGTCGTTCAGATTGCCAAGGCATTGGGAGCCCGAGTGATCGCTTCGGCAGGAACGCCTGCAAAATGCGAACGAGTCCTTGCCAGCGGCGCGGACGTCGTGCTCGACTACCACCGCGACGATCTGGTGGACGCGGTGCGTGCCGCCGCCCCCCAGGGCGTGCATGTCTACTGGGAAACCCTTCGCGATCCAGCCTTCGACCAGGCGGTGGAAATGCTCGGTGAGGGCGGCCGGATGGTGATCATGGCCGGAAGAGACGCGCGGCCGGCCTTTCCCGTGGGCCCATTCTATGTGAAGGGCTGCCGGCTCTTCGGCTTCGTCATGTTCAAGGCGACCGCCCAGCGGCAGGCCGCGGCGGCCGCAGATATCAACCGCTGGATGTCGGTCGGCCAACTCCGATCGCCGATCGACCGCGTGCTTCCGCTGGAACGGACCGCCGAAGCCCATGCCGTGCAGGAGGCGGCCACGATTCAGGGTTCAGGCAGCCTGTCGGGCAAGATCATCATCGAGCCGTGACCGGCCCGGCCTGAGTGGCGGTTGAGGTCTCGCTCTGCCCGGACTGGTCGCTTCGGAGTCGCCCCTCGATCGCGTCGATCCCGGCCGAGATATTCGGAAACATGGTCGATCCGAACCGCGGCTGTGCCGGCCTTCCGGCGGCAGCACCCGTGGTCGCAGGCGGCGACTGGCGGCCCTGTCGCTGCGTCGGCATGCCCTGAGGACCGCTCGCCTGCGGCCTGCCCTGCGGACGCCGCTCGACGGTCGAGGTCGCCGGCAGCGGCCTGACTGCTTCCGATGTCGGCCGTGCGGGTCCCTGCGGCGTGACAGTCGCGGTAGCCTGCTCAGAAGCGTCAACACGTGCCGTGAACGAAGCATCGGCCTGCACTGCGATTCTTTCAGGCACCACCAAAAACCGCTGGTGCGTGGGCCGTGGCCGTTCTGTCGGTGCAGGGGCGGCAGCTGTTTGGGGGTTGCTGATCGGCAGGGGAGCAAGAGGCGGCGTCTGTGCTGGGGCCGGAGCTTGACCCTGTGCCGCGACCGGAGCCGCGACCGGAATTGGCGCGGCTGTCACGTTGGCTGCAACGGTTGCTGGAGACGGTGTCGTGTCGGCAGCAATCGTGGCCTGCGGGGCCGTTTCCACCGGAAGCGTGTTTACCTGAACCGTGTTGGCAGGAACCGTATCGACAGGGAGCATCACAGTTGACTCTGCCGCGAGGGCAGGCGCTGCGGCCGTTACGCTCGCGGTCGTTTCCGATGGCACCGGCACTGCCTGTGTCGCGATCTCTTGTTGCGACACGATCTGCTCCGGTGTCGCAATCGCTTGCGACGCCATGGTCTCCTGCACCGCTACCGCCGCTTGTTCCGCGGCGGTCGCTTGGGCAGCAGTGGGCTCTGGAGACTGTGAGGAAGCCAGTGGTGGCTGGGGCTGGATGGGGGTCTGCGGCGCGACATCGGCGAGGGCCGCGAGCCGAGCCGTGGCCGGGGCGGCCGGTTGGGTGACGTCCTGGGGCGGCGGAGGCGAGACGGTCACGGCATCCGAGATCGCCGGTTGCACGGGCGGCACGATGGCGGTCTTGACCGGTTCGGCCGGCGACCAGAAATCGACGTCGGGGGAGGCTGCGACTGGTTTGGTCGACTGCGTGTAGGACGCAGGCGGCGGAAAGTTCGTCGAATCATGAGGCGGCTGGGCGTCCTGTCCAACCGGCGAGAGCTGGATCGACAACAGGGGCTGTCCCTCGCGGAGAGGATGTTTCAGCACATGCCCGCTGAATGTGTCGCTGGCCCGTAGGGCGGTCGCAGGCAGCATCGCCTTCGGCCAATCCCGCAACGCCACGTCCCAGACCGTCACCGGTGATCCCTGCGGCAATGAACGCAGCGCGACGAAGATCGCCTCACTCTCCACGCGGGGCTTGGATTGGGCAAGTCGCACATCGAGCGTGCGGTTCACGCCCACGGCCGCGGCCGCGCCAGCAACGAAAGCTGCCGCGAAAACGGTGATGGCCCGGGGCTTGTGTGACCGTGTCGGAGAAGCATGTTTGGGCAGGGCGGTACGCATGATCTCTTCTTTCGTCGCGGCTTTTGTCGCTGCCGACTCGAGGCCGCGTCGGGATGTTGACGTTCTTCGCTAGAAGGCATCGACACCGTTGGCAGGGTGCGTAAAGCCTGCGGCGTGCAGGGATCGCTGCTTGCCAGAACGCCGCAGACTCACGGTCGGGAGGGGGCACCGCCGTCTCGCCGGCTTTACCAGCTTGCCCGGCTTCACGCCTGGCCGGGGAGAGTTTTCCTCCCTCCCCGTGGCGGCAAGTTTTTAACGTGTCCGTCGAGTCACCGCGGATTCCGCAAGTTGAAAACTCGCGGCCACGAGGATCGGAGCGGATTCCGCACGTTAAAAACTCGCGGCCACGAGGATGGGAGCGGATTCCGCACGTTGAAAACTCGCGGCCACGAGGATCGGAACGGATTCCGCACGTTAAAAAATCGCGGAGTTGGGATCGGTGGCGTTGGGATCGGCGGCGTTGGAATCCTGATCGGTCGGGGCGAACATCGGATCGACGCCCAATGCCTGCTGCACTGGTCGGATCGCAAGGAGACGCCGTCCAGACCGGCTGCCGGCGCGATCGCGGAAGAAGGCGTCGCCGGCAGAGGAGGCCGGCTCGCCGACGCAACTCACGATGATCATCGAGCCGATCGGAACGGTGGCCTCAAACACAAGATCTTCAAGCGGATCGCGGCGTTGTCCGGCCTCCAGCCGAAACATGCCCTCCTCGCCGACCCACGAGCGTTCCACCGGACCATGCTTGATCGTCGGAGATAATTGCAGCCGCACCCTGCCATCAGCCGCAGGCCAGGATCGTAGCGAAAACATCGGGCTGGCATCGTGGTAGGTCGTGCCCCTGAGGCTCTCGCCATCCTGCTCGAGCAGCACTAATTCCGCGATGCCGTTCGCCGCCATGACGTCACTCGAGCGGCCCGGCAGCAGGCGGAGCACGTGCCGCACGAGTGCCGGATTCTCCGGAAGCGCTGCCGGCAGGCTCTCCTCTGCAGACGTTGCCGGTGGGAGAAAATGATCGGCGATGTGCGGTGGCAGTTGGGCGGTCACAACGCCCGCTCTCAGGCCGTTGGCCTGTAAGCGTCGCCGGAGCGGCTCGTCAAGCATCTGCTCGTCGGCCAGATTCCAGAGTTCGTCACGCAGGACAGGATCGTGCTCCTCGTGGCGGACGAAGATGAGTTCAAGCTGGATCGTGCGGGGAGCAGCCCGCGGCCGGTCGGCGGCGACGGCCATCGGCGGCTCGGACGAAGCGTCGGGCCGTAGCCCACCGCGGCACCCGCCCGCGGCGAGCAGGACGAGGCAGACGGCGGCGGCGTGTGGTATCGCGCGGTCGAGCATCGCGACCTTGGGTCCGCGAAAAGATGTCTGGGACGGTGGGGAGGGTAGGGGGGGCGACCCGGTGCGTCAACGGCGGCGCGGGACCATGCCGCAGGCCGCGGCCCCTCCCCGGGGCGATAAGATTTCATCGGGTCCGTTGAACTGGAGCGGATTCCGCAAGTTAAAAACTCGCGGCCACGTGGGAAGGATTTTCCCCCACTCCCCGTGGCGACAAGATTTTATCTTGTTGAATACGCCCCCGATCCCACACGACTCCACCCCGTCGAAATGTAGGAGGCGTCGAGCGGCCTTTACGAGACCGCCTTCACAGCGTTGGTAAAGAGGGGCAGGCCGGCGCCGGCTGCCGCGGGGTCGAGGCGACCAGCCCACGACGGATGCTGGATCGCGTCGACGAACCGTTCGGGATGGGGCATCAGCCCGAGGATGCGGCCGGTCTCGTCGCAGACCCCTGCCACATGACCCGCCGCGCCGTTGGGGTTTGACGAGGTGCCCGAGGCATCGATGTCATACCGCAACACGAGTTGCCCAGCGGCGTCGAACGCCTCGAAGTCCTCCGGCGACCGCGTCACAAACCGCCCCTCACCGTGGGCGACCGGCAGCTCAAACCGATCCATGCCCTGAAGAAACACGCAGCGGCCCGGCACCGCCCGTAAATGCACCCAGCGGTCGATGAACATCCCAGACGTGTTGTGGGCAAGACTCGCGCGGGCTGCGGACGTCTGGGGATCGGCCAGCAGCAGGCCCGTCTGCAGCAGCACCTGGAAGCCGTTGCAGATGCCGAGGATGAGGCCGCCGCGGTCGCGGAACTTCGCCAGGCTGTCGGCCAGCCGCGACTTGAGCTCGAGCGCGAAGATCCGGCCGCTGGCGATGTCGTCGCCGTAGGAAAATCCACCGGGAATACAGAGGATCTGAAAGGCGTCGGCAAGCGACGGCTTCTGCGCGAGGGCCCGCACATGGACGCGGCGAGCGATCGCACCGGCCCGTTCGAAGGCGTGCGCCGTCTCGTGGTCGCAGTTGGTGCCCGGTGCACGCAGAATCATCGCCCGTGGTGACAGCATGCTCACGCTCCTCCCCGCCAGGCCCGGGCGAGGTTCGCCACCGGCACCGTTGTGACTCCGCCCGTGGTGGAGCCGATCTCCAGCCGATCGCCTGCGATGACCGTGCCTATCCAGGCCCACGGCACCTGATCCTCCCGCCGGCTCTCCGAGCTATTCTGATGGTTCCGATTCATCTGGGTCTTCATCTGGGCCGCAAACCCGTCCGCGGCAGCGGCGGGCACCTCGCAGAGAAAGCGGCCGGGTGTCTCCGTGAAGGCGATTGCCAGATCACGGTGCAGCGCCGAGCCGATCCCGGCGAGTTCCTCGGCCACGAGTGGCACATCCGCCAGCGCGATCCTCGCAGCGGCACCCCCTGCGATCGCCATCTCGGCGACCGCCACCAACAGGCCACCATCGGAGCAGTCGTGGCAGGCGGCGACGAGCCCTTCACGCTGCGCGGCCGCCACCGCCTCGAAAACCCGGCGGCAGGCCGCGGCATCGACCTGCGGCACCCGGCCGCCGCGGACGCGGCCCGCAAGTTCCAGTTGGCTGCCGGCGAGGTCGGCCTGCGAGAGGCCGACGATCGCCAGCCGGTTGCCGACCTGCTTCAGGTCGGGCGTGACCACGCGGTGCACATCCTCCACCTGTCCCATCGCGGTGGCCAGCAGTGTGGGCGGGATGGAGAGTTCGTGGTGATTGCCCGCTGCGTCGGTCCAGGCGAACACGTTGTTGAGGCTGTCCTTGCCGCTCACGAAGGGGGCGGCGAAGGCGATGGCCATGTCGTAGCAGGCGCGGCATGCCTCCACGAGCGTGCCGAGCGACTCGACGCGGCGGCAGTCGCCCCAGCAGAAGTTATCGAGCAGGGCGATGCGGGCCGGATCGGCCCCCACGGCAACCGCATTGGCAATCGACTCCACGATGCCGCCGGCTGCCATCTGGTAAGGATCGAGTCGCCCCAGCCGGTGGCGGAGCCCGACGCCGAGCACGACGCCGCGGTCGCGGCCGAGCACGCCCCGGATCACGGTGCCATCGGCCGGGCCCGCACCGGGGCCGAGCAGCGGCTTCACGATGCTGCAGCCCTGCACCTCGTGGTCGTACTGACGGATGATCCATTCCTTGCTGGCCACGTCGGGCGCCGCGAGCACGTCGAGCAGGCAGGCGGAGAGCGAGTCGTCCGCCGTGGCGATCCATGCGGTCGGCTCCACGGTGGGGGGCACGTAGCGTGACACGAGCCGGCGACGTGGCCTGCCCTCGTGCAAGAAGTGACAGTCGAGTGTGCCTGCGGTCCGGCCTTCCCACTGGAGCACCAGCGTTCCATCGCCGGTGAACGTGCCGATGGCCGTGGCCTCCACGCCCTCATCGGCTGCGACGCGGGAGAGTTTCTCCCAATCGCCGGGCGCGACCGCGAGCACCATCCGCTCCTGTGCCTCCGAGATCCAGGCCTCGGTCGCGGAAAGGCCGTCGTATTTCAGCGGCACGCGGTCGAGGTCGACTCTTGCCCCGAGCGTGACGGCCATCTCGCCGACGGCGCTTGAAAGCCCGCCGGCTCCACAGTCGGTGATGGCGTGGAAGAGGCGTTGACGAGACGCTTCCAGCACGAAGTCGGCCAGCATCTTCTCATGGATGGCGTGGCCGATCTGTACCGAGCCACCCGATTGGCTCTCGCTGTCGCTCGACAGTTCGACACTCGAAAACGTCGCACCGTGGATGCCATCCCGGCCGGTTCGTCCCCCCGCCACCACCACCAGGTCACCCGCCCGCACGGCGGCATCGGCCGAGTTGCGGGGCATGATTCCCACCGTGCCGCAGAAGACCAGCGGGTTGCCGATGTAGCCGGGATCAAAGACGACCGCACCGGCGATCGTGGGAATGCCCATGCGATTGCCGTAGTCGCGGACACCCGCCACCACGCCCGCGAGCAGCCGACGGGGATGGATCACGCCCGGCGGCAGATCGGCGGCGGGCGTGTCGGGCTGGCCCACGCAGAAGACGTCGAGGTTGGCGATCGGCTTCGCTCCCAGCCCCGTGCCGAGCACGTCTCGGATCACGCCCCCGAGCCCCGTGGCGGCGCCGCCGTAGGGCTCGATCGCCGAGGGATGGTTGTGCGTCTCCACTTTCACGCAGATGTCGTGGTCGCCATCGAACCGCACGACCCCAGAGTTGTCGCGGAACACGCTGACGCACCAGTCGTCGGCCCCGAGCTGCGCCCGCACCTCCCGCGTCGCCGCGAACACCGTCTCCTTGAGAAGATTGTCATACCCGACTGCCCCCGCCGGGCCGACGTGGTCGATCGGGCTGCCGAGCGTCTTGTGGCAGCAGTGCTCGCTCCAGGTCTGTGCGATCGATTCCAGCTCGATCTCGAACGGATCGCGGCCCAGTCCGCGGAAATGGTCGCGGACGGCGTGCAGCTCGGCCGCCGACAGCGCCAGGCACCGATCACGGCTGAGCCTGTCGAGCGACGCATCGTCGAGGCCTTCGAGAGGGATGGTCTCCTGCGTGAATGTCCAGGGCCGGCCGCCGGCCAGCGTGCGGAGCGGCAGCGGACCGATCACCACGTCGTGAATCGCCTCGCTGGCCAACAGCTTCCAGGCGAGGCGATCGGCCTCGGCCCGCTCGAGTATCGGCAGCCAGTATTTCCGCACACTCCGGACGGCGGACGGCCGCAGCCCCAGGAGTCGGCAGGCCTCCTGCGCGGTCTCGGCGGCCGGGTCGGTGACCCCCGCGCGGGGCAGCACATGGAGCACGGTCGGCAGGCTCTCTGCATCCCCCTGCGTCCCGACAACGACCGCCGGTGTCACGAGCACGTCGGCGCCCGCCTCGGCGACCGTGAAGGTCTCGGTCACCGGATCGGTGAGCACGGCGGCGGCCAGCCGCTCAACATCGGCCCGCGACAGATCACCCTCGATCAGCCAGCCGGTCGCGGTCCGGGCCCGCGTGCAGCCGGCAATGTCCAGTTCGGCGGCGCCGGCAACGAGTGCCCGCGAGGCATGGTCGGCAGCGGCATCGCGGAGGTGTACGTCAACTTCCCACAGCATCGCGGTCTTCCTTGGCACGCGTGAGCAATGACACCAGCCGACGGCGGTCGTTCGACTCGATCGCCACGAGCATCTTTTCAGTCACTCCGGCGATCCGCGACAACGCCCTCGCCACGGCCGTGGCGTTGTCGAGCAGAATGTCGGCCCAGAGTTCGGGGTCGCCCGCGGCGATCCGCGTGGTATCCCTCCAGCCGCCCGCCGTGAACTGCCGCGCCTCGGCCGGCGTGGCGGCCGCGACGGCGGCGGCCATGACATGCGGCGCATGGCTGGTCATGGCGAGGATCCGATCGTGGTCGCGGGGCGGCATCGTGAAGACGGTCGAGCCGAGCGACGACCAGAAGCCGCCGATCTCCTCGACATCCTTGGCCGGCGTCGCTGTGGCCGGCGTCACGATCGTGACCCGTCCGTTGAAGAGCATCGGATCGGCGGCCGCCGGCCCGCGGCGGTGGCTGCCCGCCAGTGGATGGGCACCGACGAAGCGGCCATGTCGCCCGCCAGCGGACGCGGGCCGCGAGCGACGGCGTTTTTCCCAGGCGGCGACGATGCTCGCCTTCGTGCTCCCGGCATCGGTCAGCAGCGTGCCCGGCCGCACGGCAGCGTCGACTTCGTCAAGAATCCACGCGATCGATGCCACACCGGCTGCCACCACGACCAGGTCGGCCATGGCCACGGCGGACGCGATGTCAGTGGCGGTTTCGTCAATCGCGTGAAGCCGTTTCGCCTCGGACAGCGAGGTGGCGGACCGGCCGATGCCAATCACCCGGCCGGCGAGTTTCCGTGCCTTGAGTGCCAGACCGATCGAGCCCCCGATCATGCCCACGCCCACGATCGCAACGGTCGGCCAGTGTGCTTTTGGGGCTTTCATAGGGGGCGGGGAAACAGCGGGAACGGCGGGAGGGGAGACGCAGGCGATTTTTTACCAGATGCGGAAGCCGGGGCCAGCCACCACCCTCGTTGCGGCAGGAAGCGGGTGTGGCCGAGCTGCCACGGGGGGCATGCAGACACGGGCAAGTTAAAAACTCGCCGCCACGGGGGGAGGCGGGCAGTCACGGTGGGCCTGGCCGAAGGAGTCGACCCCGTGGCCACGAGTTTTCAACTTGTGGAATCCGGCACCGCGCACGGAACCGGGGTCGTCTCAGCGCCGGCGCGAACAAAGAAGTAGACTCCCGACCATGTTCACGCGCCGGGAAATGCCGCGGGCGGTGGTGGCCGACATGCTCGGTCGTCTGGCTGTTGCGCTGACTGCAGGGATCGATCTGCGACGGGCATGGCAGATGGAGATCGCCCGCGTGCCCTCCGCCTGGCGGCCGCGGATGGAGAGCGTGGCCAAAGCACTCGCACAGGGCAGCCCCTTGGCCGAGGCATTCGAGGCAGCGGGCAGCACGTTTTCACCGCTGGTGCGGGGCATGGTGGCCGTGGGTGACCGCACCGGGCACGAGGCGGAAACCCTCCGCGAACTCTCAAGTCTGCTGCACCGCGGCGTGCGTACCACACGAGAGCTCCGACGGAGCCTCGTCGGCCCTGCATTCCAACTGACTGTGGCACTCGCCGTGGTCGGCTTTCTGATCTTCATGGCGGGCATGATGTCGCACGACATCCTGCGGATCGGACTCCGCGGTGTCCGGGGTCTGATCACCTACCTCGCGATCGTCGCCGGCGTTGCCGCGGTCGGCTGGCTGCTCCTCGGGCAGGCGGTGGCCAACTGGCAGCGGCATGGCGTCGTGCGGCTCGTCGTCGATCGCATTCCCGTGATCGGATCGGCTTCACGGGCCGCGGAAGCGGCGGTCTGGTGCCGCGCGGCCTCGCTGGCCAGCGGGACCGGGCTCGATGCCGGCCGGCTCCTGAAGCTCGCGTCAAGCGTCGCGCCCGGGCTCGCGGTCGACACCATCGCGGTCGAGGACCGGCTGCGGGCCGGCGCCACGCTCGCCGAGGCGCTCGACCAGACGCGGCGGTTTCCTCTGCGTGTGCTGGAGGTGATCGCCGTTGGTGAGGCCACCGGTAACACGTCCGAGGTGCTCGACAGGCTCGCGGGCCAGTTCGACGACGAGGCCCGAGAGGGGTTCGAGGCCGCTGCCCGCGGGGCCGGTTTTCTGGTCTGGGCCGCCGTGGCGGGCCTGATCACCCTGATCGTGTTCCGGATCTTTTCGTCGTATCTGGGGGCGATTCAAGACGCCGCCGGCGGCCGCTGACGCGCTGGCTTGGCTCCGGCCTGGGCACAGGCCTGGCACCGAGGATTGACGCTGCCCCCGATCCTTCTGGCTGGTAGAGTTTCTTAGGATACATCCACCAACAGGGCATGCCATGCGAATTCTTCGCGGAGTCGTCGCTTCGTGGGTGGTCATGACCGCGCTGATGACGGCCCCTGTTGTGGCAGCCGAGCCTGCGTCTGGTACCGGGCCTACGGCCGACGGCATCGAGCCTACGGGCGATAGTACCGAGCCTACGGCTGAGGCCACGTCGGGCAAGCCGCTCAGTCCACAGGAACTGATGAGTGCCCGCGGCTTCGTACGCTATCGGGGCATGTGGCGGACTGTGCAGGAGATCGAACTGATCGAGAGGTTCGACCGCGTGAACCTCGCGCAGAAGGAATGGTCGATCCGGCTGGAACGACTGCGGAAGCGGCTCGATGATCCCCGGCATACCGATGCCGCCGCCGAGGAGATACGCGAGATCGCCGACCCGTTTGCCGTGCCGGCTTTGGCCGCGGCGCTCGGCAAGGAGCGGATGCCCCGGGTGCGGGCCTGCTATGTCGAGGCACTGTCGCACATCCGTGGATCGGAGTCGGTGACGGCGCTCATGGCGGTGGCCGTCGACCACGCCGATGCAGAGACCAGGGTGCTCGCCGTGGAGCGGCTGATGGACGTTGGCCCCGACATGGCAGCGGCCGCGATCGTGGGGGCACTCGGTGGTGCCGATAACGCGCGGATCAACAGGGCCGCCGAGGCGCTCGGCCGGCTCGGCTCGACCGCGGCGGTCGGACCTTTGATCGAGGTGCTTGAGACCGACCACATGGTGGTGGTCGGTGGAGGCACACCCGAGGGGTCGACGAGCGCCACGTTCACGCCATCAGGGGGTGGCCTCTCGATGGGTTCGGGACCGAAGCGCCAGAAGACCCGCGTGCAGAACCAGCAGGTCCTCGAGGCCCTCGTCAAACTCACCGGAGCAAACTTCGAGTGGAACACCGCCGCCTGGAGGGCATGGCAGGCCAATCGACAGTCGCCCCCCGACTTTGATCCCAGGCGCGGGTGAGCCCGCCTCAGGCAGCGCGGTCGGCCGCCAGCGGTGGCGAGGGACGGCGGCGCTTTGGAAACCACTCGGCGTCGAGCACCAGCGTCGCCACGCGGTTTTCGAGATTGGGCCGGAAGATGACGAGCAGGAGCACCGGGAGAAACCAGGCCATGAAGAGGCCGCCATTGTGGGCCTTCCAGAACTGGCTGCCGAGGAGCACGGCCGCGGTGCAACTCATCAGCGTGCCGAGGTTTTTCGGCGCCGGCCAGATGGCCAGCGTCGAGATCATCGCGACGAAGGCGGCCAGCACGGGCAGCCGGAAGACGGCATCGTTGAAGGGGAGCGCCCAGAAGCCTTCCAGCGACACTTCGTTGGGGAAGATCCAGCCGAACATCTGTCGCAGTTGGCCGACGAAGACGGCAGACTCGGGGGACGTGAACCAGAGGCCGAAGATCAGGGCGAGAATCGCGGCACCGATTCCGAGCGCGAACCGGCGGATACCCCGCTGCCAGTAGAAACCGCACCACAGGGGCAGGAGAAAGACGGGGTAGTAGATCGTGCCCGTCGCCAGCCCGATGAGCGCACCGGAGACAAATGGCCGGCGATAGGCGGCGATCGCCCAGACGATGAGCGCCCCGGGGAGCGCGTGGTCCACCCGGCCCGTCATGATCGCCGTGTATGGAAGCAGCAGGTAGAGCACGGCCGCGGCGATACCCAGCCGGACCGCATCGAAATGCCGCCAGCCGATCACGACCATGCCGGCCACGATGGCCAGTTGCGAGAGGATCGCCATCACGCGGGCGGTGGTCTCGTAGACGACGCGGCTGTTGACCTCGCGGGCCTCGCCCGCGTCGGCGGCATCGGGATCGGCCGAGAAGAGCCGTTGCGTTGAAATCTGCGGCAGCAGAAACAGGAGCGGGTAGCCGGGGCCCAGTCGTGAGAGTTGATCGGCATCGACCTCGGCCTCGCGGGCATTGAGCCGGGCGGCGGCCGCGGCGCCGGCGAGATCGTCACGCTGAGGCCGCGTGGTGATCACGTTGGCCAGCAGGAAGACAAGCAGCGAGATGCCCAGGAAGACGAGGCCCCCGACGGTGAGATTCGGGTCGAGCAACGGGCGGCGGACCATGAGCGAGTCAAAGAGCATCCGCACCAGGAAAATGCCCGAGACGGTGAAAATCCAGATGTAGCCGAGTTGCTGGGCGGCGTCGCTCGCCTTGTAGCCGCCGTATTCGACGGCGAGCAGCCCCGGCGCCATCAGAATCAGCCCGACCAGATCGAGGTTCCGCATGCTCCAGACGCGGTTGAACTTGAAGAACACCGCGATCGACAAGAGCGACGACAGGTAGAACCACGTCGTGGGATTGACGCGGTAATAGTGGAAGAGAATGTCGCTCATGCCTGCGGCCCTGCCCCGCCCTCGGGGCCGAGGTTCCGGATGCGGGGCATCCGCGGGAACGTGTCGGCACACAGTATAGGGGAAAAATGTGAAATCCCTTCTTGTCCACCGTTTTCCCCGGCTCTTTCCCCGGTTTTTCGAGGTGTCGCCGACAAAAAAGAAAGCCCCGGCCGCCCTGGCCGGGGCTTTCATCACGATTTCGCGGGAATTCCGCGCATCAATACTTGAGCTTGTCGCCGAGGTGCTCGTTGCCGGCACGGGTCACCAGCGAGGAGAAGACACGGATCGAGACGTCACCGGCGATCAGCTTCACGCTGCCATCGCCGAACACCACATTGGCGCCGCCCGGATGGAAGGCGAAGACCTCACTGCCACCGTCGGTGCCGTAGTAGCCCGTGCTAAAGGCGGCAGTGAGTATGCTCTCGCCGTTGGTGGCGTTGACCACCTTCGTCGGACTGGAGCGGAAGGCCGTGCCGGTGGCATTGGAACCGTCGATCGAGATGTCCGATGCCGGCCGCACCCAGCCGCCAGCGTTGACCCGCAGTGTGGGGAACGTGTTGGTGGTGTCGTCGGCACGGCTCCGCTTCCGATAGAGGAACGGCCGGCCGGCGCTCTCCGCCGCGAGGATGGTGACAGAGAGGCCGTCGGTCGCATCACTGAGCTTCGGTTTGTAGCCGTCGCCGTAGTCCTTGGGCAGCAGACCATCGCCGGAGCTGGCCGTTGCGTTGCCCCTGTTGGCCACGGGCGCCGCCGTCGCGGCGACGTCGGCCTTGTTGTCATCGGGCACGACCGGCGATGACGTGTTGGCCAAGGCGTTGTCGACGTAGACCGTCGGCCCGTAGTCGGACGGCGCGCAGAAGCCGGGCGACGCCGAGACGTTCGAGAAATCGGTGCCTGCCGAATTGGTCGTCGCCTTCGCGTAGGTGGCAGGCACGGCATACGGCTGGCTGCCCGACTGCGGGTCGTAGTCGAACCGCAGGTCCGGGTTTGGGGCCGACTGGCATTCAAACGAGGGAATTCGCGTTGCTGCCAGCACGTAGTTGGGGATCGTGAAGCCGGTGGCAGCGGTGTTCTTCGACCAGGTCTGTGACGGATCGTACCGATCAAAAAGCGCTGCCTGCTCGATGTAGGGCAGGAGCCGCGTGTGCCAGGAGAGCCGCAATCCGGTGCGGATGCTGTTGGGCAGGGTCCCACCGGAGCCGTCGGCAAACGACTGCGTGGCGACGCCGAGTTGCTTCATGTTGTTCACGCAGCTGTTCCGACGGGCAGATTCACGGGCGGATTGCACGGCCGGCAGCAACAGGCCGACAAGCGTGCCGATGATGGCGATCACGACGAGCAATTCGACCAAGGTAAAACCCCGACGTAGTCGAGATGGTGTGAGAACCGACATGGGAAACTCCTTGAAATGAAAGGAAGGCGTTGGACAAGACACTGTGGGGGGCATGAAACGAATCGAACCAATCAGGCCTCGATCGAAGGGAGCGAGGGGTCCATGACGAATGGACGAGAACGGGTGAACGGGGAGGGTGAGTTAACGGCGGTTTCTGCGGACGAGTTGCCTGCCATCGCTGACGGAAAGCTGCACGCCTTTGAGTTCTTCGCGGACGTCGAAACGCAACGGGGTCGACTGGGGTGAGCGGTAGTTTTTCGGAACAGCCGGCCCGGATTCGGCGGGCCATACGGCGACCGCGTAGATGCCGGAAGGCAGGCCGACGGTCGCATCGATCTGAAACGAGCCATCCGCTGTCGTCCGGATCGTCCGGGATACGGGCTTGGCGGCGGTCGTCACCTGCTCGAAGCTCAGCGTGGCGTTGCCCAGCGGCCTGCCGTTGAATGTCGCGATGCCGGAGACGGCATGCCGTGCCAGAGAGGGCAGCGTGTTGACGACGGCGAGGGCCAGCACGATGCCGACGCCTCCGAGCACAAGGACCCGGACGATCCATCGCGGCGCGCCGAGGGACTCGACCGTTGCGGAGACATTCGACTTCAGCGCATCGACGCCGCGGCCGATCGCCGACTCGTGTTCTTGTTCATCGCCATCACGGTGACGACGGCCGTCTCGGATGCTGCGGATCGCCGCGTCCGCGGCGAGCGACGAGGCCGAAGAGGCAGTGCGACCACGCCGGCTGGTTGAAAGACGCAGTGGGCGGTGGGAGGCGATTGAGAGCGATGCGGAGGCCATGTCGAAGGCTCCTTTGAGCCATCGCGGTCCTCCGGTCGTCCGGTCGGTTTCGCGTTCAGGTGGTGTGTGTCGTTTTTGGCGAGCGTGCTGTCCGTCTCATCGGATCAGCAGATCGAGATCTTCTTGGGACAAGTGACTAGCGTTCAGATTTCACAAGGCGGGTCTTTTCGGTTCGCTCAACCTGGATGACGACGCCATCCTGCACAATCGCCAGCACCGAGCCGTAGCGGAGGCCGCGCAGGGCGTCGCCAATGCGGACAAGCGCACTGTCGCTGGTGGTGTTCGTGCCGGGCTGGGGATTGCCGGTGCTGGCAGGGGCGGGAGGCTGACCATCGGTAGGTTTGGTGCTCATAGATGCTCACGGGTGCTCGGGGTGGTTGAGGTGCTCGGGTTGGTTGAGGACAGTCCGGGGGAGAAAAGTTGGGGGAGCAAACAGACGAACAGAATGGAACGGCGAATCGACTGCGGGGCAGGCTGGCTTCAGATCACGTATTCCGGCTCGGGCAGGAAGACGCGAACCTTGCGGGGGGTGATCGTGACGGGTTCGCCGGGCTGCAGGGCCAGGTCTCGGGCGGTGTCGGCCGGCAGATCCACCTGAAGCTCACTTTCAGAGCCTTCGGGGCGACAGGAAATTCGCGAGACTGCGCCGCTCCTGGAAATGCGGAGCACGCTGGCTGGAAGGCTACCATTGCCCGTCGGGCTGCTCTGGGCGGCCTCGTGCCCACGGGCGATGTCGAGCTCGTGCGGTCGCAGGTAGACGCGGGCGGGCCGTGACTGCGAATGCGGATAGTCCGGATAGTCGATCGGGATGCCGTGCCAGAAGGCCTGCCCCTTCTCGACTCTGCCGTGAAAGAGATTCACGTTGCCGAGGAAGTCCATGACGAACGGCGTGGCCGGATGCTCGAAGACCTCGTCGGGCGTGCCACGCTGCTCGATCCTGCCATGATTCATGACGACCACCTCGTCGGCCAGTTCAAACGCCTCCTCCTGGTCATGCGTGACGAACACGCTGGTCATGCCGATCTCGTCGTGGAGTCGCCGCAGCCACTGCCGAAGCTCCACGCGAACCTTGGCATCGAGGGCGCCGAAGGGCTCGTCGAGCAGGAGGATCTTCGGGCGGATGGCGAGTGCCCGGGCCAGTGCCACTCGTTGCCGCTGGCCGCCCGAGAGCTGGGCAGGCTTGCGGCCGCCGAGGCCGTCGAGCCGCACCAGATGCAGCAGTTCTTGAACCTTCGTCTCCACCTCGCGGTTCGGTATCTTGCGGATCCGAAGCCCGAAGGCGATGTTCTCGAACACGCTCATGTGCCGAAAGAGAGCGTAGTGCTGAAATACGAAGCCCACCTCCCGCTGTCTGGCATGGCGGTCGGTGATATCGGAGCCGTCCTCCTCGATGCGTCCTGCGTCGGGCCATTCGAGCCCAGCAATGATTCGTAGCAGGGTCGTCTTGCCGGATCCCGATGGACCGAGCAGCGCCAGGAGTGTGCCTTCCGGCACCTCGAGCGAGACGCTGTCGAGCGCCTTGAATGTTCCGAATGATTTCGAGATGTCACGGATGTGAATGCTCATGCGACGGGGCCTTTCGTGGAAGTGGTCAGACTGGCGTCGTGCGGCGTGTTGTCGAGGGAATCGGGCAGCGACCGGGCGGCCGCCAGTGCGTGGGCCTCAGCCTCCAGGTGGCGTTCGATCACCACCTTGGCCACGAGCGTGACGAGCGCCAGCCCGGCCAACACGCTGGCCACCGCCATCGAGGCCGGTGTGCGGTATTCCTGGAAGAGTTTTTCAACCCGCAGCGGCATCGTGTCGGTGGCGCCGGCGATATGGCCGCTCACGACGTAGACCGCGCCGAATTCGCCCATGGCGCGGGCGTTGGCCAGCACGATGCCATGCAGCAGCGCCCAGCGGATGTTGGGAAGTGTGATCCGGGTGAACACCTGCCAGCCGCTGGCTCCGAGGCTCACGGCGGCCAGTTCCTCTTCCGGGCCGATCGCCTCCATCACCGGGATCAATTCGCGGACGACCAGCGGCAGCGTCACAAACGTCGTTGCCAGCACCAGCCCGGGCCAGGCAAAGATCACCTTCCAGCCGAGTGACTGCAGCATCGGCCCGAGCAGCCCCTGCCGGCCGAAGATCAGCACGAGAGCCAGGCCAGCCACGACCGGCGAGACCGAGAAGGGCACGTCGCAGAGCGTGATCAAGAGCGCGCGTCCCGGGAACCGAAATCGCGAGACCAGCCAGGCTGTGGCGACGCCAAACACGGTGTTGATCGCCACGGCGAGCGGAGCCACCGTCAGCGAAAGCCAGATCGCATGCCGAGTGTCCGGATCGTGGGCGAGGGCCCGCCACCAGGCGGCCGGGCCTTCGGCAAACGCCTCGGCGAAGACGCTCGCCAGCGGTACGACGATGAGCAGGCCGACGACGCCGACGGCGGCGGCAATGAGCAGCCTTTCGGTGAGCGGGTTGGCGGAGGTGATCGTTGGTTGTGGCATGATGTTTGGGAGCGTTTGTTGGAGGGGCAGAAAAAGTCGTGGGGCTCGTGCGACGCCGGCCTACTGTGCGTTGCGGGCGACCCGCTGCTGCAGTCCATTGACGATGACGAGCAGGGTGATCGACATCACCAGCAGGACGACGGCGATGGCGGTCGCCTCTGCGTAGGCGAATTCCTCGAGCCGCGACACGATCAGCACCGGGGCGATTTCAGTCTTGAACGGCATGTTGCCCGAAATGAAGACAACCGCACCGTATTCGCCGAGCGCCCGGGCCAGCGCCAGAGCAAACCCGGTAATGACCGCCGGGAAGATGGCCGGCAGGATGACTCGCAGGAAGGTCTGCCTTCGGGAAGCTCCGAGCATCCGCGACGCCTCCTCGGTATCGCGGTCGAGGCTCTCGAGCACCGGTTGCACGACGCGAATCGTGAACGGCAGGCTCACGAACACGAGCACGAGCACGATGCCCAGCCACGAATAGGCGGCCTGGACCCCCATCGGCACGAGGAATCGTCCCAGCCAGCCCCGCTCCACGTAGAGCGTCGAATAGACGAGCCCCGCGACGGCTGTGGGCAGCGCAAGTGGCACGTCGACGAGTGAATCGAGCAGGCGTCGGCCAGGAAAATTGATCCGCACGAGAACCCAGGCGACCAGCAGGCCGCAGACAGAACTGACGATCGCCGCCGTCAGCGAAGCGCCCAATGACACCGCATAGGCCGCGCGGGCCCGCGGTGTCCATGCCGCCGCGAGGAATTCGGTCGGCCCGAGCGATGCCGCCCGCAGTCCAAGCACGGCCAGCGGAATGATCACCATCGCCGTGATCATCAGCGTCGTGATCGCGGCGCTCATGCCAAACCCCGGGAGCACGGAGCGTCGCCGCGCGGTCTGGCGAGCGGGTGTGGGCATGTTCATGTGCCACCCTGTGTTCTTGCCTGATTGCCCGCTTGCTTTGCAGGCTGCTTGTCAGGCTGGGGCTGGTAGATGGCATCGAACACACCGCCTTCGCCGAAGAATTTCTTCATGGCGTTGTTCCAGTCGCCGGCGACGAACCCGATATCGAAGGTCTCGATTGCGGGCCAGGTCTCGCCCACGGCGGGGGGCGGTGGAGTGTCTCCCCAAGGCCTCAGGTGATGGCTGGCGATAATCGCCCTGCCCTCGGGCGAGTAGAGAAAGCCGAGGTAGGCCTCGGCGGCATGTCGGGAGGCCTTGCGGTCGACATTCTGATCGACCACGGCCACGGGCGGATCGACGCGGATCGACCGCTTCGGATAGACAATCTCGAGCCCCCCCTTCGATTCATCGACCTCGAGATGGGCCTCCTGCTCGAACGTGAGATGCACATCGCCGATCCCCTTTTGCGAGAAGGTGGCCGTGGCGGCCCGGGCGCCGGTGTCGAGCACGGGTGTGCGGCGATAGATCGCCGACACGAACTTCTGCGCGTCGTCCTCGCTGCCGCCTGCCGCCAGAGCCGCACCCCAGGCCGCGAGGAAGCTGTACTTGCCATTTCCCGAGGTCTTCGGGTTGGGCGTGATGATGGAGATGCCGTCGCGGTCCAGATCCTGCCAGTCAACGATCTTCTTCGGGTTGCCCTTTCGGACGACGAAGACGACGACTGAGTGGTAGGGGATCGAGCTGTTCTCATAGCGATTCTGCCAATCGCCGCGGAGCAGTCCCGACTTGGCGACTGCCTCGACGTCGGGCCAGGTGGCCAGCGTGACGACATCGGCATCGAGGCCGTCGATGACGGCGCGGGACTGGCTGCCCGACGCGGCGTGCGACTGCTTGATCGTGACGGGCGTGCCGTGCTCCTGTTCGTAGTGCTTCGCGAAGGCGGCGTTGATGTCGCGATAGAGTTCGCGGGTCGGGTCGTAGGAGACGTTGAGCAGTTCGATCGGCCTGGCGTGTTCGGCCGCGCCATTGGGGCCGGTCGACGAACCCGAGCAGCCGAGGACAGCGGCCACCAGCAGGGCCGCAAACGCCGTGGCGGATGGTGAAAAAACCGGGCCTGACGGCAGGAATCGGTGGTGCACGGTGGACCTCGCGGAGGGAGCGAAATGTGTGGGAGCAAAACACGCTTGTATCAGACAGCATAAAGATCGTCAACTTGGTGATGTATCTTGAGTGCATTATGTAAGTCGTTTTCAGTAAACAACTTACAAATGCTTTTGGTGGATTATTCTGGCTGGGGAACGATGATTCTGGTGGGGAATGGGCAAGTTGAAAACTCGCCCCCACGGTGACATGGGCAAGTTAAAAATTGCCCCCACGGGGGAAATGAGAGGCTCGGCCCTACGGTGGCATGGGCAAGTTGAAAACTCGCCCCCACGAGGGGAAGTGAGACGCTCGCCCCACGGGGCCGAAGCGAAAATCGGCAGGAGGCCGCTGTTTCGCGGGTGGTCAAAAAGGCCAGATGAGTGGCGCAAGCGCCACCGTGATGGCCATCACCAGCAGATTCAGCGGGCCGCCGAAGCGGACGTAGTCGCCGAATTTGTACCCACCCGGGCCATAGATCATGAGGTTCGTCTGATACCCCATCGGCGTGGCGAATCCGCAGCTTGCGGCGATCATCACGGCCATCACGAACGGCATCGGATTCACGCCCAAATCGCTGGCCGTCTGCCAGGCAATCGGGAACGTCAGAACAGCGGCGGCGTTGTTGCTCATCAACTCCGTGAAGAGCATCGTCACGACGTAGATAGCCGCCAGCACGATATGCGGATGGTCACCCGCCGCTGCGATCGTCGATTGGGCGATTCCCTCCGCCAGCCCAGTTTTCTCCATCGCTCGGGCAAGGCCAAAGCTCGCCGCAATCAGCAACAGCGACTCCCATTCAATGGACTGCCGGGCCTGATCGGAGGAAACGCATTTCGTGGCCACGACAACGGCCGCCGCCACGAGTGCCGCAGCCACCATCGGTACCAGTTCAAGCGTTGCCGCCAGCACCATGGCGGCGAGTACGGTGCAGGCAATCCAGGCTTGATCGTGCCTCGGTGGCGTGAAGCCGCTGACCGCGCTCACAAGGTAGAAGTCCCGGTTGCTCCGCTGGTGTTCCGCGAATTCCTTGTTCGCTTCCAGGAGAAGCGTATCACCGGGTTCGAGCGTGATGTCGCCGATCTTCATCCGCAGCCGGTCGCCGTTCCGGGCAACGGCGATCACCACGGCATCATAGGTCGAGCGGAAGCGGCCCTCGCGGATGGTGCGGCCGATCAGCGGACAGGTATTCGATACCACCGCCTCGATGAGCGTTCGCTCCGAGCGGGGATCGTCGAGCATGAAGACCTGGTCGGTGGCCGGGCGAAGACCGCGGATCTTCTGCAATTCCACGACGGAATCGACGACGCCCACGAAGACCAGTCGATCGCCCGACTCCAGCCGCTCCGTGGGGGCCACGGCCGCCATCACGTGCCCCCCGCGGTCGATTTCCATGAGAAACAGGCCGTCGAGTCCGCGGAGACCGGCCTCTTCGATCGAACGTCCGATGAGTGGACTGCCCGGCTCGACGAGCATCTCAAGAGAATACTGCCGGGGATCGTCACTTGGGCTGACTGCGGGCCGCCGATCCTTGAGCAGATGCCGGCTGGCGACGATGAGGTAGGCGAAGCCGGCAAGCAACAGCGGTATTCCCAGCCAGGACATCTCGAACATTCCCAGCGGTCGGCCCGTTTTTGCCGACATCATGCCACTGACGACGACATTGGTGCTCGTGCCGATCAGCGTGCACAGCCCGCCGAGCACCACGGCGGCATTCATCGGCATCAGCAGCTTCGACACGCTCAGGCGGTGTTTTTTTGCCCAGTCGCGGATTGCCGGCACCATCAGGGCCACCACGGGAGTGTTGTTCATGAAGGCGGAGACTGCGGCGGGGCCGATCATTGTCCGCAGCTGTGCCGATGCCAGCGACGTAGGGCGGCCGAGCGCGCGATCGACGAGCGCGGCCAGAGCCCCGGTTCGCTCCACGGCCGCTGCCACCACGAAGAGCGCCGCAACCGTGATCATCCCCTCGTTGCTCATGCCCTTGAGGGCCTCGTCGGGCGTGAGCACGCCGGCCGCCAGCAGCACCACGACCCCTCCGATCATCGCCATGTCGGGGCCGCGTTGGCCAAAGAGGAGTGCCGCCAGCGTGACGAATACGACCCCCGCCGTCAGCACCGCCTGCCAGTTGTGGAGCAATATCTCGGGGCTCATGGGGCGACGGGAACATCCGGGGTCTGGCAGGGGGTCGAATGTCAAAATGTCGTGAGGGAGCCGCGGCTGTGCAAGGGCAAAAGCCGCCCGGGGGGCCGGCCATGGCGTGAAAGGCCATCCGCGCGGTAACCTTTAAGCTCAGGAGAGGGTTCAAGCCCAAGCCACGGACGAGGAAGAAGGCCTAGGCCGCATGGCTGTCAGATGGCCGTCGGATGGCCGTCAGGTGGGAAAGAAAGATTGTGACCATGACCCACGCTCCCCAGCCGCCCCGCGATCGATTCGAGGCCTACTATGCCGCGCCGCGGGCTCCCTGGGACATCGGTCGTCCACAACGGGCCTTCGTCGAGGCGGGCGACGCGATCCAGGGCAGGGTGATCGATATCGGCTGCGGCAGCGGCGACCTCTCGCTCTGGCTGGCGGAACAGGGCTGCACGGTCACGGGAATCGACTTTCTCGAAAAGCCGTTGGAAGCTGCCCGGCAGAAGGCCGCCGCTCGCGGATTGTCCGTGAATTTCCTCCAGATGGACGCATTGGCGGTCGGCGAGATTCCGGAACGGTTTGACGCGGCGACCGACTGCGGGCTGTTTCATGTTTTCGACGATGCCGGTCGGTCAGCCTACGTGGGGGCGCTTGCCCGGCTCTTGGAGCGAGGAGCCCGGGTTTTCCTGCTCTGCTTCGCGGATGCCGAACCGGGTGACCATGGTCCGCGGCGTGTCAGCGAAGGCGAACTGCGACGGGCGTTTGCCGACGGTTGGGACGTCGAAACGATCGAGCCCGCCCGGTTCGAGGTCGTGCCGGGCATTCCCGGTGCGGAATTCGGTGCCGACGGGGCCCGGGCGTGGTTTGCGGTCATCCGGCGGGCCTGACGCGTCGTCGCTCGCAAGCCCTCAGCAACGCCCAAGACGGTGCCCTCGCTGCCTGCCTGTTGGCCCGATCGCGTCCGGCGTCCGTAGGGTAGATAACGTCCACGAAGCCCGAACCGAAATCGAACCGAAACCGGTTCGTAACCCCAGCGGAGAACCAGCCATGACACCTGTGACAACCACGACAGCCATCAATCGAACACCACAAGCCGTCTCAACGCCGGGAGCAGCACAAGAAGGAAGACGAGATGGAAGGCGGGGAGTAAGGATGCTGGGGATGGCGGCGGTGGCCGCTCTGTCCGTCGGGCTGTTTACCCAGCAACTCATGGCCCAGCAGGTGCTGTCGCAGCCGACCGTGCAGCCGATGCCGTCGCAGGTGCGAGTGGTGCAGCCGATGCCGTCTCAGATGCAGGGCGTGCAGCCGACACGCTCATACCGCAGCTACTCAGTCAATCCGTCGCGGGGTGACGTGCGTCGCGGTGGCCCGCACAGCGGCGAGTCCACATGGCGGCACGCGGGAGCCAAGCCGGTGGGTCACTATGGATCCGGCCGCTGACAGGCCGGTCGTGGAGCCGCCTCTTGCTCATAAAGTTGAGGAGCCCGGTGCGACGAATCGCACCGGGCCCTCGATGTTCTTTCACAAGTTGTTTTTTCACAAGTTGTCTGCGGGGACACGAGCGGACGACTATGACCTCCGCTACAGCCCACGCGATGCTAGACCAAGGGTGTTGATGGGAGCCACCTCCTTCCAGGCGGATGAGACGGAAGCCAAGGAATTGATCCCGTAGTGCCGACCGAGCGCGGCCTCCATGCCGTTTTCAGCCGCATCGTCCAGGAATCGGATAAACGTGGTTGCGTCGTGGCGGGCAATCAGCCATCGAACCAGCGCGGCGCTCTGACCGTAAAAGACCTGTTGCCGCCGCGTGTCGGCAGGATAGTCCTCGAGCGCCACGAGGTCCGCGACCGACCAGGCCAGGCCCCGTCGCCGCGCTTCCTGGAAATCCAGCTCATGGCGCCGCTGCTTCTCCGGAGAATCGAAGAGCAGGGCCAGCCCCTCGTCGGCCCAGCGGGGAGGAGACGCATGGACAAAATGATCGGCAAGAACGACATGAATCAGCTCGTGATCGATCGCATCAGGCACGATGGCTGTTCCGTCTCCCACGACGTCGATCCTTCGTGCGACCACGCGATCTCCGGAGAACTCCAATGAGGTCGCCCCACGGGCCTCGGTGGGCGGGCCGCCCACCGACCGGGCGAAAGCCTCAACCGAGGAATGCACGTGGATCTCACAGCGAACCAACCAAGGCGCGGGATGCGTCTCGCCAAAGAGTTGCGAGAATGCCTGGCCGCGGAGCGTCTCCGCATGCTCGCGGATGATCCTCCCGCGAGCCAGACTGGTGCCCCGCACGACAATGTTGCTTGCGGAGGTGCTGGCCGCGGGAGAGTTGGCTTCTGGTGAGCTCTCCGCAGCCTGAATCGGCGGAGCCATCGACGCCGCAGTGGACAGCACGAGGAAGAACGCAGCCCATGGTCGCGGCGTGTTCGATGTGTGAGACACGACAGGTCGCGCGGCTCGCTTCTCCCGAGTCCTCGTCTCGACAGCGAAGATCACTGGAAGCTTCGGCGGATTTGGGACGCGTCGCATCGGCGGTCTGCTCCACACGAACGACCCGGTTTGCGTATTCCGTGTCGCCCGTTTCGTGAGTGCTCAACTGGATCATGAGGAGATGCACGTTGCGTGCCATTCGCCGGCAGGCTTCGACAGCAGGCCTGGGCGTCGGTGTTTTTTCGGGAGATTCGGCCACACCGATTTTTGAGACCCTGCCGACACCGGCTCAGCCTGCTCAGAAACAGGGCAGGGGGTGCCACTCCCGGGTGCAGCGGCATGCGGGGGAGGCTGGCTGTCGTGCGACCCTCCACGGCGGCGTAGAATTTTGATCCATGCGACTTTTCCCGTGCGACCGTTATCACCTGCCGCTGCCGGATGGACATCGGTTTCCGATCGACAAATACACGCTCCTGAGGCAGCGGTTGCAGGGCCATGCAACGGCGGGGGCACCGCTTGAATTCATCGAGCCCCACGCCGCTACCGACGACGAGTTGTTGCGGGTGCACGCGAAGGACTATCTCGGCAGGGTTCTGGGGGGTGGCCTCTCGCGAGAGGAGGTCCGACGAATCGGGTTTCCATGGAGCCGTGAACTAGTCGAGCGATCGCTCCGCAGCACGGGGGCGGCCGTCGATGCGGCGGCGGCGGCCCTCGAGGAAGGTCGGGCCGCGAGCCTTGCCGGCGGCACGCACCATGCCGGCACCGACTGGGGCGAGGGCTACTGCGTGTTCAACGACACGGCAGTCGCGGCGCGTGAGATGCAGGCCCGGGGCGCCGTGGAGCGGGTGCTGATCCTCGACTGTGATGTCCACCAAGGGAACGGCACGGCGGAGATCTTTGCAAACGACCCGACGGTCTTCACGATGTCGATGCATGGCGCCCGCAACTTTCCGCTGCGGAAATACCCCAGTTCGCTCGATGTGCCGCTCGAGGATGGCACCGGCGATGACGAGTATCTGCGGGCTCTCGCGGCTGCCCTTGTCGAGTCTTTTGAGCGTGCCCAGGCTGACATCGTGCTCTACATCGCCGGCGCAGATCCCTACGAGGGCGACCGGCTCGGCCGGCTGGCGCTCACGAAAGCGGGGCTGCTCGAACGCGACCGAAGGGTGCTGGCGGCTGCTCAGGCTGCGATCACCCCTATCGCGATCGTCTGCGGGGGCGGTTATTGCCAGGATCTGGAGGCGATCGTCGACATCCACGCAGCCACAATGCTGCTGGCGGCCGACGTGGTGAAAAACCCGGTCTGATGCCCGTGCATGACCGGTATCTCCCGCCCTTCCGCTCTCCCGGGAAAGACCATGCTGCCAATCGCTCCACACCGCTCACCCGAACTCGTGCGATCCACTTCGCTTACAATCTTTCAAGCAACCCCGTGTGCGAAGACCGAATATGAGAGCCCTATCGCATAAAATCCCGAGGGGGTAGGCTCGGCGGTCCAACACTTAGACTGGTATCACCCCCCGCCCATCCACCGTCCGTTCTTCCCTGCATTCACTCCTGCATTTACTTCGGGCCGACTGCCCACGGCCGTTGTATTCATGAATCTGTCAAAAGTCTCGCATCTACCGCTGGCGGCGTTTTTGGCCGCAGTCATCATGATTGGCATGCCGGTTTTAGCGCGACTGCATCCCAAGCCCGCCGATGACCCGTGGATCCGGCTCCGCCCGCCGCTCTATGAGGTTGCCGGCACGCTTGTCCTCGATGGCCAGCCCGTTGAGGGGGCGGTCGTGACATTTGTAGCGAGGACAAACGAGACCCATCCCGAGTCTCTGGCCATCTCTACCGATGGGGCGGTCGTGACGTCTCTTACGCCGGCAGACGACGCAGGGCATGAATACAACGCTGTCTCGACCACCGACAAAAACGGCCGGTTCTGGCTAAGAACCTACAGTTCCCAGGGGGACGGTGCCGTGGCAGGCACGCATCTCATCAAGGTTGAAAAGATGGTGCCGACTGGCAGGATGCTTCCCGGCCCTGGTATGGAGTCGATCCTCGAAATCGGGAGCATTCCCCCGTGGATGGATCAGATATTTGAAGCGGGATCCGTGCCTCCCGGCATGGATCCGGCGATGGTGGGCCCGGCCATGATGGATTCGACGATGGGCTGCACCGCTTTTCCGGGAATGCCCGAGATGGTCAACATCCTGCCCGCACGGTTTGCGGATGAAAAAACCTCAGGCCTGACCGCCGAGGTGAGCACGGAAGTCACCAACGAGTTTCTCATCCAACTCTCTGCCGAGCCGCCGTTCCAGGCCGAGGCTCCGTATGGGACAGGACACGATCCCGAGCAACAAACCGAGCAGGATTCTGAAGTCGGCAGCCGACCCGTCGACGCTCTCAGCGTGGCGTCCGAATAAGAAACCCCCGCGCGGAGGCGCTGAGGCAGCGGCTCAGCGCGGGAGACTGTCATGATAGGAAACCCTCTGAGAATCTCGGGCTGAATACAGGTTTTCCCAGACGCTGGCTGACCTTTCCGAGAGCCCGAAACGGTAGGAAGGCAGCATCGGGCCCGGCAAGCAGCCGTCTGGCGGCTGACTGTTCACAGGCCAGCAAATCGCTCCGATTCGACGATTTCACCGCGAATGGTGCCGCGATCGGCGGCCCCAGTGGAACCGGTCGGGGTAGGCGATTCGGGGAGGACAGGCGCGATTCGGGGAGGACAGGCGCGGTTCGACATTTCTCCAGGCTCGGCCGGCTGCTACCGTCCGGCCCCGGCTGTCCCGCTCCTCCCGCCGATCCTTTCCCGCGGCCGGCAACTCCCTGGAGAGAAGTTCGACATGCGTTGCCTACCGAATCCGCATGCAGTTGTCCGCGCGGTGGCCCAAGCGGCATTTCTGGTTTCGACGGTCTTGGCCGCCTGTGGCCAGGGCTGGGCGGATGTCGAATCGGTCGGCAATCTCGGCGAGTTCGATCGGCTCGTGGTGCGTGGCACACTGCAGATCGATCCGGAACAGCTGCGGGAGCCACTCGTTCAAGACACCGATCTGGTGTGGCTGGCGCGTCCCCATGCGTCGCGTGAGGCGTTTATCTCGGCGGTCGTCCGCAAGGCGATGCTCACGCTCGAACGAGCCGGATTCGCAGAGGCCACGGTACAGGCCGCCGTTGAATCGTCTGCTGGAGTCGAGCGGCTTGTGCTCGACGTGGTCGAGGGATTGCGGTTCGAGGCGGGGGCGATCGAGGTCACGGGGCTGCCCGATGAAACCGTCGCGCGGCTGTCAGAATTCCTTTCGACAGGTCAGCCATCCCGGACTGCGGTGCCGGCGGCGGTCGAGCGGACCGATGTCCGGCCGGTGCAACTCGACCAACCGGTCTGGAGGCCGAACGGCCCCGCCCCCTGCGATGCCGTCACGCTCCACCAGATCCGGGTCGCAGTGGCCCAATTCCTCCGCGACGAGGGCTATCTTTCGATCCCGCTGCCGTTGCCTGAGCGGCGCACGGCAACGCGGTCGACCCGCTCCCGACCGGCCGACGGGCCGGGAAGCCGCCGCGGTGCATTCGAGGTCAGTCTGAAGACCAACGACGACACTGTCAGACTGCTCGTGGCGATTCATGAACTGCCTCCGAAGGCGGTGCTGCAACGCATCGAACTGCCGCCCGATTGTCGAACAACGCAGCGCGAGCTCATCGCCTATCTGAGTATGAAACTCGGCGAGCCCGTCACTGACCGCGATCGCCTCGCATGGCGCGAACGCCTGCGTCGCTCAGGCCGCTATCTCAAGCACGACGTCGAGTTTCGCAGCGATCCAACCGACCCCGCGGCGGCCGTGGCCCGATTCGACCTCGAGGAATACCCACCAGCCACGCCGCTGTCGCAGCCACTGTCCCGCGCCGAGGCCACGATGCTGCGGTTTCATGACTGGCTCGAAGAGGTGATTGGCCGCGGTGACGATCTCGTGGTCGATGTCGAGCGTCCGGCAGAGGGGGATGCCGCCGGCGGGCCGGCATCCGCGAGCCTGATCGTCGCACCATCGGCCGGCCTCTTGCTCACGGCGTTCCCCGGCAGCGACCAGGCCTGCGGGCTGGCGGTGAGCGGCACATCGGCGAGCCTGCTGCCGGCTGGCGGAACAGGCCGGCTCGAGGTGCCGCTGCCGTCCCACTGTCGACTCACGATCACCGTCGGGCTCTCGCTCATGCGTGATACGTCTGCAGGGAAGGGGCAGCCCCACTTCAAGCACTCGCTCTCTGCGGCGTGTGGCCTGGCATGTGGTCCTCTGTCTGGTCATGGCAGCTGTGGACCCGACGGCGATCGTGGGCCGAAATCGAGTGGGCTGGCGATCGGGATAGCCATCGAGCCGGTCGCCTGCCTTGCCTTTGTCCACCAGGGCTCTCCGCAGGTTCGCTTCGAAGAGAACACGCTCGTGGTCGATGTCGGGGGGGCCACGAGCCGGTTTGATGCGACGTCGGGGATGCCGCTTGGCATGAGCATTGCGGACTGCAGGCTGTCTCTGGCGAATCAACGGGCAGCGCTCGGCTCGGCCGTGGAGCCGCTCCGTGCGGCGTCCGGCCCGAATAGGTTCCGCAGCGACGCGCCTGTCGCATCGGCGGTCGCGTTTCTCCTGTCGGCGGAGGTGGCCGTCGCCTGCCGACACATGGCCGATGCGGCCGGCCTCCACGGCGACACCCGGGCCGCATGGGAAAAACAGTTGGAGCGGGCCGTCTCGATGGTGCGTTGCTGCCGCGACGACGGCGGGCTCGCCCGTGGTGATGCGCTGCTCACACAATCATCGGCCGGCGTTGCTGCCGGCAAAGAACTGGAACCGCTGGAGATTCCGGTAGAGGACGAGGCGACTTCCGCCGCCGCTGCCGAGAAAGCCGTCACACGGCATGCGGCGGCGGTTGTATGGCGGCTGACGGAGGAGCACTGCGGCCGCAACTCCTGGCCGGCGGCCTTGGTTCGCGCGGCCGCCTGCGGCCTGGTGGGTGATCCTGCGATGCTCGACGAAATGGCGGAGTTCATGGGAGAAGATGCCTACGGTCCTCTCGCCCACGTCACCGCGTCATCGCTGGTCACGGTGCCACTGGTGGCCGCCTCGCTGGCCCGCCGTGGACAGGAGCGGCTTTCCACCGTGGCTTTTCATACCGACTGCCGTCCGCTCTTCACGGCGCTGTCGCCCCTCGGTGTCGATCGGTGCTGCGTGTCGCTGGCACGTTCAGTTGATGACGATACGGCCCGCGAGATCGGCCGAGTGGCCTGTGGCGACCCGGAACTCCTGCTGCCGCTGGTGCATTCGCTCAGGGCTTGCGATTCCTACGACACCGCGGTGGACGGTCTCCAGAACTCGCTCGATGCCTGGTGGGATGAGGCCCTGCGGAAAGTCGTGGCCGCGCGGCTGCATGCCGTGGCATCGCCGCGGACGGCTGCCGTGCCTGCCACGCAGGACGACCAGCCGCAGAAAAAGTAGCGGGCTCATGGAACCGGAGGGAAGATTGCCTGGACTGTGGCTCGCCTGAACCTCGCCTCTTCTTCGGGCGAGCATGGGCGTCATCGGAGCCCGTCAAGGCAAGACATGCATGCAAGACATGCCTTACGGCAGCGGCACCTGCGCGGGCTGCATCAGGTAGCCGATCAGGTCGCGGATGGAATCGGGGGACAATTGATCGAGCAGCCCCTCCGGCATCGGCGACTGCTGCGTGACGGTGACCTCGTCGATGTCCTCGGCGGCGATCACGTGACGGTCGGTCGGCGTGACGAGCGTGAGCGTGCGATCGTCGCGGGCCGTCACGAGGCCGTTGAGCACCCGCCCGTCGGCGAGCGCAACGATCGACATGCGGTAGTCGCGGTTGACCACGCCACTGGGGTCGACAATGTTCTCGAGGAGGTAGTCGATGTTGGTGCGATTGCCGCCGGTAATGTCGGGGCCAATCGACTCGCCTCTGCCAAACAGCTTGTGGCACCGGCCGCATGATTGCTCATAGATCGCCCGGCCATGGGAGGCGTTGGCCGCGGCGATCACGGCCGGGGTGAGCGAGTCTTTGAGGGCGGCGATCCGCTGCCCCTTCTCGGCCGAGGTCTGGCTCACGCCACCCCACTCCCGTTCGAGGCGGGCATCGATCACGGGATCGCCGAGCGAACGGATCTGCCGCAGGTCGTAGGCCGTGACGGCTTCGCGGGGAATCGTGCCCTCGGCCACGGCCGCGAGGAGCATGGCAGCGTAGGTCTGACGCGAGGCGAGGATGCCGATCAGCTTCGGGCGTGCGGGGCCGCGAAACCTGCCGTAGGCGGCGACGAGGGCCCGTGCCACCTCTGCGTCATCGCTTGCCGCGAGACCCTCGGCGGCCACACTGTTAAACCGTTGATCGCCCAGCAGTCCGAGGCAGAGGCCACGGACACCGTCGCCCCCTTGGCGGACGAGCGTTTCCAGGGCCGCCAGCCGGATCACCGGATCGGCCTTCTCGTCGAGCACGAGCCGGCGAATCTCGTCGATCGCGCGGCCGTCGCCAAAGACCGCCGAGAGCTCGCGGACCGACGCGGCCAACGTTGTGTCGCCCTGTCCCAACTGGGCCGCGAGGGCATCCCAGCCCGCGGGCTTCGGGGCCCGCCGCCAGCCGGAGAGTCCGTCGGCGATGCCGGCGAGCAGCGTCTGGCGAGCATCTTCGGCACGCGTCTCCGCGATCGCGGCGACGAGGCGTTGCATGCCCTCGGGCCGCCGTTCGATCAGGCTGGCAAGCCTGCGGGCGATCAGCCGCTGCGTCTTCGGCCACCGCGAGGCAACGGCCATGTCAGCAGCCCGCCGCGGATCTGCCTCCACCACCGGGATCATGCCATACCAGACGAGCAGGGGCAGATTGTGGTCGTTTGCGTCTTCGGTGCGGGTCATCAGGGCGGCGGCGAGATCGGCGCGACGGTCTCGTGGCATCCGCTGGAGGGCCGACGCGAGCGCAAGCCGCACCAATCCGCTCGCGTCGTCGGTGGCGAGGCGGCGGAACTCGGCGGCGACCGTGTCACAGGCCGACGTCACGCGGTCGGCTTCCTCCAATGTCAGGGGGGCGGGCCCGAGCAGGCCGTCGATCGGCCAGTCGTCGACGAGCAGGCGGACACCCCAGGCCCGCAGGTGCTCGTCGGGATTCGCGAGAAGGCCGCGGAGGAACGACTGGTCGCAGCCGCCGCTGGCATGGAGCGTGAGCACGGCGCGGCAGGCGACCACCGGATCCTCGGCCATGGCGAACCGCCGCAGCGAATCATGGGCCTGCGCTCGATCGCGTGCCATGCTGGCGGCCTCGGCGGTGTTGGCCGCGGGCCCCACGCCCGCACGGTCGGCGAGGATGATCCGCGCCTGCCGCGGATACCACTCGTTGGCATGGGTCACGAGATCCGCGAGCGCCACGCAGGAGAGCGTGGCCAAATCCCCTGATGCAAGAGCCCCCGGCGGTCGCTTCGTCTGGCTGCCGTGTGTGATTCGGAAGATGCGGCCGCTCGTGCGGTGCACTCCCGTCGCCTCATGGCACTCGCCGGTGTCGCTCCAGTCGATCGCGAGCACCCCGCCATCGGGGCCGTACGACAGTTCCATGCCCCGGAAGAACGGATCGCGGGCGAAGAGCATGTCGCGGCCATGGCGGCCCACGTAGCCACTCCCCTCACGTTCGAGCAGTTCCTGATTGGCCCGCCGGCCGTGGAAGTTCCAGGTGAAGAGATGGCCGCGGTATTCGTCGGGCCAGTCGTCGCCGAGGTAGATCATGAGCCCCGAGTGGGCGTGGCCACCGCCGAGATCGTTGGCGGCACCGTCCCGCGACTTCTGCCATCCGCCGCTGGTATCGAAATGCCAGTGATCGGCGTGCATGTCGATGAGTTCGTAGACATGCGGGTTGGGGTCGAGCGTGCCGTGCCGCGGATGATGGGCCCCGGGAATGATCTGCCAGAGGTGACCGTTGACCGTGTTGATGAAGAAGCCGTCGCCGAAGGCGTTCCAGTCATGGCCCCAGGGGTTCGTCGTGCCGTGACAGAGAGTCTCAAACCGGCCCGAACGCGGCGAGTATCTCCAGATGCCCCCCTCGAGCCGCACGCGATCCTCAACCGTGGCCCCCGGCGGACCGACGCGGCCGGGACAGGAGCCACCGCAGCGGCCGTAGAGCCAGCCGTCGGGGCCGAAACGCAGGCCGTTGGCGAAGTTGTGGTAGTTTTCGGCCGCAACATCGAACCCGTCGAGGATCACCTTTGCCGGGCCGTCGGGAACATCGTCGCCGTCACGATCGGGCACAAAGAGCAGTCGTGGTGGGCAGAGCAGCCAGACGCCGCCGAGGCCGACCTCCACGCTTGTGAGTTGTTGCAGGTCGTCGAGAAAAACCTTCCGCTCGTCGGCCACGCCGTCGCCGTCGTTGTCTTTGAAGATGAGCACCCGGTCGCGGAGCCGGGCGTCCATCTTGATCGGCCGTTCGGCGTAGGTGTGGTTCTCTGCGATCCAGAGCCGACCGCGGGCATCCCAGGTCATCGCAATCGGATTCAGGACGTCTGGTTCGGCCGCAAACACCCCGACACGAAACCCCTCCGGCACCTGCATGGTGGCGGCGGCCTCTGCGGCGGGCATCGGCATCGCGGCAGAGTCTTTTTCACTGTTGAACGGCGCGGGAAAGCCTTCAGCCCCGCACCGTGCCGGGGCCGGCAGGAGGGCGAGGAGTGTTGCCGCCACGAGGATTCGGAGTGCGGAGATCATGGACGGATTGTAGCCCCGCGCGGCATCGCGGGCCGGAGAAACGGAAACCATTGGGGGAATGCGGCCCACCGGTTGTTGGTATGGGCTCAGTATAAAGCGATAGGGAATCCCATCGCTTACGCTCCGGGCTGTTATGCGCATTGCCTTTACAAGCCTCGCCGGGCAGACGTCGTTGTCGGGCGGGACGCCCATGTTGGCGGCTCCGCTCCGGGGGTCGTATGCTGGCACCGGCTTGCGGTCGTCTGGTGCGAAAACGGTTCTTCGCGACGTGTCAAAAAGGAGTGTTTCAGTGACGTGCAAATCGGCCCTGTGGATGATGGTGCTCGTGGCGGTGGCTGCGGGCGTCGCAGCACCGGGAGAGGCACTCGCAGTGCCGGCGCGGCGGCTCGCCCGCCGTGGTGTGATCGTCGTGCCGCCGCCGGGAGCAGGTGTCGTTGGCGTGCCAGCGCCCGGCCCCGCGCCGATCGTCATTGGTCCGGCCCTGCGGCCGCGGCGACGGATACTGCTCCAGCCCGGCCCGCCCTTCCCAGCGGTAGCACCTGCTGCGCCGCGGATGACGCCTTCGCCGAGCATCGCAGGTCGGCAGCCAGGCGCAGCGTCGCGGGGGCCGACTCCGGCTGCTCCAGTTCCAGCGCAGACAACTCCAGCTCAGACAACTCCTGCAGGATCGGCAAAGCCTGGGACCGCCGTGGCGGCGGCTGCGACGCCGACGGCCACAGTCCCCGAACAGATTCCGACCCCGCGGCCGACGCCGCTTCAGTCTCCCGCCGCCCAGCCAACCGTGGCAGCGGCAGCAGCGAGCAGAGCCGAGATGGTCGCATTCACGCCCGCCTGGTATGCGATGTATCCGCAGGCATGGCGGCCCGCAAAGTCGCCAGCCGATTGCTGGCAGACCGCCGACGTGGCTACGGTCAACACCTGGCTGGGGCAGCCGGTGCGGGCGTCAGGCACTACGGCTGACGATGCTGGTGGCGTGGTGACTGCTGGTGGCGCCGACGACGATGATGTTGCTGCCGACGGCCTGCGGAGTGTGCTCGTGCTGCCGGCGGGCCATCAGAATGCGGTTGGTCCGACTGATGCCGACTGGCTGCCGCTCGGCGTGTTTGCCGTCGTGTCACCGGGATCTCCGCAGTCGAGCGATCACGCCCCCAGCTACCAACAGTTGGCCGTCGACCGACAGGGAACGATCAAAGGCAACTTCTACGACGCGATCTCCGGCACCGTCCAGCCGATCGCTGGCGTTGTCGATCGGGGCACGCTCATGGCATCCTGGACCGTGGGCACGAATGGCAGCCGCTTCACCGCCCCCGTTCGGGCCTTCACGGCCGTGCCGCGGACGGTCAGCATGTCGTCCGGCGGACAGTCCCGCGGCATGGAACTGATGCCGGTGCAGAGGCCGTAGTTGGGCCATCAAGTAGCCCGGCATGAAAAAAACGATTCTGATCGAGCAGGCGACGACTCCCGACGGCAAGTCGATGACGCTTCACGAGCATGACGGCGTGTTCCTGATCCGGATCGACGGTGTGGAGTTGATGTCGACCCGGCAGCACCACTCCGAAGAGAGGCTCGCCGAACTCGCGTGCGGCCACCTGAAGGCACGCCCGTCTGGGCCGCGGGTGTTGATCGGCGGCCTGGGCCTGGGGTTCACGCTGCGGGCCGCCTTGGCAACGCTCGGCCCCGACGCGACGGTCGTCGTTGTCGAACTCATGCCGGCCGTGATCCGCTGGAACCAGACGTCCGACTACAAGCTCGGTGCGGATGCCATGGCCGACCCCAGGGTGGAGGTTGTCGCCGGCGATGTGACCGATGTGCTGAAGAATTGCCGCGGCCGGTTCGATGCGATCATTCTCGATGTCGATAATGGCGCTAGCGGCCTGACCGCGGCGACGAACAGCCGGCTCTATTCGAGCACCGGACTGGCGATGATCCGGTCAGCGCTCAGGCCCGATGGCTGCCTGGCCGTCTGGTCGGCGGATGCCGATCCGGCGTTCGTGGAGCGGATGGGGCAGGGAGGATTCACGGTCACGGTGGAGCGGGCACGTACCCATGCCACCGGTGGCAGTTGGAACTCCCTGTTTCTCGGACGTGTCGGAAGGCACCGCTGAAAGCCGGGTGCGTGTTAGAGTGCTCATGTGCCGGCAAGCCCTGAGGAAAGCATTGCGAAACCAGTGGGGTCTACCATGAGACAGGCAAACGCGCTCGCCACGTTCTTGTTCGGCCTGGCGATCGTCGCCTCGGCATCGCATCCCGCGACGGTGTCGGCTGCAGAAGAACCGCCGCAGACCATGGCCGAGGCGGTCGCGATCGCGACAGATCTCGCCAAGGCGGCAGGGCCTCGCGGACAGACGGCACTGGCCCAGCAGGCCGATCGGATTGCGGCCATGCCCGCTGCATGGATCGTGCCCTGCCTGGCGGCATATGCGGATGCCACGCCGGCCGGTGCGAACTGGCTGCGGAGCGGCCTCGAGCGTGCCGTCGATCGTGCCGGCGACTCCCTGTCGGCCGAGGCGATCGCCGCGGTCGTGGTCGAACGGAAGCAGCCAGCCCGGATGCGAACGCTGGCGTTTGGCTGGCTCAGGGAACGCGATCCGTCCCGGGCCGATGGGCTGCTCGACGGGATGCTCGACGATCCGGCGATCGACCTCCGTCGCGAGGCGGTCGAGAAGCAGCTCACGGCCGTGGTGAACGCCGAAGACGGAGTGCAGCAAGCCACGCATCGAAAGTGCCTGGCTGCCGCCCGCGACGTCGACCAGATCGAACGCATCGCGGCATGGCTCTCCGAGCATGGTGAGAAGGTGAATGTCGCCCGTGTGCTCGGCTTCGTGCGGAACTGGCGGGTCAGCGAAGCGTATGACAATGCCAAGGGGGGCGGATTTGCCAGGGTCTTTCCGCCGGAGGCTGCGCTGCCCGGGCGGCCGGAGACTGGTCAGTGGAAGGCCGTCGCGTCGGCCGACAAGCACGGTGCCATCGATCTCAACGCCGTCATCGCGACGAAGAAAGGCGTGCTCGCCTATGCCATCGCCGATATCGTGATGCCCCGGAGCGGACAGGCCGAGGTGCGGATCGGCAGCCCGTGCGCCGTCACCGTGTGGGTGAATGGCAGGCCCGTGATGACCCATGAGATCTACCATGCCTCGGAGGCGATCGACCAATATGTCGCTCCGGCGGAGTTTCGCGAGGGCGTGAACACCGTGCTGGTGAAGTGCTGCCAGAACGAACAGACCGAGCCGTGGGCAGCGGACTGGAAGTTTCAGTTGCGGGTGTGCGATCCGATCGGTTCGCCGCTGGCAACGCAGCCGGAGTGAGAGGACGCGGCCCATAAACCCAAGTGAGAGTTCGATGCTGACGACGCGACGCCTGCCGATGCTGCTGATCATGATGCTCTGCTGCCTGCCGGCTTCGGCCGCCGACTGGCCGGAGTTTCTCGGGCCACGAGGCCGGGGTGTGGCGCCGGAGCAGGGGATCCGCACCCACTGGAGTGCAGCAGAGGGAATCGCCTGGAAGGCCGAGCTGCCGGGCAGGGGGGCATCGAGCCCGATCGTGGTGGGTGATCTCGTGGTGGTCACCGCGTCGAGCGGCGTGAGGCAGGACCAGCTCCACATGCTCGCGATCGACAAGGCATCGGGCCGCACGATCTGGCACCGCCGGTTCTGGGCGACCGGCCGGACGCTCGCGCATCCCACCAGCGCCGTAGCCGCCGGCACGCCCGCCTGTGATGGCAGGACGATCGTCGCGCTCTATTCGTCGTGCGATCTGTTCGCCGTCGATCTCAACGGCCGGCTGCTCTGGCAGAGAAACCTTGCTGTCGAGCATCCGCGAAGTGGCAACGACGTGGGAATGGGATCGAGCCCGCGGATCGTCGACGGAACGGCAGTCGTGCAGATCGACTGCCAGGGCGACGCTTTCGCGCTGGGCGTGGATATGGTCACCGGGGCCGACCGCTGGATCGTGCCGCGGGAGAAAATTGCCAGCTGGTCTTCTCCATTGGCGATGACGACCCCCGAAGACGGAGCCTGCGTGCTCCTGCAGAATCCTCACGGCCTGGATCTACACCGGGCGGCTGACGGGAAGACGGTCTGGTCGTGGAAGGGCGAATGCTCTGGCATTCCGATGACCGCCGAATCTGGGTCGGTCCTGCACGTGCCGTCTGACGGGATCGCTGCCGTTTCGCCAAGTGCCGGTGATGCCACGCCGGCATGGAGGTCGACAAAGCTCTCCTGCGGCATGGCCAGCCCGCTCGCCTGGGGCAACTCGATCGCCTGCATCAACCGGGCCGGTGTGCTCGGCATCGGCGACACCGCGGACGGGCGGCTCCGCGGGCAGATCCGCCTCGCCGGGTCATTCTGGGCCAGTCCGATCGTCGTGGGCACGACCATCATCGCCGCCAACAAGGAGGGCCGGACCTTCCTCGTGTCGACGGAGGGCGAACCCAAGATCGTCGCCGAAAATGAACTTCCCGGCACATTCACGGCCACGCCGGCGGTGGCCGATGGAAGTGTGTATCTGCGGAGCGAGACGACGCTCTGGAAGGTGGCGGCGCCCTAGCGATGGCGGGATGGAACCGTCGTCGTGGCGTGGGAGCAGGAACGCAACGAGTGGAGGTGCCATGATGTCCGAGCCAGCCGGGGCCGACGCACACAGACTGGGCGAGCAGCTCGCCGCGACCGATACCGAGCAGCGGGCCGAGGCGGCGGAACTGCTCTCCCGGGCCGGCGAAGAGGCTTCGGCAGCGGCGGTGCCGCTGGTGATAGCCTGCGGCGATGCCGACGAACGGGTTCGCGAGTGGGCCGTCGCGGCGCTCGAGGACCTCGGCCTACCGCCGGATACGGCGATCGCCCCGCTCACCGCGCTGGTCACCAACCCCGACCCGCTCGTGGCGTATTGGGCGGTGACACTTCTCGGGCGATCCGGGCAGGATGCGGCAACTGCGGTAGCGGTGCTGGCGGCCTGCGTTGAGTCGGGGGTGAGTGTGTCGGTGCGGCAACGGGCGGCCTGGGCGCTTGGGAAGATCGGTCCGGCGGCCACAGCGGCCCGGACAACGCTTGAAAGGGCCGCCGGGCAGGGGGATGAGCGGCTGGCCCACCTCGCCAGAGAGTCGCTTGTGTCGATCGGGTCTTAGCCCGAACAATTGGCCCCGTGGCGACCGATAAGGACGCCATGGGGAACTGGGTCGCCACACGTCTGCTCGCAAGCTTTCTGGCCGCTATGGCATTGGCCATTCAGCCGGGCATGGAGCTGCGCGACACAAACGCCGCCGAGCCGACGCGTGCCGAGAGCCCCAGCCGGCTCGTGCGGATAGACATCGCAGGCCAGCCGCCGCTGCCGCGGCTCGTCCCGATCTCTCTGGCTCCACCCCCTTCGGTGTCTGCCGTGTCCTCGGTGTCTCCGTCGCCACGCCCGCTGCCGGGGCCGGCCTCGCCTCCGCTGGTGGCGATTTCGTATGCGCCCGCTCCGGCCCGGACTGCAGTTGCACCGCTGGCCATCGCGTCGCTGCCGCTTCCGCGCGACGAGTCTCGGCCCCCGGCTCTGCCCGCTCCGAAGCCAACGCCTGTGTACGCGGCCGCGGTTCCACCCGTCATCGCCTCCATTCCCGCCCCCGCCTCCATGCCTGAGCCAGCGGTTCGCTACACGCCTCCGCCCGCCTACCAGACTGCGTTGTTGCCGCCGCCGTTGCCGGTATATGCGCCGCAGCCGTTACCCGCGCCGTTGCCGCCGCTGCTGCCCCCACCGCCCCTGCCTGTGGCGTCGCCGGTGCTTCCACCGCCGCCAGTGCCACAACCGACACTGCAGCCTCCGCCGCTGCCCTCTCAGGCGGCGCTGCCCTCTGCGGCGGCGATCCCTGTGCCTCAAGCGATGCCCTCTCAGGCAACGCTACCGCTTCCGCTGCCGGCAGCGTCGCCCCAGGCTCCCGCCGGGGGCAAGCCCACCGATGCGATCACGATCGCCAGTTTCAATATCCAGGTGTTTGGCGAGTCGAAGATCTCAAAGCCGCAGGTGG
>Ga0247831_1001500_pt1 | contig 43324 bp, 32 predicted proteins | sample LaCruzMarch2015__9_FD_192406 | JGI IMG/M metagenome (GOLD analysis project Ga0247831, IMG submission 192406) | Freshwater microbial communities from meromictic Lake La Cruz, Castile-La Mancha, Spain - LaCruzMarch2015_1m | ecosystem: Environmental > Aquatic > Freshwater > Lake | place: Spain...
TTCAGCTAACTAGTACTAATGGACGAACGCTTGACCATCGGTATCTTGCACTTAAACCTGCACTGATATTCGATGCCTACAATTGCGGTTGCAATATAATTTGACATTTACCAATCCAACATGGGTCACGACAGGCTAACGCCTTCGTGACTCCCTCCCGGTGACCATATCGGAAAGGATCACCTGTTCCCATCCCGAACACAGTAGTTAAGCTTTCCGAGCCGATGATAGTGTATACCAATGCGAAAGTAGGTATCGCCGGATTTTTAAACCTCTCTTGAGATTTCTCAAGAGAGGTTTTTTTTTGGCCATTATGGAAGCGTTCGGTTCGGCTGGTTTGCGGCTCCCCCCCTTTCCAGCTGCATATTTGGGTGGAGTCGGTTTCGCCAAGTGGTTGCCGCATGGTATCGCCACCTCCTGTTTGGTCGTTCGGTTTCCAATGGTTATGATTGTTTCTTGTTTGCTTGCTTGGTAGTGGTGGATTTGCTGATTCGATTTTGTGGGTGAGAGCATGGGAAGCAGTATGTCGTCGGAATTGTCTTTGTCGCCCGAGCACTCGGTGCCCATCATCAATGTTGCTGCTTACAAATTTTTTCGATGGGATCGTCTTGAAAAACGGCGAGATGAATTGAAATCATTGTGCTATCGACTTCGGTTGCGAGGCACGATTCTTCTGAGCGGTGAGGGGATCAATCTGTTTCTTGCTGGTTCCCGTGAGTCCGTGGATAGCGTTTTGAATTTTCTTCAGGAGATTCCCGAGGTTGGTTCGCTGCAGGTTAAAGAAAGTGTTACCGATTATCAGCCGTTCAATCGGATGTTGGTGAAATTGAAGCGGGAAATTATTCCAGTGGGAATGGAGGGGATTGAGCCCGTGGAGTCCGCATCACCCAAAATGTCGCCGCAGGAATTGAAGCGTTGGTTGGACGAAGGACGGCCGGTTTCCCTTTTGGATACTCGAAATGATTATGAGGTTGAGCTCGGAACTTTCGAAAACGCAATTGATCTTCGATTGAAGACCTTTCGGCAGTTTCCAACAGCTGCGATGGATCTGCCCCAGGAGATTAAGGAGAATCCTGTGGTGATGTTTTGTACGGGCGGTATTCGTTGCGAGAAGATCGGTCCCTACATGAAGGGGTTGGGCTTCCATGAGATTTATCAGTTGGAGGGCGGGATTCTCAAGTACTTCGAGGAATGTGACCATGCTCATTTTCGCGGAGATTGTTTTGTTTTTGACCAACGTGTCTCCGTGAATTCAAGATTGGCCGAGTGCGATCACAGCGAATGCTTCGCATGCAAGCATGTTTTGACGCCTGAAGATCTTTTGTCCGAGAAGTTTGTTGCTGCGAAATCCTGTCCTTATTGTTTTCAGACGCCTGAAGAGGAGCAAAAGGCGTTAATTTTGAAGCGGCAAAAGGAGATTCATCGTATTGCTTCGCTGCAAAAGGGGTGTGTTCCGTACGAGAATCGCAGATGGATCTCGATTCCAAGGCGGTCCGTTGGTTTGCCATTGGTTGAAGCGCTGACTGAAAACTACCCCGGTTATTCTCGTGATCAGTGGCAAAATGCGATTGATAGCGGTGAATTGGGAGCTCCGATTGCGATCAAGGAGTCTTTGCAAACCAAAAAAGTTTGCGGTGATCAGATTGTTCGAGAAGGAGAGCGGTTTTTGCAGAAGCAGGTGGATTACGTCGAACCGCCAATCAATCCTTCGGTGGAACTGGTGTTCGAAGATTCGGCAATTGTCGTCTTGAACAAGAGTGCTCCGCTGCCCATGCATCCATCTGGGCGATTTAATTTGAACACCTTGGAGACTATTCTTTGTGCCGTTTACTATCCGGACAAATTGCGGCCATCGCACCGGTTGGATTCTCACACGACGGGACTAGTCGTGTTTGGGCGAAAGTTCGTTCATTCTCAGTTTTTGCAGGAGCAGTTTAAGAGCGGCGGTGTCGAGAAACTTTATGTGGCCAAGGTGTTGGGGCATCCTGAATGGGACAATTGCGAGTGCGATTTGCCGATTGGCGACGAACCACTGAAAAACGGCGGGCGAGCGATATCGGCTTCAGGCCTACACGCGTTGACTCGGTTTGTCGTGAGAGAGCGGTTTGCTGACGGATTTTCGATGGTAGAGGCGATTCCTGTGACAGGGCGAACGCATCAAATTCGGTTGCACTTAGCTGCATTGGGGTTTCCGATCTCAAACGATCCTCTTTATTTAGTGGGTGGAGCGACTCGCGAGAGGCCCGACGAGCATTTACGCCAGCGTGCGATGGGGCTGCATGCGGAAAAACTTGCGTTTACACATCCCGTAACCAAGCTCCGAGTTGAATTCCAAGCGCCCCATCCGCCTGCTTAGGGCCAAAGAGTTTTCGAAACCTCGATTGAAAAACATTCTGCGGGAGCAAAAAGCGTCTGCAGAATGCATTACTGTGGGCACACCCCAATGTAGAACAGTTGTCCCCATCTGTTCCTGAAGCTTGCAACGTACCCCGATTTCACGTTCACGCCTGCCGGCCCTTTGCGCTAGCAAGTAAATCGAAAAAGCGACATAGAAGCATACCATTTTAGTCTCTACCGTTGAGAAGGATGCCTGGTTGGCAGTTCCGAGCAGTTGAGGAAAACTGCTCTACATTGGCATGAAAGCAAATGCTCGTTTTGAACCTAGGGACTCGCTCGTGTGAGTTAGCGATTGGAGCCGGTGCCGTTGCGGGTGGTTCTTTTGAAGGTCGATTCTAAGCTTTTGGCTCTTTCATTCAGCTCGGCAACTTGGCTTTCCCAGTTGGTGTGATCGCGTGAATGTTCGTCGGAGAGTTGGTCCCACCGGGAGCTCATGCCCAACAATTCGTTCTGAAGTTGCTCCGTTCCTAGGACTTGGATGTCGGAACGCATTTTGGCCAGCGAGTTTTCGGCGTGCTTGTTGATCTGCGATTCTAGAGCGTCGAGAGACTTTGGATCTAGCTCGACGAGCATGCTTTGCGCATCCGACCAGCTAGCGCTCGTTTTCCCGATCAACCGAGCAGAAATGTAGTTGTTCTCGTGCCCGACGGTTGCAGAAGGGGCCATGCATATGGTCATGGGGATTTGGATCCAGGATATCCAACCCTCTTCGGAATGGCGGGTTTTGATCCGGCTTGCCAAGGATCCTAGATTATTGTGCTCAAGCTGGATTTCAGTTTGGATTGCATTCGACTGCGGAATTCTAGCCAAGGTCGCGGTGCTGTGAATGATCGGAGTTTCTTGGCTCTGTGGACCCGTGACGGTAAAGTCGACAACGGGTTGGTTCGGATCTAGGGTGCTTGCGTTGGAGATTCCTCTGAGAGCCAGTTTGAAATCTAGTTTTTGATTGGACTCTGGAAGTTCCTGGTTCAGGCGCACTGAACCTCGTACTTTGCCGTTCAATAGGCTTGTTATGCGAGCGGGAATCACGTTTTCATTGGAGCCTTTGTTGGAGCGATCGACAACAGGCTGTGTTTTGGTAGTTTTGTTGGTGTCGTTTTCGAGACCGGCGATGGCTTGCTTCATCGCTAACGTGATTCCGCGAAAATCATTCCAGTGTTTTGCAACCGCTGCGTTTGCGAGTTCATGTGCTTGAAGCCGAGAATTGGACTTCGACGTCGATACGATTGTCTCGAGTTCCTTTTCAAGATTGGTTTTGGATTGTTGCTTCAGTGTCGTGAACGAGCTTTCCACTTTCCGTTTGTGGATACGGTTGTCGGCTAGCGTTTGATTGATCAGTGCCAGTTCGCGCTTGACGTTGTCCAAAACGATTTGCTGTTGTTGTCTTAGTGGATTGACGTTGGCATCGCCAGGTTGCAACTCATCGAGACGTTCGACGATATGCCGGAGGGTGGTCGAAATATCAAGACTTGCATGCGATTGTTTGGCTACTTCTTTGGAGATGAAGACGCGAAGCGGCTGGATGATTCGGTTGACGACCGTTTCGGATGACTTCTTGAGTGGTATTGGGTCGAGAGTCTGTAGAGAAGACTGGAAGTTGTTGGGCGTGATTGGGTCGGCAACGGGAATCAGCGCATCGCAGGGTGTTTCGATACACCAATCGACACCGGTAGCGACGGCATTCGATACTTTTAAATTTCTGAATAGGACGCTATACCAATCAAATTTCAGTGCTGCTTGAGCAATCTGAACCGACGGGCGATTTTGGCTTGATGGGTGATCGACGTTATTGTCGGCCGTTGGTTGCGTTAGCGAATGACCGTCGTTGTAAACGATCACTTGCTGCAAGGAAATAGTGCTATCAAACAGCGAAATTTTCGACGAACCGATTTCGACTCGAGTTGCAAAAACTTCGCTCAGTCGATGTTCGAGACGATTGCGAACGATCGGTTGAAACGCAGCGATTCCACAGCCGGCAACAAGGCTACCGAGTAAAACTTTTCTACGCCACGTCATGCGATTTTCCTAGTATTTTGCGGCTTTGTTCGCGAGTTCCGTTAATGTGTGAGATCAGATAACGGAGGGATTCTTCGCCGTTGGTGGGATGGAAAATTGTTTGTGTTTCTTGGTTTGAGTTCGAGTCGATCGAATGCTTCGCGGGGCTTTTGGAGTGGTCGTCTATACGAGTCAGGTTTGTAGTTGGGATCGGAAATGGCATCGGAGCGACAGACATAGAATTCACTGGGGCTGTTGGGTTGGATGTAGAATCGACGTCTTGCGGAAGACGACAGATAGTTAGGTCTTTGTTGACGGGACTGCGGAATCGGACGACTTCAATCACCGTTTCTCGGAGAATGGTTTCTGAGTCGGCACTCTTATCGAATGCCATTCTCGGAAAAACATCGCAAGAGGTAACGACATTTTCTGAGCTTAGATTGTCGGAGGCATTCGAGACGGTTTGAGTGTCAGAAGTTTGACTGGGCAGTAAAGAAACGGATGGAATATTTTGAGAGGGTTGCGATACAGGTTGGGAGGATGTTGGTTCCTCGGTGACGGTCAAAACTCGGAAGCCAGAAGAGGTGCGTTCGCGGCGAGAGACCGACTGATCCAGTACCACCTTTCGATACTGGATAGCGTCATTTGCAATTTGGTGCAATTGATCTGTTTCGATAAGTCTTTTCGCTCTAGAAAATGTTAGGGAGCACAACACGAAGGTTGGTGGCATACTGAATAATCCAATCAACATGCCTCCAAGAACGGAGGGGTTCTCCAGGTTGGTCCAAGGCATGATGGGGATCTCGTACAGCCCGCGTACTCCGTTGGCGACGCTTGGCTGGTTGAGCAGGAATGAGCCCAGGTTGATCGATAAGGGGGCAAACCAACTGGACAGCAAGGAGAGGCCGATTGCAACCGCAACTCCGGTAAGTTGATTGACTCGAAGGAAAGCGAGGGAGCAAACCATGAAGATCGTAATGAGGTTGTCTTTTGGCAGTAAGCCAAGGATAACGCCGAACGCGACGCCCCAAGCCATTTGGTTTGGCGAGCGGTATTGCGATAGGATCGCCAGGATTCGTTTTGGATTTTTGCTGATCCGGGAAAACATGTTCCTGCTGACTTTGCGGGTTCTGGGAAGCTGGGTAAAAGCGAACCAGCGGTTGGTGACGAAATAGACACCAAGCAATTCCTTTCTAAGAGTGATCGGAAAGAACGGCTCGAAAGTAGAGTCCAACCGTGCGACTTTGCCGAATTTGCGGATATCGCAAGCTAGCGTTTCGCTTGGCTGTTGCTGTCCAACGGTTTTGGTAGCTATCCTGGTTGGTGAAATCTATGTTCCACGGAATTGGGTTGTCGACGGGCGAAACGACTTCAGGGCTAATTCGTCCAATTGAAGAAAGTGAACGCTGCATAGTCGCCCGCATCCCGAAGTGTTGAAGCGAGCAAACTGTTTGGTGTCGGTATCTTTGGCGAGATAGGCCGCCAAAACCTCAAGTGCAGCCCATAAAATTTTTGAATGGGGATGGGAAAATGAGTCTCAGATTTATTAGCGTTTTGCTTCTCGTTTTCTGGCTTGGGCTTTTCGATCTCCGTAAGTCGAACGGCCAAGAAGCAGATTTGGAGGATCTAGAGGAAAGATTGGCGTTTTTCCAGTTGGAGCGAGATGATTTGGACCGCAAGAAAATGTCGGTTCTGATCGAAAAGTTTCTCATGCAGGAGTCTTCGATTTCTGGGACGACGCGTTTCAGGTCAGTACGAATTTTGCAAAGGTTCGTATGTGATGGAAGTTCGTCACGGGAAAGAATCGATGCTGTTAGGCTTGATGGGCTAGGGGATCAAGATGTCAAGAAGTCGTTGCTCGAAGCGCAATTGATTATGAAACACAAGGGAATTCATTTCTGCGGAAACTATCCCGAGGACAAAATGTTTCTGAACTTTGAAGTTCGGGTCGGTGTTTCGCCAGTTCAGACGGAGACTTTTAGGAAGCACCCGTTTGCGATTGCGACCACGTCAGCAACTGGCAACCGATTGGATGGAAATCGAGCAACGATGCTTGTAATTTCTCCAAAAAAGGGAAGCATCATCGAACAGAAGGAGCTCCCAGGCGGGCAAAGCTACTGGAAGTTTTACGATTCGAATTCTGCTGCCATCGGTCTCAAGTTTTACAAGGATGAGGAGTGGTGTATTGAACAGATCGAGGCATTTGCCGACGACTCGAATCAATCGACGACGGCCAAGTCCGATCCTAAGGATATGAAACGTTACGCAACGACGCGTACTGAATGGAGGAAGCATCCGCGTTTGGACCAGTTCCTTCCCTACAAGGTGCTAATGGAGTCGGACGATCATCGCCAAGAATCTTGGGAGGTTCGTTTTACGGACTGGAAACAAGGTGACGATGTGGATGTGTCACTCCTGGATGAGGCCAACTTTACGGAGGAAAAGATCAGAAAATCCATTGACTTTCAAAAGGTCAAGAATGCCTTTGACGAGTTGCCGAAATAGATCGCGGTTGGAAAAAGTCCAACCGTGCGACTTTACCGAATCTGCGGATATCGCCAGCGAGCGTTTCGCTTGGCTGGTGCGGTATACAATCTATCAAAATCACATCTCGTGGCTTAAGAAACTTTGAATACGACTAAGGATCCTGTCCTTTTGCGGAAGGCTGGAACTGATTTCCAACGTTTCTATCCATGAAGACGGGAGAAGAACCGCATGCCAGCGAGGGATGTCTGTCAGCCGCAGGTAGCTTAGTGGCACCAACTTTACTATCATGGAGATGTCTGTCTTTAGGTTTACGTCAACGTTTCCGATTCTGCGAAATTTTTATGAACTCCAATGCTGGTGTCGCTGCAAACTTGTCAGATCTCTTGATCGACTTGGGAAATGTATCGCTCTCTCGAGTGCGAATGGAACCGAGCCCCGGGACTGCGACGGAAGAAGATTTGCTCCTTTGCAATTCAAACGGCACGAGATGCGAACTCGTGGATGGAATCTTGGTGGAGAAGAATATGGGTTGGCGAGAGTCATTGATTGCATTGGCATTGGGCAGATTGATCAGCGCATTTGTATTGGCAAGAAATCTGGGACTCGTCACTGGTCCTGACGGCATGATGCGAATTCTCAAGAGTCAAGTTCGCGGTCCGGACGTCGCGTTCATTTCTTGGGAGCGACTTCCTGGTGGAAAAGTCCCAACGGACAGGGTGCCTGAGATTGTCCCAGACTTAGCCGTGGAAGTCCTCAGCGACGGTAACACGTATGCCGAGATGGCTCGCAAGCGGCGCGAGTATTTCCACGCTGGTGTCCGCCAAGTTTGGATGGTCGACATTAATCAACGCACGGTTGCCGTCTACCATGACATCACGAAGTACGAAGTTCTCAATGAAACACAATCATTAGTCGGTGGTGATGTTTTGCCTGGATTCGAAATCTCGTTAGCGGAACTCTTCGGCGAACTCGACCGCACCAGCCCAACAGCATCCTAGTTGAACCGTATAATTGGGTGCCAAGCAAGGTTGAACCTGATGTAGGCCGTAACAAGTCGCTTTGGACGCAGTTACGGCATGGAGTGCCAAGGTAGGCTTGGATTGTTTGATCGGGCAATTGGGGTTGGGCGTGGCTTGCCGTAACTGCGCTATCGCTTGTTACGGCCTACATGTTTGAGGACACAGCCGACAAAAGTCGTTTTTCGTTTGTTTGAGCCTGAGATGCTAGCCGATTATTAGAATACGAAAGAACTCTGTTAGTGTCTCAGGCTCACTTTTGTCGGGCGCGTCTTTAGAAAAAGCCTGTTCGATGGACCAATTGAATGTCCTTGTAAAGTAGTCCCGACGTCTACTTGAAGATTCGCGAAATGTTTTTGAATTCACTTGTATTGCGAATGGAGATCATTACAACTAGTAGCGAGGATCGACGCTCAAATTAACTTTTTCCGGGAAATGCCCAATGCCCAATGCCCAATGCCCCCCTTATGGTAGATTTGTTGGCTTGTTCATCATTCTCGTTTCATGCTCGCGATTTGGTTTTTGCCAAGAAATCGAAGTCAAGCAGGCGATTGTAAATCTGAGTAATTCGTCCTTCTCGACGGTGCACGCGTCGATAGAAGTAGGGCCGATCGATCGTGGCAAGAAAACTACTATACCTTTGCAATTTGAGAATAACTTAGATGGTGAAGTGAACTTTAAAGAGGTCATTCTCCAATGTGTTTGTACAGCCGCAAGAATTCCAAGCGACACAATCAAAGTTGGGGAAAAGTTGGTTGGTGAGATTGATTTAAGTGTTTCCAAGAACGAAAAGTCTTTGCAAAAAGTCTTTAGTTTGGAAGTGAAGGCTACCGGAAGCGTCGACCGAATTTTGATCGATGTTAAGGCAAAGATCTCTCGAGTAATCGCGTTCAGTCAAGAACTGTATTCCATACCAGTTGACGAGGAAAGGCTTAAAGCTGGTAAGTTGCTCACGTTGAGGTTGCCCGTAATTGCTTCGGTAGATATGAGTTTGAAAGAGTTGAGCGTTTCTGCTTCAGCCGACTTAAATGGAAAGGTAGCAGAGATTACTGATGTGCATTTCATCCCAAATTCCGATGACGATGCTGGTAAAGGGTATCGGGGTTTTGTCGAAGTCAAACTAGATCCAAGAACGATTGAATCAAGCTCGACCTATCTGAAGGTTGAGTTGAAAGGGGAGCAATTCGGTACACAGGTAGCCAGAGTCGAAATCAAAAAGAAACAACCGGTTGCAATCGTACCGGAAACGCTGTTTTTCTCCTCGACTGATCTCGAAAACGTTCAGGCATTTGCAATCGTTCGGACTGATAATGGCCTGAATGCCAAAGAATTGAGGCTCGTAAGCGTTAACTTGATAGATGGCGGGGTAGTTGACGGTGTTTTAACTGCATCTTCCAGTAAAGTCTCACGACTTGAGCTCACCTGCACGAAAGAGCGCGCATCGCAATGGAAACAAACAGTAAAGGATATCGAGGTCCTTCTTGAGTGCGAGGGAGAACGTTATTCAGTTTTGATTAAAGGACGATTTCAATGGTAAAATTGTTGTTTAGTGCACTGCTCTGTTTTTCGTTCCAAACACACTTGTTTCCAGCACTCCTAGCGTTTGCTCAGGATCAAGGGTCGCTCGTCGACGTCGCTTTTGCCAATGCTGAAGCACTGCAAAGCTACGATGTTTCGTACCGAGTCACAAGCATCGCGGACTTGCCATCGGCGAAAGATGAGTTGCTGTTGCTCAAGAAACAATTCCAAGATAACAAACTAGTTTTCTGGGACGAACGCCAAGAAACGGCAAGACTTGTCGTTGAGAAGGATACGACAAATAATCCAATACGGGTTTTGTTCGTGCGTAGATATCAGTTAACTTTAGAAGGGAAAGTTATCAATCAAGAGACCCAGTTTGCGTTTTGGAATTCGGGAGAGCTAACATCGGGAACGTCGCTAAATCCGAATCCGAGTCCCCAAAGATATGTGAAATGTAGCTTGCAAAGCCTCTATAAACGATTTTTGATACCCTGTTTCGAAATTTTTAGAGGGCAGCTAGACCCACCTTTTTTCGAAGAGTTTTGGCAAGACCATTCGACATATTGGGATAGGTTAAAAGCGGCTTCGTTGGACTTCAAACTGGTGCGATTACCCAGCGGCACATTACGATTGACCAAAAGTTTTACTTCCGATCATCGAACCCTCGAACATGACCCAGTTTCATGCTTGGTAACCTATGCAAGCGTAATTCCAATAGACCAAAAAACGGGGGATTCATTGATTCAACTCACAAATACGACCAGATTGACCTGGGAAAATGTTCGCAATGTTTATCGTCCACGAAGCGGTGTCGAACGGGAGTTATCGAACGGAATAATGCTTGACAAAGTTACGGAGTTTTGTTGGCATCAGTTTAATGAAGAAAGTTTTTCGTTTCCAGTAGAGATGATGAAAGGCTTCAATGCCGAAAAGAGCATCCAGTTTCTGGTTGATGGTCAGTCAGAATTGTCAAAGGTTCGTTAGTTTTAAGGAGTTGATCATGCGAAGGTTCATTTTGCGGTATTTCGCGGTCGTGATTTTGTTTGTTTCATGCTTTGCTCAATGGGGTTCTGCCCAGTGCATTAAGAGCACTGTCAAGCACTGTTTTTTAGAGCAGTTCTCGAATGCTTGCCAGGCAGAGCCATGTCAAGCATTAAATCAATTTTGTGGTGCTTGGGTCGAAGGCAACGATAATTCATACGCAAGTGTCATAAGTGCGCCGACAGGAAGCAGTGATATCGAACGACTTCCCGAGCCCATTTTGTGTGGCACTGTCAAGTCGTGTACTTGCGGTACGATTGAACTTTTGTTGGGGCTCTATTGTAAAAAGACGCCCGTTGTACTCTATAGTTCTTATTGGGTTCATGAAACCGTGCCTGGTGAGCGCGATTGCTGGGATGGAATCTACTAATAATAATTGAAATTGGCACACCTTGAACGGTTGGGTTTTTCCATGTTGTCCAAGATTCTCGTTGCATGCGTCCATCTGTTTTCGATCACTTTTTGCAATGTTGCTGCCAGAGGTTGTGAAGAAGATCACGACGATAAGAGTGTTTCCGAAGCTGTGTTGGTAGAGTATTTATTCCTACCAGTTGCAGGACAATTTGCAACAGAGTCGTTTGATATCGGTGAAGTGGGTATCGGTGAGAACGTTCCGGTACTCATTAGGGTAATGAACCGCTCTTTAGAACCGTTCGAATTCAAGCTTTCAAAGGAAGGGTCCGGTACAACTCAGGTTCGCAACGGACCTGTGAAAATTCCCGCCGGGGATAACGGCCTTTTAGAGCTTGTCTTGAAGACACCCGACACGACTAGAAAGATCCAGGACAATCTTTTTGTGTCAGCAATTCTTGGTGACGACGTAAAGCTTCAGCTTGTTTTTACATTTCGTTATCGAGGGACCGCGTTTTTTGCAAAACCCCATTTTGTGGCAAACATACCAGTTCCCAACGAATTTCGCCCAGATCAGCATCTCATTCAACAGATACCATTTGAAGTGTCAGATCCGTCGGTGATTGATGAGTGCCAGCTTGACGTCGATCCGTCGCTAGAGGAGTTGTCGCTAACAATCAAAAAAGACGGGACGAATGCTTTTGTTGAAGCAAAAGTTCCATTCGCAAAGATTGCCAAGTCAAAATCAACGGGGAAAATTCGACTTAAGATTAACGACAAGATTGTTAGTGAAGCAACCGTTACATTTAAGAAAGAAACTAGCATAGGATTGTTTCCCGACTGGGTTTCATTTCAACGCGATCCAGCTACTCAAGAGTACAAAGGTGAAATGATATTGAAGGTACTGGCAGGTACCGTACCGATCGAACACGTTGAAGTTACTGCAGAACATTCTGATGATATTGAGGTAGATGTTCGCCTAGGAAAGATGTCGAGTTCAACAGGCAGAATTTACTTGCAGCTTAAAAACGGTTCGGTTCCTACGAACCAAGATCTTATCTTGCTTCGAATTTCGACGCCGCTTAAAACCGAAGAGCAAGTGATTTCGGTCCTCGTCGTTCCATGAGACTCACGAAGCACGTCTTCCTGCTTGGTCTTCTTTCCAGCAGGATCAACGCTCGCGAAATCTTCCATCACGTAAAATGGGCGGATCTCGACCGCACCAGCCCAACAGCTTCCTAGTGGAACAATATAATTGGGCGTCAAGCAAGGCTGAACCTAACGTAGACCGTAACAAGTCGCTTTGGATGCACTCTGCATAGAGTGCAATGTGGGCTTGGATTGTTTGATGGGGCAATCGGGTTTGAGCGTGGTTTGCGGTAACTGCGCTATCGCTTGTTACGGCCTACATGTTTGTGGTGATTGGGTGCTTCGAACCGTAGTCCTTGCCTGGCGCCATTTTTTCAATAAGGCTACAAGGTAGGTGCCAGGCAAGCCTTTCTTTTGCACGATGATTTTCCGTTCGAATCTACCCCTTCCAATGAATGGATTCAGGGCGTTTTCCGAAAACACAAATCGCTCTTTGGCGGCATCTACCATGCGACAGTGCAAGCCTAAGCTTTTGCAGATTCAAGGGGCTCAAAAACCGAGGAATCGCAACCTGCCGAGTTTACCGGCGACCGCATGCCAGCGAGGGATGTATGTCAGCCGTAGGTAGCTTAGCGGCACCAACTTTACTATCATAGAGAAGTCTGTCTTTAGGTTTACGTCGTCGTTTCCGATTCTGCGAAATCCTTATGAACTCCAATGCTGGTGTCGCTGCAAACTTGTCAGATCTCTTGATCGACTTGGGAAATGTACCGCTCTCTCGAGTGCGAATGGAACCGAGCCCCGGGACTGCGACGGAGGAAGATTTGCTCCTTTGCAATTCAAACGGCGCGAGATGCGAACTCGTGGATGGAATCTTGGTGGAGAAGATTATGGGTTGGCGAGAGTCATTGATTGCGTGTTTCTTAATCGAGCTGATGCGTCGCTTTCTGAGATCGAACAATCTGGGACTCGTCACTGGTCCTGACGGCATGATGCGAATTCTCAAGAGTCAAGTTCGCGGTCCAGACGTCGCGTTCATTTCTTGGGAGCGACTTCCTGGTGGAAAAGTTCCTACGGATAGGGTGCCTGAGATTGTCCCAGACTTGGCCGTGGAAGTCCTCAGCGATGGTAACACGTATGCCGAGATGGCTCGCAAGCGGCGCGAGTATTTCCACGCGGGTGTCCGCCAAGTTTGGATGGTCGACATCAACCAACGCACGGTTGCCGTCTACCATGACATCACGAAGTACGAAGTTCTCAATGAAACACAATCATTAGTCGGTGGTGATATTTTGCCTGGATTCGAAATCTCGTTAGCGGAACTCTTCGGCGAACTCGACCGCACCAGCCCAACAGCATCCTAGTTGAACCGTATAATTGGGTGCCAAGCAAGGCTGAACCTGATGTAGGCCGTAACAAGTCGCTTTGGACGCAGTTACGGCATGGAGTGCAAGGTGGACTTGGATTGTTTGATCGGGCAATCGGGTTTGAGCGTGGCTTGCCGTAACTGCGCTATCGCTTGTTACGGCCTACATGTTTGTGGTAATTGGGGGCCTGGCACCCAGCTTGCCGTTTTCTGCTGTGTGTTGCCAAGCAAGGCTGAACTTGACGTAGGCCGTAACAAGTCGCTTTGGACGCAGTTACGGCATGGAGTGCCAAGGTGGGCTTGGATTGTTTGATCGGGCAATCGGGTTTGGGCGTGGCTTGCCGTAACTGCGCTATCGCTTGTTACGGCCTACAGGGTACTCATGGAGTCGAACGATTATGGCCAAGAATCTTGGGAGGTTCGTTTCACGGACTGGAAACAAGGCGACGATGTGGATGTGTCACTCCTGGATGAGGCCAACTTTACCGAGGAAAAGATCAGAAAATCGATCGACTTTCACAAGGTCAAGAATGCCTTTGACGAGTTGCCGAAATAGATCGCGGTTGGAAAGAGTTCAATCGCTAGACTTTGGCGAATTTGCGGATATCGCAAGCTAGCGTTTCGCTTGGCTGTTGCGGTCAAACGGTTTTGGCAGCTATACTGGACTGCGAAATCCATGTTCCACGGAATTGGGTTGCTCGTGCCTCTCTTCACCAAACCCCCTCAATCTCTTCCAGCCGTTGTGGGATTCCGAGTAGGTTGCCGTCAGGTGGCTAATTCGGCAGAACGTTTTCGGTTTTTGGACGACCCTTATCTTTTCCCACCCATTTTATGACTGGTCTTGAAGACGACTCCACGCGGCGACAGAGCGATGGACGTCCGAAACAAAATACTCGCAAAGAGGAGTCGCTCTCACTCTCCGAGGAGCTGTACAAAGTAGCTCGCAATTCTGGCGCGACGCCACTGATGTCTGAGCGTCGTGATTCGTTGGATTTTGCGACCCTTCAGAAGATGACCAGCGACGAGTTATTGGCGATTGCAAGTGTCGAGAAGATTGCGGATGCGTCGAGATTGGACCGCCAGGAACTGATCTTTCAGGTCTTGAAAGCTCGAATGCTTTCGTCGGGGATTTTATACGGCGAGGGCACACTGGAGATTTTGGCAGACGGTTTTGGTTTTTTGCGTTCCTCCAGTCACCATTACGTTTCCTGCCCGGACGATATCTATATTTCTCCATCGCAGATCCGGAGGTTTGGGCTAAGTACGGGCATGACGATTTCGGGGCAGATTCGGCCGCCGAAGGAAAATGAGCGTTACTTTGCTTTGCTGCGAGTGGAGGCGATCAATCATCGCAATCCCAATGATGTTCGCGCTCGAAAGCCGTTTGATTCGTTGACGCCATTGCACCCAACGGTTCGCATGGTGATGGAAACGGTACCGGAGGTGATTGAGACGCGCGTGGTGGATCTGGTCGCACCGATGGGATTTGGTCAGCGAGGCCTGATTGTTTCGCCACCTCGATCGGGTAAGACCGTATTGCTTCAGAAACTTGCGAAAGCGGTTTTGCAAAACTACCCGAGTGCCTACGTCATTATTCTTTTGATTGACGAGCGTCCTGAAGAAGTGACCGACATGCAACGCGAGGTGCGAGGCCCGAATTGCGAGGTCGTTAGCAGCACCTTTGACGAGCCCGCATCGAGGCATATTCAGGTGAGTCAAATGGTTCTGGAAAAAGCCAAAAGAATGGTCGAGGACGGGATCAATGTTGTCGTGTTTCTCGATTCGATCACGCGATTGGCCCGCGCATGGAACGGGGAATGTCAGCAGTCCGGCAAGCTGCTCAGCGGCGGCCTGGATGCCAACGCCATGCAGCGTCCCAAGTCATTTTTTGGAGCGGCTCGAAAAGTAGAGGAGGGTGGTTCGTTGACCATCCTTGCAACCGCCTTGGTTGGAACGGGAAGCCGCATGGACGATGTGATTTTCGAGGAGTTCAAAGGGACGGGAAATCTTGAGATTGTGCTCGATCGATCCATGGTGGATCGTCGCATTTGGCCGGCAGTCGACATCAATCAATCGGGCACACGGCGCGAGGAATCTTTATTGGATCCTTTGGAATACCAACGCATCTCGGCTTTACGCAAGATGCTTTCGGAGCTGAGTGCATCCGATGCGATGGAGACCCTGGTGGCCAAGTTGGGCAAGACGAAGTCTAATGCCGAGTTCTTGCTGGGGATTCGTCCCGCCTAATCCAGTTTCCCTGCCAGCCTTCCCACCGGCCCACAACACAAGCCATTCTGACTTAAATTTTTTGACCTAGATCGGACCTAGAAATGACGCTTCCGTTCAATCCTTCTGCTTCGGCGGAATCCAAGATGGGTGACGCAAACTTGATTGCGATTGTGGTGTCGCGGTACAACGATCACATCACGAATAGTCTTTGCGATGCAGCCGTAGCAACTCTTTTGGCCAACGGGATTCGGGACAGCGAAATAGTCGTGCTTCGCGTTCCTGGGGCATGGGAACTGGTTTATGCATCTCAGCAGATGATATCCAGGGACAATTGCCGCGGGGTGATCGCATTAGGGGCTGTGATCAAAGGTGAGACGACTCATGATCAGCACATCAATCGAGCGGTGAGTATGGGGTTGATGCAGCTATCGATCGACACCAAGAAGCCGGTTGGATTCGGATTGTTGACGGTGAATTCGCTGGAGCAAGCCATCCAGCGGAGCGGTGGAACGGTTGGGAATAAAGGAGAGGAGGCCGCACAGGCACTGTTGGATTGTTTGAAGCTTTCCCGTTCTCTGGAAGACTTCGGAAAGTCTAGTGGAGTTTGATGATGCCTCCTGATTCGACGGAATTTGCTCCGTTTTATGCCGGCTATATTTCGCTCGTTTCGGAAAGCAACATTGAAGATGCTTTGAGAGAGCAAGTCGCGGCGATTGAGGCGTTTTGGCGTTCCATTCCCGAGGATGTGGCCTCGGTGGTGCATGAGCCGTATCGATGGAAGGTGCGTCAAGTGATGGAGCATTTGGTGGATGGCGAGCGGATTTTTGGTTATCGCTTGCTTCGGATTTTGCGGGGAGACGCAACTCCGTTACCAGGGTTTGATGAGCATATTTACGCCGATGCCTCCGAAGAATTCCCCCGAACGCTAAAAGCCATTACGGATTCGATGGTGGCGTTGAGGCAGGCGAACATTTTGCAGCTAGAAAATTTGCCCGAATCGGCCATGAAAAGGACCGGTGTCGCCAGTGGTTCGCCGGTCTCTGTGCGAGCTTTGGCCTATATTTTGGTTGGGCATGTACGGCACCACGATGCTGTGTTGCGGAAAAGGCTCGGATAGAGTTACGGCTACCAAAGATCAGGGTTGCATGCTAAGTTCTTGAGGATTTTGGTCTGCGATCCTCGGCAACCTGGAGAGGCTAGACCTGTACTGACTCACTCCGCCAACTCCTAGGTTTCTGCTGTGCCTCGACGCACCGACATCAAAAAAATATTGCTGATTGGATCCGGTCCCATAGTGATTGGGCAAGCCTGCGAATTCGATTATTCGGGAACGCAAGCCTGTAAAGCGCTTCGTGAAGAGGGGTACGAAGTTGTTTTAGTGAACAGCAATCCCGCAACCATCATGACAGATCCCGCCACGGCGGAGCGGACTTATATTGAGCCATTGACGTGGGAAATGGTTGCTAAGGTCATTGAACGCGAACGTCCGGACGCGTTGCTTCCCACGCTGGGGGGCCAAACCGCACTGAATATCGCGATGGATTTGGCAAAGCATGGTGTGCTGGAGCAATACCACTGTGAAATGATCGGCGCGAATCCCGAAGTGATTCACAAAGCCGAAGCGCGGGATGCGTTCAAGCTGGCCATGGAAAAGATCGGCATGGAAGTCTGTCGCGGTTCCGTGGTGCACAATCTAGACGAGGCCCGCAAAACTTTGGCTCAGGTTGGTTTGCCATGTGTGGTGCGCCCCAGTTTTACGATGGGCGGAAGTGGTTCGGCGATCGCATACAACCGAGACGATTTTGATGACCTGGTGCAAAATGGTTTGACTCTGTCCCCCATCACGGAGGTTCTGATTGAAGAATCGATCATTGGGTGGAAAGAGTATGAGATGGAAGTTATGCGCGATGTTGACGACAATGTTGTGATCATTTGCGCCATTGAAAACTTTGATCCGATGGGGGTGCATACAGGGGATTCGATCACGGTCGCACCTGCACAGACGTTGACCGACAAAGAGTATCAACGCATGCGGGACGCCAGTTTGGCGATCATTCGAGAAATCGGGGTCGAAACGGGCGGATCCAATATCCAGTTTGCGATCGAGCCTAATACGGGCCGCATGATTGTGATTGAAATGAATCCGCGAGTGAGCCGTTCCAGCGCTTTGGCAAGTAAAGCGACGGGTTTTCCGATTGCGAAGATCGCAGCCAAGCTTGCGGTCGGCTTTCGGCTTTGGGAATTGCAAAACGACATTACGCAGAAGACGCAAGCTTGTTTTGAACCGACCATTGATTACGTAGTAACCAAGATTCCGCGATTCGCATTTGAGAAGTTCCCCGAAGCGGACTCGACCTTGACGACGCAGATGAAGAGTGTCGGCGAGACGATGGCGATTGGCAGAACGCTCAAAGAGTCCTTTCAAAAAGCCTTGCGAGGTTTGGAAGTGGGTGCCTTCGGATTCGGGTCGGACAGCAAAGACCTTTGGTATTCCGATCGGCGTCCGGACGATGAAGAGATTCGAAGCAAGCTGTCACGCCCTAATGCCGAACGAATTTGGTACATCCGCTATGCCATGCTCAGCGGGATGACGGTCGACGAAATCTTTACGATCACTCGGATCGACGAGTGGTTTTTAGATCAACTTTTGGAGTTGGTCGAAATGGAAAACCACCTTCGCCAGATTGGATCGCTGTCAGCCATGGACGTCGCAACCATGCGGCAGGCGAAGCAGTTTGGGTTTTCGGATCGTCAGTTGTCGGTGATGCTTAACAGTGATGACGGTGAAGTCCGCGAGTGGCGTAAGTCGCGAGGGATTGTTGCCGTCTACAAATCCGTGGATACATGTGCGGCAGAGTTCGAAGCGTACACGCCTTACTACTACAGCACCTATGAAACAGAAAACGAAACCCCACCCAAGGGTGATAAGAAGCGAGTCATCATTTTAGGCGGGGGGCCGAATCGTATTGGTCAAGGGATTGAGTTTGATTATTGCTGTTGTCACGCAAGTTATGCTTTGCGTGAGCTGGGCATTGAATCGATCATGGTGAACAGCAATCCTGAAACTGTGAGTACGGACTACGATACAAGCGACATGCTGTTCTTTGAGCCGCTGACAACGGAGGATGTTCTCAATATTGTGGATGTTGTACAGCCAGACGGAGTGATCGTTCAGTTTGGTGGGCAGACACCACTGAATTTGGCGCGTGCGTTGGCCAACGAGGGGGTCCCGATTATTGGTACCAGCGTGGATACCATTGAGGACGCAGAAGATCGCGAAAAGTTTCAGTTGCTACTGAATGAACTGAACATCAAGCAGCCGGCGAATGGGATAGCCAGAACATTGGCTCAAGCCAGATCGGAAGTTCAGAAGATTGGTTATCCATGTTTGGTGCGCCCTAGCTTTGTGCTTGGGGGCCGAGCGATGGAAATTTGCTACGACAATTCTCAGTTTGAGCGATTTGTTGCAGAGGCATTTGTGGTCGCGCAGGGGCAACCCGTTCTGATCGATCGTTTTCTGGAAGATGCGACCGAAGTGGATGTGGATGCAGTGTCCGACGGCGACGACGTCGTCATCATGGGCATTATGGAGCACATTGAGGAAGCCGGTGTGCACTCGGGGGATTCCGCGTGTGTGATCCCATCGTTCTCTTTAAGTGACGAAGTGTTGACGGAGATTCGGCAAGCAACCGTCGCGATGGCTCGCCGGCTAAAGGTGATCGGCTTGATGAACGTCCAGTTCGCGATCAAAGAAGAAGGTGATAAGTCGATCGTGTACGTGTTGGAGGTAAATCCACGCGCCAGCCGGACCGTTCCGTTTGTCGCCAAGGCAACCGGAACAGCGGTTGCGAATATTGCAGCCAAAGTCATGGTTGGTAAGAAATTGAAAGAGCTTGGTATTACCAGCGAACCGATCCCTCGAAGTGTGTCGGTGAAAGAATCGGTGTTTCCGTTTCGGAAGTTTGCCGGTGTCGATATCGTCTTGGGCCCGGAGATGCGAAGTACGGGCGAGGTGATGGGGGTCAGCGACGAGTTTGCCGTCGCGTTTAACAAGAGTCAAATAGCAGCTGGAGTCGTTTTGCCCAGTTCAGGGAATGTTTTCCTGAGCATTGCATCGCGTCATCGCAGTGGGATTGCGACGATGGCTTTGCAATTGCACGACATGGGGTACAAGTTACTTGCAACGGCTGGAACCGCCATGGAATTAGAGCGAGCCGGAATTCCTGTGACTCGAGTCAGGAAACTGGCGGAGGGGAATCCTAATCTGATCGACTATCTCAAGAACGATGAAGTCTCGCTGATTATCAATACTCCCAATGGCAAGGGAGCGCGTACGGACGAGGGACGCATTCGAGCTGCGGCGGTGCAATTTGGGGTCCCGTGCATTACGACGTTAGCGGCAGCAAAGATGGCTGTAGAAGCAATGTCCGTCATGCGTACAACGTCGATGACTGTGATGTCATTGCAGGAGAGGTTTGCCAATTAGGTTTCGTTGGTACCTGATTGGGTCGCACTATTCTGCGGTGATGGTCATCAGCGTACCGGACTCAAATTTGATCTTCGCTAGAGCGAGCATGTGGCGGATTTGCCGATCGGCCATTTGGTTTTCGGCTTCTGTCAATCGTCCGATGGCGTCGAGTAGTTCGTTCAGTTGACTGCTGACGGAGGGGTTATCGCCAAAGAACGAATCCGCTTTGGATTCCTGTAGTTGCACTTCATCTTGAGTTGCAATGATTTGCACAATCGAAGATTGTGCCGCGGCGTAGGTTCCTTTGGATTCTTCCACTACGCTTTCAATTTCGGCCCGGGCTGTTTTCAGTGCATTTGAGTAGTCGTAGATCAATTTTTGAATTTCGAGATCGCGTCCCTTTAGGTTGGCTTTGGCGGCTCGATTCCCAACAGGCGCTTGATAGGTGAGTCCGCTAGAAAAACTGGGGCGACCGGTATCGAATTGATTGGTCCATGATTCTAAAAATTGATTGTCTCCGCGAAGGCCTCGAACATAGGAATCCGCGATCAAATCGAGCGTTGGTTTGAGTTCGTGTTTGGCTACTTTTCGTTGTACCACTGCGGACTCGATCGTTTGTTGAATAGCCACCACATCACCGCGATACTTGACCGCTGACCAGAGTTCGTCTTCCAGAATCTCGCCGGGCAAAGCGATATCAGGAATCGTTAGGGGGATGATTTCTTGGCAGATCGAGTTCTCCAGTTCAGGGGCGTTGACCAGTTGGCGCAGAATCGCTTCTTGTGCTTTGATGGTTGCTTTTGCGATTTCAATCTGCTGTTGTTGTTTTGCAATAGCCGCCTTGGCTCGTGAGACAAAATTGGATAGCAAATCCATTCCTGCTCGATCTTCCAGTTTCCTCTTGATTTGAATCAGCCGTTCTTGGCTGATTCGAGCTTGTGCGAGTAGATAGCGGTGAAGTGTTAATTCCCAATAAGCACTGATGACATCCATAGCATGGAACTGTAGTTCGCGGTTCGCGGTGGCTATGGTTTCTTGCGTTTTGATCCCTGCAAGTTGAATGGCAGACGTGTTGTAGAATCGGCCCGCGCCCCGCATGAGTGGTTGCGTGTAGTTCAGGCTGAGTTTTGTGTCCGCTTGGTTGTTGGGCTGGAAGAAGAGCGAATTGCTATCCCTTGCATCGATGGCTTGCGAGAGTTCTGTTTTGCCACCGAGAACATTGCGGTCGCGAATTCCAATTGAGTTCTGCCAAAATTCTTCATTGAGTTTTGAAGGTCCGCCGGTCGTTAGTGTGTTTCCGACAGGGTCGGAGGTGTTGTGGTAGATCGATTGGCCAAATCGGCGTGGATCGAATTCGCCCGCTGCCACATTCGATTCGGTTCGTTGAATCTGAGGTACAATTAAAATGCTCTGGACTCGCGGTGAGTGTTGCATAGAAAGCCAAACCAATTGTTCTAAGTCAAATTGGCAAGCGAGCTGTTTGTTGGAAGATAACAGTGGTTGGAGCGTAAGGTCTTGCCACCAAGGTACAAAAACTTGCTCATCTGTGTTGATGGGTAAAGCAGGCAACCCATCCTTGGGTGGATGTTCCGGATGCGATTGCTGAATGGTGAATTGGGGTAAAGCGGGTGCTTGTGCTTCAATGATGGAAGCAGCCACGTCCACCGACGCGTTTCCCAAGGGGGATGGGAGAGGCGTTAAGGGTGTGGCAGGTGGCATCTGCAGAGGAGTTGAGGTTGATGCAAGAAAGCGTTCGAATTCATCGCTGGAAACCGGTTCCAAATGGTCTTCCCCGAAGGTGCTTTTCGCATTCGTTCCCGACGGTGGAGCACCCGTGTTTTCTTGTGCTAGCGCGGAAGCGCAGCAGAGCAATAGTCCTACGACTATTGCTTGCAATGGCACTTCTGCTTTGCACCGCGGGTAATTCACGCTCGATCAACCTCCATGCGATTCGTGCACATTGCTAATCCATCCATAGATATGCAATTCTATACGTACGTATTGCAACTTATCGAGTGCTGGTTGTGTTTGGAATGACGCGCAAGTGGATACAGTCAACGGAAGATAAAGATTCTGGATACCCAACTCCTATGAATGATACGATGTCTCCAGTAGGAATAATCGTCACAAGGATAACTCTTGCTGGAAGCTGCATAGATTTAATGAATCTGTAGTGGTTGTAGCGAAAGCGAGGGTAACAGGAGGGCAGGCCATCCAGTCGTTAAACTTGATGCAGGAGGTACGTTCTACCTAGAAGTAGAACTTCAGCAAGGTAAATCTTCGACGGAAATCCACCTGCGCGATTCCCTAGGCAACAGTACTTTGGCTCGTTTCGTTGTGGTTGCACCACACCGAGCTAAAAACGGCGTGCGGAAATAGGCGTGCCGATAACGTGGAATCCGGAATTTCGCATGCCTCGACTGAAGATTACCTACAAAATGGCCATCATCCTAGCGACAATGTCGTTCGGTCCGATGCTGGCTGGAGGTATCACGGGTTTGATTCCGTTTCAAGATACGGACATACAAAGGACGCGTCAGGACATTAGCCGGCATTTGGCGACCAGTTGTTCCGTGCATGTTTCCAGTAAGGACCCTGCAGGATTGCAGAAAGTGTGTCGATCTGCGCTGATTGATTCTCCTGAACTGAAAAGCATTCAGATTGTTCGGTATGACGGTCTTGTTATCTATTCCAGCCCCGATCATGCCAGGTATTGGTCGTTACCTGTCGATTCGCCGTCGAACATCAACCAGCTGCGTATTCCGCTCAATCGGGGTGAAAAAGTTTGGGCAGAGATTGAGATTGCGTTTGCTCCCGTTTCATCGATGTTTTCGCCCGCGATGGTCAAATGGTTGCTGATGCTGTTGCTTGGGTTTGGTTTGAACTTTGGAAGTTTTTCATTCTTCTTAACCCGTGCGTTGAGTGTACTGGATCCGAAAAGTGCCGTACCCAAGCGAGTCCGAAACACCTTGGACACGATTGTGGGAGGTGTTGTGATTCTGGATTCTGCGGGCAAGATCTTATTGGTTAACGAATCTTTTGCGAAAAGCGTGAGTCGGTCCACGGAAGATCTTCTTGCGCAGAGCCTAAGCGAACTTCCGTGGCGATCGGATAGCCAAGAAGAGTGGCCTTGGGAATATGCGATTCGCGAGCATACGCAAAGGACGGCAGTCAAAGTCCACCTGTTGGTTGAGGGAGGGAAGGAACTTAGCTTTGTGGTGAATGCAACACCGGTGCTGGATGGTGAAGAGCGAGTTACGGGTGCACTAATTAGTTTTGAAGACATCACGGTCATGGAAGAACAACGGAAAACATTGATGCAAGCGATGCACGAGTTAGAGTACTCGAGAGAGCAAATTCGTCGTCAGAACGATGTTCTGCATGAATTGGCGTCGCGTGACGGACTGACGGGTGCATTGAATCGCCGTGCACTTTACGAACGTATTGATGCGATTTGGCCAGTACGAAACAAGGATGACCGTGGGTTGATCACGATCATGATGGACGTCGATCACTTTAAGAAGCTGAATGATCAGCACGGGCATGCGGCGGGTGACTCGGTGTTGAAGGGTCTGGTCAAGACCGTGTCCAAGCTCGTCGAAAACAAAGGGACTTTAGCTCGGTATGGTGGTGAAGAGTTTTGCGTTATTATGGATTCGGCTACACCAGAAGAGGGCTTTGCACTGGCAGAAGTTATCCGCGAAGGAATTCAAGAGCAACTGGCAGACCCATATCGAGTTACCGCGAGTCTCGGCGTATCGTGCAGTCTTTTCGGTGCTCCTAACATTTCTGCTCAATTGGAGCAGGCGGATTTGGCGTTGTACGCTGCCAAGCATGGGGGGCGAAACGCTGTCCGTTGCTGGAGTTCCCAACTTGCCCAGGACGCGATCGATGCTGAACAAAAGAAAACTGTGAAACTGAATGCCATTGAGATCGAAGACCATCCTATTTCTTATCACGCCGTTGTGACGCTCAATGCTGCTCTTTCGCACCGGTTACCAAAAATCGCTTCCCATTCGCACCGGGTAGCAGAAATGAGTGTTGCGTTGGCCCGAGGCTTGATGCCGGTCGGGAAGCTGTATGCTTTGGAAATCGCAGCCATGCTTCACGACATTGGCTTCATCGGTGTCGCTGATGCGAAGACTTATCTGACGCAATACGACGGTGAGACTCACGTGGTCCGGGCTTGCGATTTGCGAATTGCAGTCGGTCTTGAAATCTGCAAGGCCGCTTTCAACTCGCAGGATCTGGTCGATATTGTTCGTTTTCAGAACGTTCCCTTTGGCGGTCACGATGCCATGAGTGGTGAATCGATCCCTATCGGCTCGCGAATCATTGCGATTACCAATGCCTACGACGAGTGGACTTCGGAGCTGGCCTGTAACCCGTGCAGTCACGAGGAGGCTCTTGAGCGACTTCGGCACCAAGCTGGAAAGCTTTTTGATCCTGCGTTGATTGAACGATTCGCTGAGTCTCCGTTAGGCTGGCGTCCTGCTGGAATGATGGGAGATGCAGGTGTGAACGATAAGCAAGCGATTATGATCGGATATCAGCTCGAACGGGTCATTCACAGTTTCGATTCCCGAAATCCAATTGTTCTCAAGAATCGCTTGCAGACACTTCAGGAAATTGCGAAGGCGATCGACATACCAATGATTGAGTGTCTTATTCAGGAACTTGCGAGCGAAGCAGATCGCAAGGCAGTCGCCGATTGGGATTCCTTGTTGCCGATGCTTCAGGATCTGATTGACTTGTGTTTGACCATTCAGCGCGCGTACTTACGGACCGTGAACAGCGAACCCGGCCTACAACCCAGCTCATGAAGTACTTGGTAAACAAATCCGGTTTTCAAGTTGTCGTTCTTGTCGCGATTGTCGGAATGTACTTGCTGTTCTCGCCCAATTACGATTGGAGCGATGGGAATAAGCAGTCGCCGTACGGTGCCGACTTTCTTCAGGAATGGGTGGGAGCAAAGCTAATCGTCACGGGAAATGCATCGAAGCTTTATGATGGCGAGACTTTCAAGGAATGGCAGCATGATTCTCAATTGGTTGGTTTCGGTTGGGATTCCGAGAACTATTTTCCGCCCGTTTATCCGCCGCCTCATTACATGCTGTTCAGTCCACTCGCGATACTGCCATACCGATGGGCGACTGTGGTCTGGTTGGTTTCGCTGGTCGTCGCTGCATTGATTTCTGCCCGTACGATTGCAGCGATCGTGGAGTCGAACTATGCTCGGGACGGACTACCGGATTCACCATCTCGCAACGTGAAATCGCAGTGGCTTTGGCTAGGCTTGTTTCTTTTTCCTTCATTACTTTTCTCAATTACTTTAGGGCAAAAAAGCGTTTATTGGCTTTTGATTGTTTGTTGGACATGGAGGTTGCTGCAAACGCAGCGAGACTTTGGTGCAGGGTTGTTGTTTGGAATCCTTTCGATCAAGCCGACGCTCTTCTTTTTGTTACCGCTAGTGATGCTTCGTCATCGTCGTTGGCAATTTTTTCTCGGGGCGACTGTTTCAGTTTTGGTACTTTGGGGCACTGCTTTTAGTATGGTGCCGGTAGAGTCTTGGGTGGCGTATGCTCGGGGCTTGAAAACCGCCGGTAGCTATGCCGAGATAGCCGGCTATCGTATTGAATGGTCCTGCAATCTGATGACCTTGGCGTATAGTATGCCTGGAGCATGGGTTGCATGGTGCAAGTGGGCTATGTGTGTACCGCTCTCAATCTATCTTTTGTATTGTGTCTTTGCTGATAGATCGTATCCCATCGTTTCGGCGGAAAAGGCTTTGATGGTGTTGGCAACGACTCTTGCGATTAGCCCTCACACGTACCACTATGATTTATGTATCCTGTTGCTACCCATTCTTTGGTTGGTGGCGACTTCATCGCGTCAGGGCAACGCGTACTATATGATGCTCGCAGTTGGGGTGGTCGTTGCGGCGGACATGCAAGAACTTCTTCACGTACCCATTATTCCAATTCTATTGGTTGGCATTGTTTGTGAGTTGCGCCTGCGAGGTGTGCTTCCAGTCATTCCGGTATGCAAAACGATAGTGCCAAGCAGTACATCGATTGCCTAGTTGTTTTCCCCGTGATGATCCCGAGCACGAGCTTCGCGCTCAAAATGGTTGTCGCGGTAGAACCGCCCTCCCCTCAGCCATACATAAACGGAAGATAACAAGTATGCAGGCAGCATGAAAGGTCCCCAGCGTTCATACTGTTCCACATGAACCGCCTCGTGCTCGCGAGAAATCTCCAGCGATGCGTCTGTTTGCCCAAGTACGACATGGCCCAGCGTCATCGCCAAGATAAAGTGACCGTTCGGCAACTGGTGAAGGAACCACTTAATGCCTCCTTCGTAGAATTCGATGGCTCGTCCAACACGCCTGACGTGGCCGCCAAACAAAAGCCCAGTCAGTCCTATGACTAGACCCACTAAGGTATTGGGAGCAGCCCAGAAGACCTTGGCGAAGTTGAGAAATAATTTCATTTTGAAAGACTGCGTTTTCGGTTGTTTGGCTAGTGGCAGAGCTGTTTGGAAGTTGGCCGACGGCAGAGGACGAATGATAGCGGGCGTAGGCATCCCGTCTATTTGTTTTGCATGCTTTTCGTTATTCAAGTATCAATCAGAGTTGATCGTCTCGAAAACAATGTCGTGGCAATGAAAGGCTTGTCCGGCTTGGTGTGTCTGGACGGTACGCCAGAAAATGAAACACAAAATGCCATCGTAATCGCTGAGCGAACTAGTTAGACTTCGCCCGCTATGTTTCCCGGAAAATTTACCAGATACATCCTTTGGGATGTTATCAAAATGTTTGCATTCACCTTGGTCGGTATGACTGCGGTGATTTCGTTGGCATTGGCAGGGCAGCATTTGGTAGCTGAGGGGCTTGGGTATCTTGAAATCGCGAAGTTGATTCCTTACATCTTTGTGATCGCATTGCAGTTTTCGGTTCCGCCAACGCTTCTATTTTCCGTTTGTTGCGTTTATGGTCGTATCTCAGCTGACAACGAGATCATCGCGCTCAAGGGGGCGGGAATCTCACCGATGAGAATCTTTCGGCCGGCGATTGTCTTGGGGTTTCTTGTAAGTATCCCTGCGGTCTGGTTGGTTGACGTTGCTTTTTCATGGTGTCGACCGCAGATTGAGCAGGTGATCATGCGTTCGTCGGTGGAGCTGATTTATGCGGGACTCAGTCGCAAGCGATTTTACGACAGTCGCAAGGGGTTGACCGTTCATGTGGCTGGCGTGGAAGATCGATGGTTGATCAAGCCTAACATTTGGATTCACAGTAATGACCAATGGCGAACGATCACGGCTGAGCGAGCCCGGATCGCTATTGATCCTGAATCGGACAAGCTTTTGATCGAGTTGCAGGATTCGTATATCAATATCAATGACAGCAAAAAGATCATGGAACCGGGGATGACGCTGTTGGAGTTGCCGTTAGACTTTGCGTCCAAAAAAAATGCTTCGGATGCAAGTCCCTCGGAATACTCGATCAAGCAGATTCCCGCGGAGCTTGCCAGGCAAAAGGCAGATAACGATCGACGTCGAGAGCGGTTGGCGACTCAGTTTTCGGTCGCGCTGGCTTCGGGGCATTATTCCGAAATCTACGATGGTTCCAACCATGCCCAAAAGTTCGAATTGGATTTCAATGAAAAGAGGCTCGTCCGGTTGAAGATTGAGCCGATGCGACGCTGGGCGCTTGGATTCAGTTGTCTCGCTTTTGTTTGGATGGGTGTTCCGATGGCAATTTTGATTCGGAGTGCGGATTACTGGTGGACGTTCGGTGTTTGCTTTATTCCTACACTGTTGGTCTACTATCCTTTGTTTGGTCTTGCGTTGGAGTTTGCGAAGGATGGGCGCTGGCCGGCGAGTGGGCTTTGGCTGGGTAACATCACGCTTGCTTTGATTGGGACCTGGATGATGCGAAAAGTAGTGAAGAGCTAAAGGCTTACAACAGCTAGAGACTTGTCGTGCGAATTCCTAATTACCGAGGAACCCAAAGCGTCAATATCAACATGACGCCCATGATCGATGTTACCTTCCTGTTGATCATCTTTTTTCTCGTGAGCAGTCACTTAGCGAAACAAGAAACCTTTTTGCCTCTTGATCTCCCTGTTGCGTCTGCGGGCGCCCCGGATTTTTCCGATAAGGCAACTGCAACGGTTCAGGTGCTGGCTTCGGGAGAGTATCAGCTGAATGGTCAGACCATCCCCCTGGATCAGGTACGGCGTGGGTTGTTGAATCGAATGAATGCGGAAGGGGGGGCGATCCGAGTTCGGATTCGCACCGATCGCCGAACCGATTATTCCCATGTTGCGTCGCTTCTCAAGATTTGTGTCATCACGGGAAATACGGATGTTGTTTTTTCTGTTTATGACGAGCCTTCATCATGAAGTCTATTTATTCGAATCGGTCCAGTCGAACTTCGGTTGACAGTGTGATGACACCCATGATTGATGTCGTGTTTCTGCTGCTGATCTTTTTTCTTGCGACTTCTTCATTTCAAAAATTGGAGAAAATGCTTCCGAGCGCCGTGGCGGCAGCTCCTGATCAAAAGCCACAGGGTTCCGGCTCAGATCCGCAGCTTGATTCACCAACAACCGATCTGAGTGATGTGGTGGTTGAGATTCAATTGCCCTTGGGGCAGGGAATGTCCCAGACGGTTCGATATGTGGTGAACAGCGAACCGATGGATAGTTACCAAACGCTTGAAGCGAGATTGAAAGCCATTTTGAAAGTCCGTTTAGATGTACCGATCGTGATTGACCCAGCCGATCGTATTCCGTCCGGCGAAGCGATTCGAATCTACGATATGGTTCGTCTGAATGGCGCTACGGCTGTTTTTTTGGTGGCGCGGTAGAACGGATGATATTCGTTAGGCGGAAATCTATTCCACACGTTTGACGATATGCCATCCGTAGGGGCTTTTCTTGGAGTCGAATTCGGCAAGGCCGTATTCACCAACTTGTAGAGGAAATCCTGTGTTTCCAAAAGCTGGCACCATTTCACCTCGAGCGAAAACCTGTTCGCGTGCGTTCGGTGAAACTCCAAAGTTTGCCATTTTGTAAATGCCTGGCGGGGAGTCGTCGGTGTTTTTTCGAATGATGTCTTCGAAGTTTGCGCCGGCTTTCAGTTCCTCTAGAAGTTTCGTGGCCAGTTCTTTGGCTTCTTCTTTGGTTCGGCTGATAGGTTTGCCAGGTACGGAACCTTTGAACCCGATCAGACAGTGTTGCACTGTGATGTACGATGGTTCCGGCTGCTTAACTTTTTCTTCGGAGGGTGCAGCAACGGTCGTGGAGGCGTCTGGTAGCGCCGCGTTTGATGCAGTCGACTCATCTGACTTCTGTGCTGTTTCGGCTGAACTTGGTGCACTAGTAGCCGGAGTGGTTGGTTTGGAGTTGGAAGCTTCGCAGCCCGCAAACCCCAATACGACGAAAGGTAGCGAGAAAACAAGAAGGAGCTTTTTCACGTTTTAACTTTGCTTGTGTTGGTGGATACTGGAGTAATTTGAGGTGAGTTCCTCGGGGCATTCACGCTAACCCATCCCTTTGGCCTACCTATTGTCAGCCAAAAATTATAACACAAATCCCGTTTTGGCTAGGACCTGATCGTTTGATATGTTCGGGCTCGTCGCATCTACTGGCACCGATTAAGCTTAGATGAGTTGATCCGATTGTCACGATCCGGATCTGTTCGTTCCAAATTCCGAAAAGCAAAAAGAATCATGTCTCAAGAAAATGTTGCAAAAACCAATGCCGTCACGGGCGATGAGCCATGGGTGGCTTCGGAACCAATGCGATTGGATCATTTTCTCCAAACCAAGGGAATGTTCGAAACGGGTGGTCAGGCCAAGCACGGAATCCAGGGAAGCGAGGTCAAAGTAAACGGCCAAATTGAAACTCGGCGTCGTCGAAAATTGTTCCCCAATGATGTTGTGGAATTTAGCGGTAAACGCTTTGTCGTGAAGCCATAGAGGCTTGATTGCGAACTCAATTGAAATTCGATTCCACGCACGGAGACAAGCTCCGAGATAGCAACGCCTTCCAGGACACTGCCGAATTTCAGACCGAATCTCCGCGTGGGATCACTGCCAGACGCCTTTGCAAATGTGTCACGACCTGAGTCGCTCCACTCGATCTTCATCATGGTTCGATTCTGCCCGCTTGATCGCTCGTGTCCGATTCATTGGTTGCCGCCATGAGAGTTCCAGTTTCTGGAAAGGTTTGAATCGCGAACTGTTTGATGATCGATTTTCTTTGGAATTGCCAGACGCGAATGGTGAGTCTTGACGAGGATGTCATGTTGACTTCCCGGCTAGTTATTCCGTTCGGTTTTTGATGGCCTCGCGCATGGCTTGCGTATCTACTTGGTCGTCGACGATTCGAAAGTACATTGTCGATGGATAACAACCGAAATAGAACGCCGCACCGAAAGCCATCGACGCCTATCATAGCCTAAGGCACTCGGTTTTCCTCAAGTCTACAACTGCATAATCATGCAAACGTAAAGGGGTGCGGACATGGTTGTTGGTTGACTCGCAGGTAAGAGGGTTGTCGGGTAGACTGTGGGTGGGATTGTACTCCCACGCTCTGCTGCGATTCGAAATCTGGAATTTTTCATAGAAGGAACGATGGTATGGCCTCTTGGAGAGATCGAGCCAAAAAGCAAATGTCTGCAGAGAAACTCGTTCGGTCCATCATGGAAGGTGACATAGAACAAGAGGCAAGCCTTTCCAAATTTCCATTTCCTTTCAACGCGTTTCGATCTTCGGGGGCATCGACTAAGAACTCCAGCGACAAGCCAGTGCCGAAGAGCAAGAAAACAGAGAGCAAGAGATGGCTCAGCTTGTTTGAAGAACTCGAGGAGCTCTTTTCCTATCGCGTTCAGCGTCTCTATCCTGCAACTAGGGAGGAAGTCCAGATTAACTATATTGGGCGCGAGGGGATGATCGCGGCTCGACAAACTCGAGGGTCGGAAGAGCTTAACCTCTTTGCTCGTATCACGGATGAAGAACCGAGGGTTGGCTGTAGTTGCCGCTACTCCAAAGGAAAGGACGAATGTGAGCATAGTTATCGGTTAGTCCATGGAATCATCGGGTTGCTTTCCGATCCCAATTCCGACCTTTCGAAACGCATCAACGACGAGGATTTTTCGACGAAGAAGCCCGACATGTCGATCTTTCGCTTCGATAATTCGAAGGAAACGCTGGCAATGATTTCCTCCCTTTTGAACCAAGCTGATCAATCCGACAACTTCGAGGAATTAGCGCCGGTCGTTGAAAACGAGGTCTGTAGGGTTGCCTGGAACATTCGCACTTTCCAACAAGACTATGGGATTGATCTTCTGGTTCAGCCAACCCTGAAGCGTGGTGGATTTGGAAAAGGGAAAAAGGGAAAATTATCCAGTCTCTTTCAAGAACATCTTCTCCTGTCCGATGCTGATCGACGGGTCAGACAAAAAATATCGATCCATTCAGATCGTTATTCAGAGACCTACACTCTTCGACTGGAGGATGCGCTGGAACAGCTCATTGGGGAACCGAACGTCTACTTGGAAGGAATCCCCGCGACCGTTTGTCGGGCAGATGCCATTCTTACCTTGAAGCTTCTCAATGGAGCCTATGAGTTTATTGCCCAAGATGCCAAGAACACTCGTTTTAAGCTGCTGGTTTCAGAAGATGCGGTAATCCAAATCAACGAAGAAACCAAGCAAGTTGGGGTGCGGAAAAGCAATCGTTCGGAGAGTCTCTTGATTCGGCAATTGATGAATGCGGACCCTATCGATATCGCTTACGAAAAGCAACTGGAAGAGAGAGTCAAGAAGATGCAGGGCTCAATGAGTCTGCGTCTTCCCGAGTCCATGGGCGGCGTCTGTGTGACGGAGGCCGTAACCCCTGTTCTTATTCTGCGTTCAAGAAAGGACGGAGCTTTAGACTATGGTGTTCGGGTGCGCGATTCACGGGGCAAACTTTTTAAGCCCGGGCAAGGGATCCTGATTCATGTTGGCATGCAAGATGGCAAGGAAGTGCAATTTCATCGCGACGTGTTCGCGGAAGAGCGTTTGCTGAGGGGCGTTCAAGAGCGTCTTGAACTAGATTTTGGTGGCACAGACGGGACTTTGCAAGGGTTCGAACGCGGGATGAATTTGGTCGATCTTCTCCAATCGAGCTGCACCGATTTGGAGGTTTCGTGGGATAAGGCTTCCGAACAGCCGCTGAAGTTTATTGGGACTGTATCTTCCAGCAATGTTCGAGTTGGGATCGCACAAAAACGAGACTGGTTTAGTCTGACAGGCGAATGCAAGTTGGGTGACCAGACCATTGATATTGCGTCACTGATTCAAGGACTGCGTGATTCCAGCGCTTCCGAGGTGCGGGGCGAGTTCGTGCGCATCGGCGATTCGGGATGGGCAAAGATATCCGATCAGCTTCGAAGCAGCCTCAGAAAGCTCGACGATTCGATCAATCAAGAACGAGGAGCTTTGCGATTCGATCGTACGTCAGCACATGCCCTTCGCGATTTACAGCAGCATATCCAAGTGGATTCAAGCAAGGCTTGGAATGAGTGCTTGATGCGGCTGGATCGCGCTGAGAAATTGGAGCCAACATTGCCACAGGGGCTGAAGGCGACGCTGCGAGATTACCAAATCGAAGGTTTTAAATGGCTGCGACGACTAGCGGAGTGGGGCGTGGGTGGGGTTCTCGCTGATGATATGGGATTGGGTAAAACCGTTCAGACGCTTGCTGCTATCCTAGATCGAGCATCGGAGGGCCCGTCGTTGGTGATCGCCCCCACGTCGGTCTGTTTCAATTGGATGCGTGAAATCGAGAAGTTTGCTCCCGAGCTGACTGGCACGCTCTATCGCGAAACGGATCGTGCGGAGTTTTTAGATTCGGTCGGCCCCTACCAAGTGGTCGTTTGCAGCTACGGGTTGGCTCTTCGGGATTCCGATCGATTAGCGAAGGTGAACTGGACCACCATGGTTCTCGATGAGGCCCAGGCGATCAAGAACAGCCGCAGCAAAACATCGATGGCGATCGCAACCATTCCTTCGAAATGGACGGTTGCGTTAACAGGCACGCCGGTCGAAAACCACTTAGGGGAGCTTTGGAGTTTGTTTCACGTTGTTTCGCCTGGAGTCCTGGGGGGCTGGGATCAGTTTCGCAATCGGTTCGCCGCCCCGATCGAGAAGGAAAATGATGACGACCGAAGAACGGCTCTTCGAAATCGTCTGACCCCATTCATTTTGCGTCGTACTAAAGGCGAAGTTCTTAAGGACTTGCCTCCGCGAACGGAAATGAATCTCTATGTGGAGCTGTCTGCCGCAGAACGAGCCATTTACGATTCTGTGCGGATTTCCGCTCTGGGAGAAGTGGACGTCATTGCAAAGTTGCCAGAGGTTCAAGATCAGCGTTTCCGTATCTTGGCTTTGTTGACAAGGTTGCGTCAAATTGCCTGCCATCCAGGAATGGTGCATGAGACTTGGACGGAGGGTTCTGCCAAACTCACTCAGTTGCATGAAACTCTATTGCAGCTTCGTGAAGAAGGGCATCGCGTTTTGATTTTCAGTCAGTTCGTCAAGCACCTGACGCTGATTCGTGAAATGATGGATAGAGAAAAGATTACCTATCAATACTTAGATGGCTCCACGCCACCGGACGAGCGTCAGAAGCAAGTCGATGTCTTTCAGAATGGCGATGCGACTGCCTTTTTGATTTCGCTGAAAGCAGGCGGTACAGGGCTTAACTTGACCGCAGCCGATTATGTGATTCACATGGATCCTTGGTGGAATCCTGCGGTTGAAGATCAGGCAACCGATCGAGCTCATCGTATTGGCCAAGAAAAGCCTGTAATGGTTTATCGCATCGTTGCTCAGAACACGATCGAAGAAGAGATCTTGCGATTGCACGATACCAAGCGAGATTTGGTCGCAGGCATTTTGGATGGTACTCATTCTGCCGCGAAGTTGTCCACCGAAGACCTGATCGCATTGCTTCGGACCTAGTTGAGCATGGTACTGAAATAGGTCTTCAAAACAGATGATGAATCAAATTTGGAACGATGGTGGTAGGGCGGCTTGCGGTTTTGTTGGCCTTGCGGGTGATTGCGTCACCAGAGCCATTTCTATCGCAACTGGGGCTGTTTACAAAGAGGTTTATCACTCGCTCGGTGAGGTGTCTGCCAAATCGCCTCGAAATGGTCTGCATGTTCGATTTGCCAGCGATTATTTGATTGAGCGTGGATGGAAGCGCTTTCCAGGTTGGAATGAACCCTTCGAAAGTACTTTGCTGCCCAAGGGTGTCGTGGTGGTGCATCTGGCCAAGGAGGATGGAACATCTCAGCATTTATGCACCGTGATAGAGCACATCATTCACGACACTTGGAATCCCAGCGAGGACGACTACTTTGTTTACGCTTATTGGGTTTGCGAATCTGCATTGCCCGACAATAAGTTGCCCGCCATTGCCCCGCTGCGGCCTCGAACGCAGCAGCAGGTGTTGACTCAAGAAGCCTTCGATAAAATCCTGAATCGTCTTCGCGCTTTGGACAGAACCGCCAACAACAACGCAAGCACCGAAGGGGAAAAACACAATGCGTTAAGAATGATGCAGGACTTGTTGCTGCGTCATAACTTGAGCCGCGAGGACATTGTCGATGAGGCGAACGTTGATAATGTCCTTTTCGCTCGCATGACATGTCCCGTGAATGGTCGTCGCGCATGCGAATGGGAGCGAAGCTTGGCTCGCTATGTCAGCGATGAAGTTTGCACGACAACGCAGTGGTATTTTAGTTCGAAAGGAAATCGAACATGGTTTACCTTCTACGGCCCGAAGTCGGATGTTGAGAATGCAATCTCGTTATTTCAAGAGCTGTTGATCACTATTGCAACCGCAGCGAAACTCCAGTTTGGCGGTTTCACCCGAGGGAGCGGTGCTTCGTACGCCGAAGGGTATGTTGCCGGTCTGCCGCGTGCTCAAGCCAACTCGACGGTTGTTGAACCAATCGCTGCTGCGCAATCGAAGAGCGGGTCTTCATTGATCCACCATCGAACTGTAGCCATTCATGACGCGGCTCGCGATTGGTTGGACATGGAATGCAATGTACGGCTTGCTCGAGCTACTCGGTATGCGAGAAACCAGAATGATCCGCTCGCCAAGCTAAGGGGCGAGTTGGATGGTGCTAGGCATGAAGTCGATTTCCCCAACGCACCAAAAAGGCTATCCAGCAAATAGCTAAGAGGCGAGCGGCAGGATAAAAACTACCAATCCTAATCCAAAGTTAGGGACTTGCGGAATTGTCCCTCGCTCACCGGCTTGTTGCTTTAGTGAAGTCGTTATTGGGTAAGGGCGGTACGACGGACTTCCAAGTCCGTAATTGGGGAATTCGACGGACTAGGAAGTCCGTCGTACCAATAAATCAACAGCCCGTCACGCGTCGGGTTGGGATAACATCGGCTGCCGCTCGCCTTAGCAAACAACGTTATTCTACTGTCGCGATAGCGGCGTTACTTTCAAACGCAAGGTTTCTTCGCCACGTTTGACAACGATCTCGGTCTCCTGTCCCACTCGAAGTGCTTCGATGGCATAGGTGTAGTCGTAAATGTTCTCGACTTTTTTGCCAGCCAGTTCGATGATGATATCCTTGGCTTTCACGCCTGCTTTCATCGCGGGACCTTCTTTCGCGACACCGGACAAAAGCACACCTTGGATATCCCCTTGAGCGTAGTCGGGCACTGTTCCCAGGTAGGCAACCATCATGGCTCTTGTGCCTTGTCCTTCGGGGGCTTTCTGGTCTTGGAATTCGGGAATCTCGGAGGATGTTACCAATGCTCGCGCAATCAGGCCCATGAGCTTGGCGATCTTGGCGGCCCCCTCGTAATTGAGCAGTTCTGGAGTGTCGCGTGGCGTGTGGTATTCCGAGTGCGAGCCGGTGAAGGCGGAAAGAATGGGTACGCCCTTCAGAAAAAAGGTACTGGCGTCGGTTGGAAGATAGCTGTCGGTTTGAAGCGTCAGAGGCAATCCAACGACAGCGTTGCGTCGCTCGATCTCTTGGCTCCAGTAGGGGGAGGAGCCTGTTCCTTGAAGCACAAGCTTTTCGCGGAGACGTCCAACCATATCCAAGTTCAAGCAGGCGACGACGGATGGATAGAGTTTGTTTCCGTCCTCGGATTTCTCTAGGTTGGGGTACAGTTCATAGAAGTGGTCTGCAAAATAGGCCGAGCCCAGTAGGCCGAGTTCTTCGCCGGACCATGCTGCAAACAAAATGTCGTGTTGCATTTCAAGCTTTCCGGCCCGTTTCATTTGCGATAGCGATTGCGCTATTTCAAGCATGCCTGCTACTCCTGAAGCGTTGTCGTCGGCGCCACGATGCATTCCGGCCTTCTCATCTTCCAGAGCCAAGCTGGATCCACTTCCGCCAGTTCCGAGGTGATCGATGTGGGCACCGATGATCAACATGGACTTGGCGGGCTTGTCGCCTGCACGCAAGATACCGAGCGCGTTGACCCCTTCTCGTTTGACTTGTTCGACTTCAATCGTGGCAGCGACTTCGACTTCTGGAAGTTCAATTCCCATCATCATCTCCCCTTGGTCGAGTTCCTTCTGGAGATCGAGGAGTTTGTCTTCGGACTTTTCAAACCATTTTTCTGCGACGCGGTCGGAAATGCTGATGGCAGCGATGCTTGTGCCGGAGAACGCTCCGTCGGTTTGAAGAGGGACTAGTTGTTGGCGAGCTTCGCTGGTTGGACCGCTTACAACGATCAGCCCTTTCGCGCCGCGATCGCGAGCGACCATCGCTTTGTAACGAAGCGAACTGTATCGAGCCCAATGTTGACGCAGCTCGGGCGTGATGTCGGCAGGCATTTGACGCAGCACCATCACCCATTTGTTTTCAACATCGAGATGGACGTAAGAATCGTATTCGGCGTGTCCTGATTCCGCAGGGGCTACGATCCCATATCCGGCAAACACAACACCTGTTGGCTCGACCGTGCCGGTTTTGGAGAAGACAATAGGTCGCCAATCTTCGTTGAGCTTCCAGGTTTGGTCCCCGGAGGTCATGGCGTTGCTTGATTTGAGTTCAACACCCGCAGTGTAAGGAAATGGGTGAAAGTAGGTGTCGGATGTTCCGGCGGGTTCGATGCCAAGCGAGGCTAGGTAGCTGGCGACATAGGAGGTTGCCAGTTTCTCGCCGGCGGTGCCCGTTAATCGACCACCTAATTCCGGGCGGCAAAGATAATCAACGTGCCGGCCTACGTCTGAGGCGCGGTAATCCGGATCATTGGCTTGCAGGGTGGCCTGAGCTTGTTCCTTCGCAAGATGGAGTTGCGAACTCGAAGGTGGCATGATCGATAGGCCATCCGCTTGGGGGCTTGGTTCATTCAGGCCTAGCGATTTGCGGGCTTGCGAATCATTCCACTGAGCCATAAAGATCTGAGATTTCTTGTTCTCCGTGCGAGTCGAGGTCCAAGCCAATTCGTCTCCGCTGGGGGTAAAGACGGGCAGGCTGTCGAAGCCATCGGTCGTTGTGACTCGAACGGGTTCGTGTTTGCCGTCGGCGTCAACCAAGTAGAGTTCGAAATTTGCGAAGCCATTGATGTTGGTGCCAAAGATTAGGTAGTCCCCAGAGGGGTGAAAGTAAGGTGCCCAGCTCATAGCACCAATGTTGGTGAGTCTTTTAGGATCGGAGCCATCGACGTTGGCTGAATAGATTTCGGCCGTGGCGCCATCTTCTGCAAATCTGCGCCAGCAAATCTTTTTTCCGTCAGGAGAAAAGAAAGGGCCGCCATCGTATCCAAAGACGTTTGTAATTTGACGAACATTCGATCCATCGCTATTCATGACATACAGGTCCAGAGCGGTGGCAGGGTCCTTTTCAAAAAGCAGTTTTTCTCTGTCGGTTAACGGTTTCGAATAAGCCAGTCGATTAGACGAGAATGCGATCAAGCTGCCATCGGGCGAATAGGACGCTTCCGCATCGTAGCCACGGACATCCGTTAGTTTTTTGTATTCACCGGTTGCTTTGTTCCATTCGACCAAGTCGAACTGTTCGTCGTAGTCCCATGCGTAGCGATCTTGTTTTCCGCTAGCTCGTTTGTCGATTTCTGCTTGTTGTTTATTCTTGGCGTCGGGATCAAATTGAGTGGAAGCGAACAGGATACGATCTCCGGATGGATGGATCCATGCGCACGTTGTCTTTCCGAAGCCAGGGGAAACCCGTTCGACATCGCCTGTTTCCCGATCCATCCAGTAGATCTGATAAAAAGGGTTGTCTTTTGCGCGCTCGCTTTGAAAGACCATCGATTTTCCGTCTTGGCTAAAGTAGCCTTCACCAGCTCGGAGACCATCCAAGGTCAATTGGCGAGTGTTTGACAGAAACGATGATTCGGAAAGCGGTTCCTGGCTTCGAAGGGAATCAGAAAATATCGGCAGGGAGACAGTTGAGACAAAAGCGAAAGCCGAGACGACGAAGAACGGAACAAGTCGCATAGGTATTGTTTGGGAAATGGTTTGTTTTGCGGCGCAGGGAGGTGGGGGATTGCATCTTGATGTCGATGTTGAGTCCAGACCGTTTTACATTCGCTGATAGTGTAGCGTGAAAGGCAAATTTCGAAAAACCGACATCAAAAGTAGCCTTCCTAGGTCAGCATGAATAATCCTGGCTCGCGTTTGTCCCCCCTATTGCCAACCAGAGCGACTACGGGGACGATTTCAAGTAGGGTGTTCGTCTTTTGTCTTGGCGAACCGTACTTACCGAAAAATTGTCTTTTTTCAGTTCTGGGGTCGAAAACGATTCGATGCGACAGGTTTCTGGAAGAAAAGACGGTTAGGAAGCAATTCGATGCTCGATATTCAACTGCCCGACGGGACTATTGTTTCCCATCCGGATGACGCAACCCCGCTCTCGGTTGCAGAAAAAATTGGCTCACGATTGGCCAAGGCGGTTATCGCCGCCAAGGTGGGCGAAACGATCGTGGATGCCGGTCGATCTTTGAAAGCCTTCGCCAATGGCGGTCCGATTCCCGTTCGTTTGCTGACCGAAAAAGATCCCGAGTCGCTTGAAGTTTTGCGACATTCTTGTGCGCACGTCATGGCTCGAGCCATTATGCGGTTGTATCCCAATGTCTCGCTAGCATTTGGCCCTACGATCACCAACGGCTACTACTACGATTTTGATCTCCCGCAAAAATTGAACGAGGACGATTTCGCCAAGATCGAAGCGGAGATGGCCAAGCTGGTGGAAATGGCCGAGCCGTTCGAGCAGTTTTCGTTAGACAGACCTCAGGCGGTCGAGCTTTGTACCGACATGAAGCAGTCGCTGAAGGTGGAGCACATTCAAACAGGTCTTTCGACCCATGAATCTCTTGGCTTCTATCGGCAAGGCGAGTTTGTCGATTTATGTCGGGGGCCTCATATTCCAGACGCGGGCCGGATCAAAGCGTTCAAGGTTTTGAGTGTTGCGGGTGCTTATTGGAAGGGCGATGCCTCGGGAAAGCAGCTTCAGCGAGTTTACGGAACGGCTTGGTTTAGCCCGAAAGACATGCAGGCTCACTTGGAGCAAGTTGAAGAGGCCAAGAAACGGGATCATCGTGTGATCGGCAAGCGGCTTGGTTTGTTCCAGATCTCTTCGGAGGTAGGGCCAGGGATGTGTCTTTGGCTTCCCAAGGGGGCTCGCATTCGGAGCTTGCTCGAAGATTTTCTGCGAAAGGAAATGCTGAAACGCGGTTACGAGCCTGTGTACAGCCCGCACCTTGGACGCGTCGAATTGTACGAAACCAGTGGTCACTTTCCGTACTATCGCGACAGCCAATTCCCACCGTTGTTTGTCAACGATGGGGGGGCCTTGGTCGATGGTTGGATTCGACGACTGCAATCAGAAGAAGGGCTGCCTAAAGCTCATGAAGAAGCCTTTATGCAAGCTGCGGAAGTGCTCGGTTGCGAAATCAAGGATTACGACCAAGCAGCGTCGGTGGAAGATCGCGTCCAGGTGTTGAACAGCTGGCAGCGACTTCATGAGCGGTACTTGGTGAAGCCGATGAACTGCCCTCACCATGCTCAGATTTTTAAGGCAGCTCCACGTTCGTACAAGCAGTTGCCATTGCGATTGTTCGAATTTGGAACCGTCTACCGGTTTGAACAAACAGGTGAATTGAACGGGATGCTTCGCGTACGTGGTTTGACTCAAGATGACGCACATATTTTCTGTAGCCAAGATCAGGTAGAGCAAGAGTTCCGAAATACGATCGAGCTGACTCGGATGGTTCTTGAATCCGTGGGGCTCAAGGATTATCGGGTTCAATTGTCGCTGCGCGATCCCAAGAGCGACAAATATGTTGGAAGCGAAGAGAATTGGCAAAAGGCTGAAGCTGCTTTGCGCCGCGTGCTGGAAGAATCGGGGCTTAATTTCTCGGCAGCCGAAGGCGAAGCTGCTTTTTACGGCCCGAAAGCGGACTTCATGGTTCGAGATTGCATTGGGCGTCAGTGGCAATTGGGAACAGTCCAGTTGGACTACAACCTGCCCGAGCGGTTCCAGCTGGAGTACATCGGATCGGATAACAAAACGCATCGACCGGTCATGATTCACCGAGCGCCATTCGGTTCGATGGAACGCTTCGTGGGGATGCTGACCGAGCATTTCGCTGGGGCTTTTCCCATGTGGCTTGCTCCGGAGCAGGTCCGCATCTGTCCTTTGAGCGAAAAATCGAATGACTATGCATTTGAGCTGGAGAAACAGTTTACGGAGGCGGGGTTCCGAGTTACCGTGGATGCTCGTGGGGCAAAGGTCCAAGCGAAGATTCGTGACGCACAAGTGGAATTGATTCCCTATATGGCCGTCGTGGGACCTCGTGAGGCTGAGACTCAATCGATTGCTCTTCGCGATCGTATCGAGGGCGAGGTAGGAACGATGCCGGTCGCCGAAGTGATGGCAAAACTGGCCGAAGAGGTCAACACGCGGCGTATTCGGCAATCGGTGGCAAATAAACTTGCAGAGACCGAACAGCCCAAAGTAGAAGAGACAGGCAACAACGAGTATTAGGCCAATGGTTCCCTAACGACAAGCGACACAATCATGCATGAGCGCACTGCAGCCCAAATCATCGCGGATGAATTCTTGATCGCTCGCGCCAAAATTCTTGAACTCGCGGCAACACTCGATCGGCTCGATCGAGCGGACGGCGATATCGAGAATTCGAAGCAGCTTGTGTTGCTATCGCAAGGGATGCAAATCCTGTGCGATTCGGAATCGGACAAAGCTAAGCGTGTGCAGTTGCTGATGAGTCGTCAGTACGAACCGGAGTGGATCGAGAAAATGGCGATTGGGCGACGTAATGTTGAAGGTGCATGATCCAAGAACATGAAAAGAGGTAGTTGAGCGTGGAGTATATCGATCCGCATCTGCATATGGTTTCCCGGACGACCGACGACTACGAGACGTTGGCTCGGATGGGGTGCGTCGCGATCAGTGAACCAGCCTTTTGGGCTGGTTTCGATCGTGGCAGTGTGGACAGCTTTCGCGATTACTTTCGTCAGTTAACCGACTTCGAGCCGAAGCGGGCAGCCCAGTACGGGATTGCGCATTACACCTGGTTATGCATCAACGCCAAGGAAGCGGAAAATGTGACTCTATCTCGGGAAGTGATCGCAATGATTCCCGAATTCTTGGATGCCAAGAATGTGCTTGGAATCGGTGAGATAGGGCTTAACAAGAACACCCGCAATGAAGCGACGATCTTTTTGGAGCATCTCGATTTGGCGGTAAAGTACAACCAACAAATCCTGATTCACACGCCGCACTTGGAGGACAAGTACCAAGGGACGCGAATGATTTTAGATATGTTGAAGGGCGATTCGCGAATCAATCGATCACGGGTTTTGGTCGATCATGTGGAAGAGCATACGATCGAGCATGTTCTCGAGAATGGATTTTGGGCTGGCATGACGTTGTATCCGGTAAGCAAGTGCACGCCGCAAAGAGCTGCTGATATGATTGAACGTTACGGACCCGAGCGGCTCATGGCGAATTCGGCGGGTGATTGGGGCCCAAGTAAGCCAACCGCTATTCCTGACCTGATCATGGAAATGAAAAAGCGAGGGCATTCCAAAGAATGGATTCGCCGTGTGGTTTATGAAAATCCAAAGACATTTTTCTCGCAGAGCAAGCCTTTTGTCCACGGTTGAAGTAACGCTTGCGCAAGAAAAGATCGGGACATGATGACTTACGATGCAGTGATTTTTGATCTAGATGGGACGCTTCTGGATTCGCTAGACGATATTGCAGACGCGGCAAACCAAGTCTTGGTCGACCTTGGTCGTTCTCCATTTCCTAATTCCGACTACCGGTTTCTTGTCGGGGATGGGGTTGCGATGTTGTTTCAACGCGCTATCCCGGCATGCCAAACGGATTTGGAGCTCAGGCAGGATTGCATGCGCCGGTTCGACGTTGAATATGCGAAGCGTTGGAATAATTGTTCCAAACCGTACGAAGGGATCGAAGATATGCTGAAATTGCTCGTGCAAAATCAAGTGACCTTAGCGATTCTGTCGAATAAACCGGAAGCATTTACCAAGCAATGCGTTGAGCATTTTTTCCCCGCGACTCATTTTGTCCAGGTGTTGGGGCATTCTGAGCGATTTCCTCGCAAGCCAGATCCGGCGAGTGCGAAATGGCTGGCAGACCAATTGGGGAGGGGGAACGATCGTATCGCTTATGTGGGTGATACGAACACCGACATGAAAACTGCGGTTGGAGCAGGTCTTTTTGCGATTGGAGTCACATGGGGATTTCGTCCCGAGAGTGAACTGGTCGCTCATGGTGCGAACGCGATATGCAACACAGTCTCGCAACTGCGGCATTGCATACTTGGCTCGAAGGAGAGTTCCCTGTGATAGTTAATTCACTACTGATGGAACGAAATCGGGGCATAGGAAGCAATGAAGATAGCCAATCCCAATTCAAGATCTTCTGATCAATCGAAGCAAGAAGAGTTTGAGGCAATCAAGCGGCGGATGCACCAGCGCTTGGTCGATAAGCTGGATTTGTCTCGAGTGGGTGATCTCAAGGGGGATTCGTTCCGCCGCGAGATCCGAATGGTAGTGGAGCATTTATGCGACAGCGAGAATACGTTTCTCAATCGTTCGGAACGAGACAAAATCGTCGAAGAGGTTCTTGACGAAACGCTGGGGCTTGGGCCCTTGGAATTGCTGCTCAAAGATCCGTCCATCAGTGATATCTTGATCAATGGTCCCAAGAACATCTTCGTTGAAAGACGTGGCCAGTTGGAAAAAACCGAGGTCGAGTTTCGCGACAACGGTCACTTGATGCAGATTATCGATCGAATTGTTTCCAAGGTAGG
>Ga0247831_1001503_pt1 | contig 43283 bp, 36 predicted proteins | sample LaCruzMarch2015__9_FD_192406 | JGI IMG/M metagenome (GOLD analysis project Ga0247831, IMG submission 192406) | Freshwater microbial communities from meromictic Lake La Cruz, Castile-La Mancha, Spain - LaCruzMarch2015_1m | ecosystem: Environmental > Aquatic > Freshwater > Lake | place: Spain...
GGTGGCGGGTCTAAGGGGCCTTGGGGGTTGGGGGTGCGGGCTTTGGGGGTTGGGGGGCTTTGGGGGCGTTGCACCTGCGGCCTGCGGGGAACGGGGGGCTTCCGCCCCCCACCCGATTGCATCGGGTTCCCCCCGAGGATATTTGGGCCAGCAGGAACGGGGGACGGGCAAGGTGATTTCGCGGCGCGACATGTTGGCCGGGTTGGTGGGGTCGGCGGCGGCCGGTCTCGCGGGACCGGTCCGGGCCGATGGGTCGCAGCGCCCGCCCCGGCGCCCCTCGCGGCAGGCGGAGTCTGAAAGGGTGGTCGCGGCGGCCAAGCTGGGCGGGGTCACCGGGTTCGCGCTGGTCGATCTGGCGACCGGGCAGGGGATCGAGGCGCTGGCGGAGGACGCGAGGATGCCGCCCGCCAGTGTGGCCAAGGCCATCACCGCCCTGTTCGCGCTGGAAAAGCTGGGCGACCGGCAGCGGTTCGCGACGCAGGTCATGGCGGCGGGGCGGATTGTCGGCGACCGGCTGGAGGGCGATCTGATCCTGTCGGGCGGCGGCGACCCGACGCTGGACACCGACCAGTTGGGCGATCTGGTGGCATCGCTGGCGCTGACCGGGGTGCGGCGGGTCACCGGGCGTTTTCTGGCGCATGCCGGGGCCCTGCCGCAGATCGACCGGATCGCGGCGGACCAGCCGGATCATGTCGGCTACAATCCGGGGCTGTCGGGGTTGAACCTGAACTTCAACCGGGTGCATTTCGAATGGCGCCGCACAGCAGGTGACATTGCGGTGTCGATGGACGCGCGGGCCGAGCGGTTCGTGCCGCAGGTCCGCATGGCGCGGATGCGGATCGTGCCGCGCGAGGTGCCGCTGTTCACGCTGGAGGTGTCGGAGGGGCGCGAGGACTGGACGGTGGCGCGGGGGGCATTGGGGCAGGATGGCAGCCGGTGGCTGCCGGTGCGCCAGCCGGGGGTCTATGTGGCGGAAGTGTTCCAGACGCTGGCGCGGGCGCAGGGCATCGATCTGCCGCGCGCCGAGGTGGTGGCGGTTCTGCCCCCCGGCGCGCGGCGGATCGTCGAGCGGGTCAGCGATCCGCTGCCGGAGGTTCTGCGCGACATGCTGCGGTTTTCGACCAATCTGACCGCCGAAGCGGTGGGGCTGGCGGCGTCCGGGGCGGGCACCTTGCGCGGGTCTGGCGCGGTGATGAGCCAGTGGGCGGCGCGGCGATTGGGGATGACCTCGCGGTTCGTCGATCATTCCGGGCTGGAGGGCGACAGCCGGGTGACGGCGGCGGATCTGGTGCGCGGGCTGACGGCGGCCGACCGGGCGGGGGTCGGGTTGCGCGGGTTGCTGCGCGACGTGGGGGTGCGCGATGCCAAGGGCGCGGTGATCGAGGGGCATCCGGTCAAGGTGCGGGCAAAGTCGGGCACCCTCAATTTCGTCAGCGGACTGGCCGGGTTCATCCTGCCGCCCTCGGGCCGCGAGATGTGCTTTGCGATCTTCAGCGCCGATGTGCCGCGCCGCGCCGCCCTCGCCCTGGCCGACCGCGAGGAGCCGGAGGGCGGTCAGGCCTGGACGCGGCGGGCGCGGGGGATGCAGGCGCAACTGGTGCGGCGGTGGGCCGAAACCTACGCCTGAATTCCTGTTACGCGAATCGGGCAGTCTGCTTGGGAAATCCCCGACAGGAGCCCGAGATGACAGACCGCACCAAATCCCGCGCGCGCCCCAACCCGCGCGCCACTTTCGCCGAGTCCTATGGTGCCGTGGTCGCCAAAGGCTATTCCCGCCGGTCGGTCCTGAAGGGATTCCTCGCCGGGGCCGGGGTTGCGGCGATGGGATTTGGCGGCACGCGGGCGCAGGCGCAGGCGCAGTCGAGCCTGGGGTTTGCCGAACTGGCGCGGGTGCGCGATGCGCAGGATCATTGGCCCGAAGGCTATGCCCGGCAGGTGCTGCTGCGGTGGGGCGATGCGATGTTCCCCGACAGCCCGGCGTTTGATGTGGCCACGCTGACCGGCGAGGCGGCGGAGCGGCAGTTCGGCTATAACAACGATTTCACCGCCTTTCTGCCGATCGACGGGCGGTCCGATCGCGGGCTGGTGGTGGTGAGCCACGAATACGCCTCGCCCTGGCTGATGTTTCCGGGGATGACCTATGACGATTACCGCGAGAAGCTGACCGACGACCAGATCCGGGCGGTGATGGCGACCACCGGACTGTCGATTGCCGAGGTGGCGCGCGATGCGGCGGGGCTTTGGGCGGTGGACCTTGCCAGCCCGCGCAACCGGCGCATCCATCTGGGCACCGAGATGGCGATGTCGGGGCCGGCGGCGGGGGATGCGCGGTTGCAGACCAAGGCGGACCCGTCGGGACGGGTGGTGTTCGGCACCATCTCGAACTGCAACGGCGGGGTGACGCCCTGGGGCACCATCCTGTCGGGCGAGGAAGGCGGGATGGATGTGTTCGGCGGCGATTATACCACGCTGCCCGATCAGGATCTGGTCGCGCGGCAGGGCTGGGACGAAGACGAGAACGACGGCTATGCCATGGCCCGGATCGAGCCGCGCTTCCGGTTCGAGGAGGAGCCGAACGAGTGGATGCGGTTCGACTGGGTGGTGGAGATCGACCCCTTCGACCCGACTGCCCGCCCGGTAAAGCGCACCGCCCTTGGTCGGTTCACCCATGAGGGCGCGCATGTGGTGGTGGCCCCGTCGGGTCAGGTCGTGGTGTTCATGGGCGATGACGATGATTTCGAATACATCTACCGCTTCGTGACCGATGGCGTGTTCAACCCCGATGACCGCGCGGCGAACAAGGACCTGCTGGACGCAGGCACCCTGTCGGTCGCGAAATTCGAGGCGGATGGCACGATGCGCTGGCTGCCGATGGTGGCCGGGCAGGGGCCGCTGACTGCCGAGGCCGGCTTTGCCACGCAGGCCGATGTCGTGCTGAACACCCGCGCCGCCGCCGATCTGCTGGGGGCAACGCCGATGGACGCGCCCGAGGGGTTCGTGCCGCACCCCGTCACCGGCAAGCTCTATGTCGCGATGACCGAGAACGAAGACCGGCTGGGCGCGGGCGAGGGCGACGCGGCCGAACAGGTGAACGTCGCCAACCCGCGCGGGCCGAACCCGCACGGCCATATCCTTGAACTGGTGCCGCCGGGCAGCGACGGCGCGCGGGATTTCGCCGCCGAGACCTTTGCCTGGGACGTGTTCGTGCTGTGCGGCGATCCGTCGAAGCCCGAGGAGGGGGCGATGTATCATCCCGACACGTCGGCCAACGGCTGGTTCACCGACCCCGACAACCTGGGTGTGGACCCGGCGGGGCGGCTGTGGGTGACCACCGACGGCCCGCCGCCGGAGGGGATTGCGGATGCGCTGTTCGTGATGGACACCGAAGGCCCGGCACGCGGGCTGCCAAAGCTGTTCTACGTGGCCCCGGTGGGATCGGAGTGCTGTTCGCCCGCGTTCAACCCGGACGGGTCGGCGATGTTCGTGTCGGTCCAGCATCCGGGCGAGCTGCGGCTGGAGGATGACGAGGACGCGGCCTCGATCGCGGAAATGGGCACCGCCTGGCCCGATTTCACCGACGGCATGCCCGCCCGTCCGGCGTTGATCGTGCTTAGCCGCGCGGACGGGATGATCGTGGGCAGTTGAGGTCGGCACCCGTGGCAGGCCCCGGGGGACTTCACGTCCCCCGGACCCCCTGTGGGATATTTATGAACGGATGATGACAAGAACAGAGGAAGGCCGGATCAGGAGAAGGCCGGCGGCCGAGTGTCACGGCTTCATGTGCCGCACCCGCGCGCCCCATTCGATGGCGGCGGCGTGCAGGCGGTCGATCTGCAGCTCCTCGCGCACCTCCTCGAGCATGCGCAACTCCACCTCGCGCAGCCGACCATCGGCGGCGGCGGCGTCGCAGGCCAGCGCGTAGGCGGTTTCGTGCAGCCGTTCGGGCAGCGCGTCGCGGATCAGGCCGAACAGCGCCGCCAATCCGTCTTCCTCTTCGAACAGGTCGAACACGGTTTGCGCGATGATGCGGATGCGGTCCACGTCATAGTCGCCGAAGATCGGCATCGAGTTTACCATGCGCTGGATCGCCACCATTTCGGCGGTGCGCAACTGGGCGTCGGCGGCGGATGTGGCGATCATCACCGCAACGAGGGCGTCCTGCGGGGACAGCGAGGCGGGAACGTCGGGCACGGGGGAACTCCTGTTGTTGCGGTGCAGAATATTGACCTATCGGCGGGGCGGCAATAGACGACAGGCCTGACCAAAGGGGGGCGACGATGACGGCTTTGCGCGACGCGGCGATGAAATCGAAAGCCTGGCCCTTTGAAGAGGCCCGCGCCGTGCTGAAGCGGTATGAAAAGGCGCCGCCCGCCAAGGGGCATGTGCTGTTCGAGACCGGGTATGGCCCGTCGGGGCTGCCCCATATCGGCACATTCGGCGAGGTGGCGCGCACGACGATGATCCGCCGGGCGTTCGAGGTGATCAGCGACATCCCGACCCGGCTGATCTGCTTTTCCGACGATGTGGACGGGATGCGAAAGGTGCCGGACAACGTGCCCGACCGTGCGATGCTGATGGAGCATTTGCAGCGGCCGCTGACGAGCGTGCCCGACCCGTTCGGGCTGTATGACAGTTTCGGCGCGCACAACAACGCGATGCTGCGGCGGTTCCTGGATACGTTCGGGTTCGACTACGAGTTCATTTCGGCGACCGAGTTCTACCGCTCGGGCCGGTTCGACGACACGCTGCGGCTGGCCTGCGAACGATATGACGCGATCATGGCGATCATGCTGGCGAGTTTGCGGGAAGAGCGGCAGCAGACCTATTCCTGTTTTCTGCCGATCCACCCCGAGACGGGGCGCGTGCTGTATGTGCCGATGAAGAACGTCGATCCGGTGCGCCACGAGATCACTTTCGACGATGAGGACGGGCGCGAGTGGACGCTGCCGGTCACCGGGGGCAGGGTGAAGCTGCAATGGAAGCCCGATTTCGGCGCCCGTTGGGCGGCGCTGGACGTCGATTTCGAGATGTATGGCAAGGACCATTCCACCAACACCCCGATCTACGACGGCATCTGCGAGGTGCTGGGGGGCCGCAAGCCGAACCACATGAGTTACGAGTTGTTCCTGGACGAAGACGGCCAGAAAATCTCGAAATCCAAGGGCAATGGGCTGACGATCGACGAATGGCTGACCTATGCCTCGTCCGAAAGCCTGTCGTATTTCATGTATCAAAAGCCCAAGACGGCGAAGCGGATGCATTTCGACGTGATCCCGCGGGCGGTCGACGAATATCACCAGCAGTTGCGCGCCTACCCTGCGCAGGACGTCGACGCGCAGGTGAACAATCCGGTCTGGCACATCCATGGCGGGCAGGTGCCGCAGTCCCGGATGGTCATCCCGTTCTCGATGCTCCTGAACCTCGCGTCGGTGGCGGGGGCGAAGGACAAGTCGGGGCTGTGGGGTTTCATCCGGCGCTACATGCCCGATGCCTCGCCCGAGACGAACCCCGATCTGGACGCGGCGGCGGGCTATGCGCTGGCCTATTTCAACGACCGCATCCTGCCCACACGGCAGTTCCGGCTTCCTACGGAACGGGAAGCGGCGGCGATGGCCGACCTGCGGGCGCGGCTGGCGGTCTGGAACGGCGGGCTGGACGGCGAGGCGCTGCAGACGATGGTGTTTGCCGTCGGCACCGAGGCCGGGTTCGACCCGCTGCGCGACTGGTTCACGGCGCTTTACGAGGTGCTGCTGGGGGCGTCGCAGGGTCCGCGCTTTGGCGGGTTCATCGCGCTTTACGGCATCGACGAGACCATCGCGCTGATCGACCGGGGGCTGTCGGGGGCACTGGCGGCCTGATCCGCCAAATCGTGATTTGACAGCGATTGCCGGTGTCCTAATCTTTCCGTTTATGGTCGGGAGGGAACTGATGCGCAACCTGCTGTTCGCACTCGCTTTGGCCGGGTTGGGGTCCGCCGCCCGCGCCGATGAGCCCCGGAACCCCGGGATCGAAGGGGTGATCGCCGATCAGATCACCGCCCTGCAGGCCGATGATTTCGTCACGGCCTTCACCTTTGCTTCGCCCAACATCAAGGGCATTTTCCGGACGCCCGAGAATTTCGGCGCGATGGTGGCGCAGGGCTATCCGATGGTCTATCGCCCCGATGCGGTGCAGATGCTGGAACTGCGCCGGGTGGCGGGCAACCTGTGGCAGCGGGTGATGATCACCGATCAGGCGGGGCGCACCCATCTGCTCGATTACATGATGATCGAAACACCGGACGGCTGGCAGATCAACGGCGTGCAATTGCTGCCGCAGGCGGGTGTCGGGGCCTAGGGTCCTTCATCTGTTCACAAATATCCCCCGGGGTGTGGGGGTGTGAAACCCCCACTTCGCCGCCGGTGTTGCGCGTTGCCCCCGCCGACCGCGCGCTGCCCTGATCCGCCGTTAACCCGCGTTGATACATCCTCCGCCCCACCGGCGCCCTCCGCGCCCGCGTTGCAACAAGGCGAGGATCACGCATGAACAAGGCGATTACCGAAGGTCTGGTGCTGATGCCGCCGCCGTTCTCGGCGGGGCTGAACCTGTGGTCGCGCGAGGATGGCACGCCGGGGCAGGGGTCCTATGCGGCGCAGGCGAACGCGGCCTATGTGAGCGCGGATCAGGATTTCGCCGGGTGCCTCGAGCTGCAAAAGACCGCCAGCGTCCAGAAGCTGCGCTGCTTTCAGCAGATCCCGATGCAGCCCGGCCTTTATCTGAAGGTGACGGTGCGCATCAAGGCGGTGTCGGGGGCGCTGCCGCAGGTCCGCATCGCGGGCTGGGCGGGGTCGTCGTCGGGGACCAACGTCGCCTCGGCCGATCAGCAGGGGCCGTCCGTCGCCCTGACCACCTATGGGCAGGTGGTGACGGTGACCGCGATCATCGGGTCTGGCAGCCGACAGGGCGTCGACATGGTCTGGGGTCTGGCGCCGGTTTACGGCCATATCGGGCTGGACCTGACGGGGTCGAACAACGGCGTGGTGCGGATCGACGACATCACCATCGAGGATGTCAGCGCGGTGTTTCACTCCGTGCTGTTCGACTGGGTCGATGTGCGCGATTTCGGGGCGGTGGGTGACGGGGTCACCGATGACCGGGGTGCCTTCGATGCCGCCGATGCGGCGGCGGCGGGCAAGCGGGTGGTGGTGTCTCCGGGCACCTATTACATCGGGTCGAACCTGACCTTCGAAAACCCGGTGCAGTTCGAAGGGACCGTGGTGATGCCTGCGGCCGTGCGGTTGATCTGCACCCGGAATTACAACCTCGACACCTATGCGGCGGCCTTCGGGGGCGAGTTGCCGGGGTTCAAGAAGGCGTTGCAGGCACTGTTCTATTTCACCGACCATGTGCAGCTTGACCTGTCGGGGCGCCGGGTCGAGCTGACCGAGCCGATCGACGTGGCCGCACTTGCCGGGTTGACCACCTTTGCGCAGCGTCGCCAGATCGCCAACGGGCAGTTTTCGGTGATCGCCGGGGCGGCCTGGGATACCGTGACCGTCACGTCGGTCTGCACTTATGCCACCACGCAGACCGCCCGCCTGACGGGCGTGGCCAATGTGGCCGCCATCCCGGTCGGCGCGCGGGTCAGTGGTGCCGGGGTGGGACGCGAGGTCTATGTCACCGCAAAGAACGTCGTGGCCGGCACGATCGAGTTGAGCCAGCCGCTGGTCGGGGGCAACGGCACGCGCACGCTGACCTTCACCCGGTTCAAATATCTGTTCGATTTCGGGGGGTTCAGCAGCCTGACCCGGTTCGAGATGTTCAACCTGGAATTCCTGTGCAACGGCACCGCAAGCTGCATCAACCTCGCCCCGTCCGGCGAGCAGTTCCGGGTGGCCGACTGCGTGATCAACCGCCCATTGGACAAGGGCATCACCTCGACCGGGCGCGGCTGTCAGGACCTGACGATCGATCAGTGCCAGTTCATCTCGAACGAGCAGGAGATCAAGGTCGAAGACCGCAAATCCATCGTCTACAACTCCAACGCCAATGACACCAAGATCCGGGGCAACCGCGCGGCGCGGTTCGGGCATTTCGCCTTTGCCCACGGCGCGGGTCACATCTTTCTGGGCAACCACATCTTTGCCGGGGATGACGAGGTGGTGGGGGTGCGCCGGGCCGGGCTGGTTCTGACCAACATCAACGTGAAAAGCTTTCTGACCGGCAACTACATCGACAACTGCTTCATCGAATTGACCAATGAATACGATGACCAGCCCGGCTATGGCTCGGAATTCTCGTTCGGCGGGCTGACGGTGACGGGCAACGTGTTCATGGCCTCGGCGGTCGCCCCGTGGTTCCGCTGGCTGGTGATCACACCGCGCGGGACAGGGCATTTCATCAACGGGCTGACCGTGTCGAACAATGTGTTCCGCACGACCGAAGGGGCGGTGGACCGGGCCGAGATGGTGGACACGACGTTTGCCGCCCTGTCCTACAGCAGCTTCCGCAACGTGATTTTCGAGGCGAACACGTTCAACAACGTGTCGCAGCCGACGTCGAGCCCGGTGATGGTCGAGCATACCCAGAACACCGCGTCCGACACCTGGATCGTCGATGCAGCCGCCTATCTGCCGTTCGGCAGCCGGGCGCGCAACGTGATGTCGATGGTGGCGGAAGGGGCGATTGCCAATGCAGGCAACGTCGCACAGAACGTGATGCCTTGGGTGCTGACCGAACAGGGCGCGGCGGGTTCCCTCGTCCACATCAAGTGGACCTCGGCGGTCAAGGGCAAGATGCAGGTCACGCTGCGCTGCGACAACCCCGTTTGAAGGCCAAAGGTTCCGGGCGGGATCCGAAAGCCCCGCCCGAAACCGGCGGGTCGGCGGGGTGGTGGTGAGGCCGACCTGACATGTCGGCATCGACCGACAGCGCCGGTCCCTGCGGCCCCCCGCACCGGACGCGACCGGCGGGGCGACAGCCCGCAACCCGGCGTGCCGTGGGTCTGGTTCCGCACCCACGCGTCGACGGGGCGCGACGTTGCGTCGAAACCTTGCCGACCCGCGTCGAATCGCTTGCAAAGGGAGGATTTCCCCTGACCGGCCGGGCTCTCTGCCCTCTGGCGACCGCCCGCCCCCGATCACCCATTCGTGATCCGAAATGTGCTGGAAATTCAATCGACTGGCGAGGGGATTTTCCGGATATTGACCAGATTGACCCGCGCAGCGTAAAAATATTTACACAAAAATCCATGGTTCAAAAGGGGTTACGAAAAATTTACAGATGAAGTATGGTCACGGCAGGGAGCGTCGGGAAATCGTTGCCGGGCGTCGTGAGGGGCCTGATTGGCCCGCGAGGGGGATGGACATGTCGGATCACGGGCAGGCGCAAGGCGTCTACGCGGCCTCTGCGGATTTTATTGCAAACGCACATATCGATGCTCAGGGGTATGCAGACCGCTACTCTGCCTCGGTCGCCGATCCGGTGGCGTTCTGGCGGGCCGAGGGGCAGCGGATCGACTGGATCCATGACTACACCAAGGTCAAGGACTCGAATTTCGAACTGGGCAAGGTTTCGATCAAATGGTTCGAAGATGGCACGCTGAACGTGTCCGCCAACTGCATCGACCGCCACATGATCACCCGCGCCAACCAGACCGCAATCATCTGGGAGCCCGACAGCCCCGCCACCCCCGCGCAGCACATCACCTATGCGCAACTGCTGGAACAGACCAGCCGGATGGCCAACGTGCTGAAATCGCACGGGGTCAAGAAGGGCGACCGGGTCGTGCTGTATCTGCCGATGATCCCGGAGGCGGCTTACGCAATGCTGGCTTGCGCGCGGATCGGGGCCATTCATTCGGTGGTTTTCGCCGGCTTCTCGCCCGATGCGCTGGCCAACCGGATCAACGACTCCGAAGCGAAGATGGTCATCACCGCCGACTGGGCCCCGCGTGGCGGGCGCAAGACGGCGTTGAAGGACAACACCGACATGGCGCTCTTGCACACCAGCGACCGGGTGAAATGCCTGGTGGTCAAGCACACCGGCGATCAGACATCCTGGGTCGATGGCCGCGACTTTGACCTGAAGGCCGAGATGGCCGAGGCGAAACCCTATTGTCCTTACGTCGAGATGGGGGCCGAGGACCCGCTGTTCATCCTGTATACTTCGGGGTCCACCGGGCGGCCCAAGGGCGTTGTCCACACCTCGGGCGGCTACCTGGTCTATGCGTCGATGACGCATCAGATGACGTTCGATTATCACGATGGCGACGTGTTCTGGTGCACGGCGGATGTGGGTTGGGTCACCGGGCACAGCTATATCGTCTATGGCCCGCTGGCCAATGGTGCCACAACGGTGATGTTCGAAGGGGTGCCGACCTATCCCGACGCCGGGCGGTTCTGGGAGGTGTGCGCCAAGCACAAGGTCAACCAGTTCTACACCGCCCCGACCGCCATCCGTGCGCTGATGGCGATGGGGACGTCATTCGTCGAAAAGCACGACCTCAGCAGCCTGAAACTGCTGGGGTCCGTGGGCGAGCCGATCAACCCCGAGGCGTGGAACTGGTATAACACCCATGTGGGCAAAGGGCGCTGCCCGATCGTCGACACGTTCTGGCAGACCGAAACCGGCGGGCACATGATCACCGGGTTGCCCGGCGCGATGGTGGCCAAGCCGGGGTCGGCGACCAAGCCGTTCTTCGGCGTCAAACCCATCGTGCTGGACCCCGCGACGGCCAAGGTGCAGGAGCCTGTGGAAACCGAAGGGGTGCTGTGCATCACCGACAGTTGGCCCGGCATGATGCGCACCCTGTGGGGCGACCATGCCCGGTTCGAAGAAGCCTATTTCAGCCAGTATCCGGGGTTCTACTTCACCGGCGACGGCTGCCGCCGCGATGCGGATGGCGATTACTGGATCACCGGCCGCGTCGATGACGTGATCAACGTCTCGGGTCACCGCATGGGTACGGCAGAGGTTGAATCGGCGCTGGTGGCGCACCCCAAGGTCGCCGAAGCCGCCGTGGTGGGCTATCCGCACGACATCAAGGGGCAGGGCATCTATGCCTATGTCACGCTGATGCACGGGCTGGAGCCGAGCGAGGAGTTGCGGGTCGAACTGGTCAAATGGGTGCGCACCCAGATCGGGCCGATCGCCAGCCCGGATCTGATCCAGTGGGCCCCCGGCCTGCCGAAAACCCGGTCGGGCAAGATCATGCGCCGCATCCTGCGCAAGATCGCCGAAAACGACTTCGGGGCCCTGGGCGACACCTCGACCCTGGCCGATCCGTCGGTGGTGGACGATCTGATCGCCAACCGCGCGAACCAGGCCTGACGCGGTGGGTCCGGTTCTGATCCTGCTGGGGCCGCCGGGGGCGGGCAAAGGCACCCAGGCCCGCATGCTGGAAGACGACTTCGGCCTGGTCCAGTTGTCGACCGGCGATCTGCTGCGCGCCGCCGTTGCGGCGGGCACGGCGGCCGGGGCGCAAGCCAAGGCGGTGATGGATGCGGGCGGGCTGGTCAGCGACGACATCGTGCTGGCGATCCTGCGTGACCGGATGGCACAGCCCGACATCGCCAAGGGCGTGGTGTTGGACGGCTTTCCGCGCACCGAAGGCCAGGCGGCGGCGCTGGACGCGTTGCTGGCCGAGGCTGGCACCCGCGTGACGGCGGCGATCAGCCTGGAGGTGGATGATGCCGCGATGGTGGGCCGGATTTCGGGCCGCACCACCTGTGCTGCCTGCGGCGAAGGCTATCATGACGAATTCAAGCGGCCTGCGGTAGCGGGCACTTGCGACAAATGCGGCGGCACGGCGTTCAAGCGCCGCGCCGACGACAAGGCCGAAACGGTGCGCGACAGGCTGGTGGCCTACCATGCCCAGACCGCACCGCTGATCAGCTACTACGATGGCCGGGGCGTGCTGCAACGGATCGACGCGATGGGGTCCATCGACGACATCCAGCAGGCCTTGCGGGCCATCGTGACGCAGGTCACGGCCTGAACGGGGTTCTGCCCGCAGCCGGGTCTGGCGCGGGCAGAGCGGGGAAGGGGCGACCGCCCGAAGAGGCGGTTGCGGAAGGAACACAGTCAGGGAACCGGACCTTCGGGCCGGGCAACATGGAGGAAGCCACATGGCAAACTTGGCAGACGTGAGCGTGCGCTCGCGTCCGATGACGGCGGAAGAGAAGAAGGTTATCCTTGCTTCGTCCGCCGGCACGATCTTTGAATGGTATGACTTTTACCTCTATGGGTCGCTGGCGGCGATCATCGGGGCGAACTTCTTTACCTCGTTCCCGGAATCGACGCGCAACGTGTTTGCGCTGCTGGCCTTTGCGGCCGGTTTCATCGTGCGCCCGTTCGGCGCGCTGTTCTTCGGCGCGATGGGCGACATCATCGGGCGGAAATACACCTTCCTGGCCACCATCCTGATCATGGGTCTGTCGACCTTCCTCGTCGGCCTGCTGCCGGGGTATCAGCAGTGGGGCGTCGCGGCACCGATCATCCTGATCGCGCTGCGCATGTTGCAGGGTCTGGCTCTGGGTGGCGAATACGGGGGTGCTGCGGTCTATGTGGCCGAACATGCGCCCGCCAACCAGCGCGGCTACTTCACCAGCTTCATCCAGACCACGGCAACGCTTGGCCTGCTGCTGTCGCTGGTGGTGATCCTGATGGTGCAGGGCTACATCAACGGGGCCTATCCGGATCAGCCGGTGCTGGACGCGGCAGGCGTGGCCAAGACGCTGGCCGACGGTTCGCCGGAAATGCAGAAGGCGTTCAACGCCTGGGGCTGGCGCATCCCGTTCCTCGGCTCGATCTTCCTGCTGCTGATCTCGCTCTACATCCGTCTGCAGATGAACGAATCCCCGGCCTTCAAGAAGATGAAGGAAGAGGGTGCGGCATCGAAAGCGCCGCTGCGTGAAGCGTTCGGCACCTGGAAGAACGGCAAGATCGCCCTGATCGCGCTGCTGGGTCTGACGGCGGGGCAGGCTGTGGTGTGGTATTCGGGCCAGTTCTATGCCCTGTTCTTCATCCAGAACGTCATCAAGGTCGACAGCTTCACCGCCAACGTCCTGGTGGCATGGTCGCTGATCCTGGGCACCGGCGGGTTCATCTTCTTCGGCTCGCTGTCCGACAAGATCGGCCGCAAGCCGATCATCCTGGCGGGCTGCCTGATTGCGGCACTCACCTACTTCCCGGTGTTCACGCTGCTGACCAAGACCGCCAACCCGGCGCTGCACGCGGCCCAGCAGGTGCCGGTCGTGGTGACCGCCGATCCGGAAGACTGCTCGTTCCAGTTCAACCCGACCGGCACGGTGAAGTTCACCAACGCCTGCGACATCGTGAAGGCGCAACTGTCGCGCACCTCGGTGAACTCGACCACGGTTGACGCGCCTGCAGGCACGGTTGCCACGGTCAAGGTCGGCGAGACGGAAGTGGTCGCCTATGACGCGAGCGTCAACACCAAGGCCATCGCCGACGCCAAGGCGGCGCTGGACGCTGTGAAGTCCGGCATCGACGCGGCGGCCATGACGGCGCTGTCCGACGCTGAAAAGACCATGACGGCGGCCAAGGCGGTTCTGGGCAAAGCCGAAAAGGCATTGGCAGCGGCCGAAGCGGGCACCGACGACGCGGCCAAGACAGCGGCCAAGGCGGCGGCAGACGAAGCGACGGCGGCCATGGCCCCGGCGCAGGCAGCCCTCGACGCGGCGCGCGCCGCCATCCCGGCCGACGTTCTGGCCACCTATGACGCCGCTGTGGCCACCCTGGCCAAAGAGAACGGCGTGAAGGGGGCGTTCGAGAAGGCGCTGAACGACGCCCTGGCGGCTGCGGGCTATCCGCTGATCGCCAAGGACAACACCACCGTCGCGAAAGCGGCCAACTTCTTTGACATCTTCACGTCGCAGAAGCTGATCATCGTCGCCATCCTGACCTACCTCATCATCCTGGTGACGATGGTCTACGGCCCGATCGCCGCCATGCTGGTGGAACTGTTCCCGACGCGCATCCGCTACTCGGGTCTGTCGCTGCCCTACCACATCGGCAACGGCTGGTTCGGGGGGCTGCTGCCCGCCACCGCCTTCGCCATCAGCGCCCAGTCCGGCAACATCTATGCCGGTCTGTGGTATGCCATCGTGGTGGCCGTGATGACCGTGGTGATCGGGACGATCTTCGTGCCGGGCGGCACCCACAAGAAGAACATCTTCGCCGACGACGCGAAGTGATTTGAACCGGGCGGGGCGGCCATCGGCTGCCCCGCCTTCTTCTTTTGTCCCCCGGAGATCGGCATGACCCATGCCCATGGTATCCCCCGGATCCTGGTCGTCGAAGACGACGACAACATCGCGGTCGCCCTGCAGTATATCGTCAACCGCGAAGGGATGACCTGCGAACGGGTTGCCACCGGTGCCGATGCACTGGCGCGCATCCGGGACACCCACCCCGATCTCGTGCTGCTCGACGTGATGCTGCCCGAGATGTCGGGCTATGAGATTTGTCAGGACATCCGGCGCGACGGCACGTTGCTGTCGGTCAAGGTCGTGATGATGACCGCCCGCGGATCGGCCAGCGAACGGCACAAGGCGCTGTCGCTCGGCGCGGACGGGTTCGTGACCAAACCGTTCGACCTGCCGGTTCTGCGGCAGGAAATGCGCCGGTTGCTGGCCCCGGCCGGTTAGGGTCGAAAGCGCCGAACGATCTGCCAGCCGATCAGGACCACGCCGAGGATGATCGCATTGGCCACCAGCCCGACCCCGACCACCGCCCAAAGACCAAGCCCCGCCGCCGCCCCCAGCCCCATGGTCGACGGCAGGATGACCGCCACGAACACCACCCCGGCCGCCAGTGGCAGCACAAGGCCCGTCGCGGCCTGGTTGCGCAGCGCGGTATAGTGCAGCCCCACGATCAGCGCGATGCGAAACGGGTCCGCCAGTTGGGTTTGCAGAAGGTCGGTCAGGGTCATCGGCTGCGGGCTCCTCGGGCGTTCGTTCGTCTTACGGGAACCCTGCCGCGCGGTCTACTGTCACGCGGTCTACTGTCATGCATCGAACGGGTCGCAGGGATAGCCGACGCCGGTCAGAAACAACCCCTCCGGCGGGCAGACCGGGCCGCAGGCGGTGCGGTCGCGGGCGATCAGCGCCGCCTTGACCTGATCCGGCGCCCATTTGCCAGACCCGACCCTTTCCAGCGTGCCCACGATCGAGCGCACCTGATTGTGCAGAAAGCTGCGGGCGCGCAGGGTAAAGCGATATTCGATGCCGCCGGGAACCGGCATTTCGGTGATCGTGATCTCGTCCAGCGTCTTCAATGGGCTCTTCGCCTGGCAGAGCGCAGATCGGAAGGTGGTGAAGTCATGCCGCCCGATCAGATGCGCCGCCCCGTCGCGCATCGCCGCAAGGTCCAGCGGCTGCGGGACCTGCCACACCTTGCCGCGGTCCAGTACCGGGGGCGCGCGCCGTGCCAGCAGTCGGAACAGATAGCGCCGCTCGCGCGCCGAAAACCGGGCGTGCCAGTCGTCGGGCACCGGCGCGCAGGCCAGAACCGCCACCGGCCAAGGCCGCAGATGCGCATTGATCGCCCCCGCCAGCCGGGTCGGCTCCCAGTCGCGCGGCAGATCGACATGGGCGACCTGCCCCGTCGCATGCACCCCGGCATCGGTGCGCCCGGCACCCGCCACCATATGCGGGCCGGGATGCAGCCGGGCCAGTGCCGCCTCCAGCGCGCCCTGCACCGACGGCTGGGTGTCCGACTGGCGCTGCCAACCCTGGAACGGGCCGCCGTCGTATTCGATCATCAGGGCATATCTGGGCATGGCGCAGGGGTTAGCGAAAGCGGGCCTGCCTGTCCATCCCGCCGCTTTTCCCCTTAACAGCCCCGCCCGCGCTGCCTATGTTGCCGGGGCGGAACAGGAGTGCCTTGTGGTCATCACGTCCATCACCGACGGGATTTCCCGGCAGATCGAAGGGGCCACCGCCGCGCTGTCGGAAGCCTTCTTCGAGCCGGTGCTGCGGCTGGGGGTGACCGGGCTTTCCCGCGCCGGCAAGACGGTGTTCATCACCGGGCTGGTCGCCAACCTGCTGCAGCATGGCCGGATGCCGCAATTGCGCGCCGCCGCCGAGGGGCGGATCGAAGCGGTCTATCTGCAGCCGCAACCCGACGACACCCTGCCGCGCTTCGACTTTGAGTCCCATCTGGCGGCCCTTACTGGCGACGATCCGCGCTGGCCGCAGTCGACCCGCGCGATCAGCGAGCTGCGCCTGTCGTTCCGGGTGCGGCCGTCGGGGTTTCTCGCGGGTCTGCTGGGGCCGCACACCCTGCATCTGGACATCGTGGATTATCCCGGCGAATGGCTGCTGGACCTCGCGTTGATGGACAAGACCTATGCCGACTGGTCGGAGGAAACCCTGACCCGCCTTGCGAAACGGTTCCAGGCCGCCGATTTCATGGCGACAGCCCGGGCCGAGGATGGCGCGCAGCGACTGGACGAGGCGCGTGCGCAAGGGTTGGCGGCCAGCTTCACGGCCTATCTGGTTGCGGCGCGCGACGCCGGCTTTTCCGACTGCACGCCGGGGCGGTTCCTGCTGCCCGGCGATCTGGCGGGCAGTCCGGTGCTGACCTTTGCCCCCTTGCCGCGCCCGGCGATGACCCCGCGCGGCTGCCTGTGGCGCGAGATGAACCGCCGCTTTGACGCCTACAAGGCCCGCGTGGTGCTGCCGTTCTTCCGCGACCATTTCGCCCGGATCGACCGGCAGATCGTGTTGATGGATGTGCTGGGGGCGGTGCATCTGGGCCCGCGCGCCGTCGAGGACTTGCGCCGCACCATGGCCGAGGTGCTGGCGGCGTTCCGCCCCGGTCGCAACGGCTGGCTGACCGGGCTTCTGGGCGGGCGGCGGGTGGAGCGCATCCTGTTCGCCGCGACCAAGGCCGACCATCTGCACCACAGCCAGCACGCCCGGCTGACCGGGATCGTCGAGGCGATGCTGACGGAAGCGAAATCCCGCGCCGATTTCGCAGGCGCGCGGACCCAGGGCCTTGCCCTCGCGGGGTTGCGCACGACGGTCGAGGAAACGGTGATGCGCGATGGGGCCAGCCTGGATTGCGTCAAGGGGCGGCTGTTGGCGACCGGCAAGCAGGCGGTGATGTATCCCGGCACGCTGCCCGCCGACCCCGCCCGCCTGCTGGCCCCGGCGCGCGAGGGGGCGGAGGCCTGGCTCGATGCCGAATACGGGCTGATGGGGTTCGCCCCCGCCCGGTTTACCGCGAAACCCGGTGAAGGGCCGCCGCATATCCGGCTGGACCGCGCCGCCGAATTCCTGATCGGAGACCGGCTGTGACCGACGATCCGCCGCACCCCCCGTCTGCCCCGGCGCGCCCGCTGCTGATCACGCTGGACGAGGACGCCCCCCCCGCCGACCCCTCTGCCGCTCCGGATGTGCCGGACCTTGACGCACAGGGTCGGGCGATGCGGCAGCTCGCGTCGGTCGCCGTGGCCCCGTCTTCGGCCTTTGCACGGCTGGCCTGGTGGCTGATCGGCGGGCTGTTCAGCTTTGTGCTGTCGGTTGCGGCCTGGGATTTCGTGACCGGCCTCTTCGCCCGCAGCCCGGTGCTGGGTTGGATCGCCTTCGTGCTGACGGTGGGCGCTGTCGGGGTGCTGGCGGTTCTGGCGCTGCGCGAAGGGGCGGGGTTCGCGCGGCTGGCGCGGCTGGACGGGCTTCGGGAGCGCGCGGTGTCGGCCCATGCGGCGGCAGACCTCGCGGCGGCGCGTGGCGTGGTCGCGGGGATCGTGCGGCTTTACGGCGCGCGGGCCGAGACCGCCTGGGGGCGGCAACGGCTCGCGGAACGCCAGGCCGAGGTGATGGACGCCGACGCCCTGCTGGGGCTTGCGGAAACCGAGGTGCTGGGGCCGTTGGATGCGGCGGCCCGGGCGGAAGTCGAGGCGGCGGCACGGCGGGTGGCGCTGGTGACGGCGCTGGTTCCGATTGCGCTGGCCGATGTGGCGGCGGCGTTGTTTTCCAACCTGCGGATGATCCGCCGGATTGCCGAGATCTATGGCGGTCGGTCGGGCACCTTCGGGTCGTGGAGCCTGCTGCGCCGGGTGTTCACCACGTTGATCGCGACGGGGGCGGTGGCGCTGACCGACGATCTGGTCGGTTCCCTGGCGGGCGGGGGCATCCTGTCGAAGGTGTCGCGCAGGTTCGGCGAGGGGGTGGTCAACGGCGCGTTGACCGCGCGGGTGGGCGTGGCCGCGATGGAGCAATGCCGCCCGCTGCCGTTCGCGGCCCTGCCGCGCCCGGCGGTGACGGCCCTGGTGCGACGGGCGCTGACCGGGCTGTTCGGCGAGCAGGGGTAGCGCGGGATCAAGGGCGATGCGGGCGGTGCGGCAGGCCCGCCTCCCCACGAGGGGAATGGGGGCCGCTCGACCCCGCCGGCCCGCTTTCGACCTTGCGCGCTATCGGAACCTGTCCAGCAGCTTTTGCATCGGGGATCGTTCGGGGTCCGGGTTCGGGGCAATCACAGCCTCGGCCTTTGCACCTGTGGGCTTTTCGCCTGCCGTCGAGGATCGCGGCGGGGCGGTGCGCAGGGCCACCGCGTTCTGGAACTTGACCAGATCGCCCGCCGCAAGCGCCGCCGCTCCGTCCGATATCCCGCGCATCAGATCCTCCAGCCAGTCCGCATCCGCCTTGGCAAAATCGTTCAGCACATAACCCGCCACGGCATCCTTGTGCCCCGGATGCCCGATCCCCAGCCGCACGCGTCCGTACGCCTCGCCCAGATGGCCGTGGATCGACCGCAGCCCGTTGTGCCCGGCATGGCCGCCGCCCTGCTTGACCCGCAGTTTGCCGGGGGCAAGGTCCAGCTCGTCATGGAACACCACCACCTCGTTCAGCGCCAGCTTGTAGAACGCCACCGCCGCCTGCACCGATTGCCCCGACAGGTTCATGAAGGTTTCGGGCTTCAGCAGCACCACCTTCTCCAACCCCAGCCGCCCTTCGGCCACCTGCCCGTGAAACGCCTTTTTCCACGGGCCAAAGCCATGGTCCGCCGCGATCCGGTCCAGCGCCATGAAGCCGATGTTGTGCCGGTTACCGGCGTATTTCGCGCCCGGATTGCCCAGGCCAACAAACAATCGCATCGCGGCCCCCCTGTTCGGTCCGCAGTATGCCCCGAAACGCGGGTCTGCAGCAAGGCAGGCCGCTTGACTCGGGGCTCGCGGTTCTGCAGCCTTTGCCCCCGCCCAACCGGAAAGTCAGGCTTGCGACGCCCGCGCACCACCATCGTCTGCTCGATGCGAAACGAAGGCCCGTTCATCGTGGAATGGGTGGCGTGGTATCGCCGTCTGGGCTTTACCGACATCGTGGTGGTGACGAACAACTGCACCGACCGGTCGCCCGAGTTGCTGGACGCGCTGCAGGCGGCGGGCTGGGTGCATCACATCCGCCACGATGTTCCCGCAGGCCAGCCGATCACCGCGCAGAAGCTGGCCGCCGCGCGGCGGCACCCGGCGGTGCGGAAGGCGGCCTGGGTCATGGTGGCAGATGTCGACGAGTTTCTGGTGGTCCACCGGGGGAATGGCAAGCTCGCCGACCTGGTGAACGCGCACCGGCTCGCCGACGGAACCCCGGCCTATCTCGGCATGTCGATCAACTGGCGGGTGTTCGGGTCCGACGGGGTTGTGCCGTTTCGCGACGCCCCGGTGCACCGGCAGTTCTTTGGCGCCTGCAGCCAGGCGCGCAGCCTGTCTTGCTTCGTCAAATCGGTGTTTCGCGCGCCGAGATGGTTTCTCGCCCTGGGCGAACACGGACCGCGCAAGCTGTCGCTGGCGCGTGCGCGCCGGGTCTGGGGCGATCCGGGGATGGTCTGGATCACCCCGGCGGGCGAGCCGGTGCCGAAGTGGCACCCGAAGGGCGACTATCTGCGCCGTCTGACCCCGGCCCAGACCAGCCATGCGGTGGCGCAGATCAACCACTACATGATCCGGTCGGTGGAAAGCTACAGCCTGAAGAAGGGCACCCTGTCGCCGGTGGCGCTGTCCAACCGGTATACGCCGGGCTATTTCGCCCGGGCCAGCCATGCCGACGAGATCGACGACTGCGCCCTGCGGCATCAGGGCGAATTCGACGCCCTGTTTCAGGCCGCGATGGCCCTGCCCGATGTGGCGCGGCTGCACCATTTGTGCTGTGCGGATCACTTGCAGATGATCGCCGCCCGCGCGGGCCGCCGGATCGAGGACGACCCGCGCCACGCGGCGCATCTGGCGCAGGCCGACGAGAGCGGTTGAGAGGTCAAAGAAAACGGGGCGAAGGGTTGCCCCGTCGCCCCGCCGCAGCCTTCTAGACCAGCCGATTATTCGGCGTCGACGAATCCGGCAGGTGCCGCGATGTTGGCGATCACGAAATTCCGCGCGATGGTCGGCGTGGCGCCTTCCGGCAGGGTCACGTCCGCGATGTGGATCACATCGCCGATGTTCTTGCCGGTCAGATCGACCGTGATGTGGTCGGGGATGTCGCCCGCGGTCACTTCCAGTTCGACCTCGTGGCGCACGATGGTCAGAGTGCCGCCGCGTTTCAGCCCCGGAGAGGCATCCTGATTGGCGAAATCGACGTGGATGAACAGCTTGATCCGGCTCGTCCGGCGCAGGCGCATCAGATCGACATGGGTCGGCAGGTCGCGGACCACGTCGCGCTGCACCGCACGGCAGATGACGCGGACATCGTCCTGGCCTTCGACCTTGAGGTTGAACAGCGTCTGCAGGAAACGGCCCTTCTTGAGCAGTTTCAGCAGATAGTTGTATTTCAGGTTGATCGGCAGCGGGTCAACGCCGCCGCCATACACGATACCGGGCACGTAGCTCTCACGACGAGCTTGACGGGCGGCCCCCTTGCCTGTCCCCATCCGTGCCTCGGCGATCAGATCAGGGATCTCACCAGCCATAGACATTCTCCATATGATACATCCGCCGCCCTCCAAGGGTGTGCGGCGCGATGGGGGTCTATAGGGGGGATTCGCCGCGAGGGGAAGCGGAAAGGGGCTTGTCAGATCAAATCCTCCGTCCGATGTTTGGGCGTCGGACGGGTCAGGGGGATGACATGCCGAAGGTGACGGTGCTGGTGGGGACCACCAAGGGCGCATTTTTGCTGTGTGGCCGCGATGCGCGCGGTGGGTGGCAGGTCAGCGGGCCGCATTGCGATGGCTGGCCGATCAATCATGTGATTGCCGATCCTGCGTCGGGGACGCTCTGGGCGGGCGGCGGGGGCGAGTGGCCCGGCGCAGGGGTCTGGCGGTCTGCCGATGGCGGGGCGACGTGGGAGGTGTCGCTGCTGGCCAATGGCAAGTTCGACGACATGCTGCGCGATGATCCCGACGTTGCCGCATATGTGGGCCACGGCCCCGCGCCCGATGCGCCCTTCAAGGGCGAGGTGCAGGCGATCTGGTCTTTGGCGCTGTCGGGGGACACGCTTTATGCCGGGGGAAAGCCGGGCAAACTGTATCGCAGCACCGATCAGGGGGTGACCTGGGCCGGTGTTCCGGGGATCAACGCCCACCCCGAGCGCGACCACTGGCACCCCGGCGGCGCGGGGCTGGTGCTGCATTCCATCGTCAGCGACCCGGATGACCCGGCCAAGCTGTGGGTCGGCATTTCGGCGGCGGGGGTCTTTGCCTCCGAGGATGGCGGGAAGACCTGGCAATCGCGCAACCGTCTGTCGAATGAGGGTGCGGTCCATGCGCAGGCCCATGCCCATCCGGGCGCGCCGTCCGACCACACCCATGAAACCGGGCTTTGCGTGCACAACATCGTCCGCGCGCCGGGATCGACCGATCTGATGTATCAGCAGAACCACCACGGGGTGTTTCGCAGCCCCGATGGCGGGCGGAGTTGGCAGGCGGCGGGGGAAGGGTTGCCGTCGACCTTCGGCTTTCCCGTCGCGGTCGATCCGGTTGATCCGGCGACGCTCTGGGTGCTGCCCTTGAACGGCGACACGCTGGGGCGGTTTCCGCCCGGGGCCTCGGCGGCGGTCTGGCGGTCGCGCGATGGCGGGGCCAGTTGGATGGCCTGCCGGGAGGGGCTGCCGCAAAAGGATTGCTTCTTCACCGTGCTGCGGCAGGCGATGGCGGTGGACCGCGCCACGCCGACAGGGGTGTATTTCGGCACCAATTCGGGGTCGGTGTTCGCCAGCCCGGACAGCGGCGATCACTGGCATGAAATCGCCCGGCATCTGCCCACCGTGCTGTCGATCGAAACCCTGACCCGATAGGGCATGCCGCAGGGGGGGCTTGCCGCGTCGCTGGCAGGCTTGCCGGGGCGGGCCCCCGCGCCTAGAAGCGGGGGATGACCGCACATCCCGCCCCTCTGTCGCTGCTGACGACGGCCCGCGTGCCGCTCGCCGCCTTTGCCGCGATGGGTATCGTCTGGGGCAGCTTTGCCGCCGAGTTTCCCGATCTGAAGGCGATGCTGGGGGTGGACGAGGCGCGGATGGGGGTGCTGATCCTGTTCACCCCGCTGGCCGCCGTTCTGTCGATGCTGCTGGCGCCGCTGATCGGGCACGCCTTGGGGCGGGTGGCGCTGCCGGTGGCGACGCTGGCGATGGGGCTGGCCTTTGCGCTGCCGGGGCAGGCGTCGGTGATCTGGCTGTTCCCGCTGGCGATGATGGCCTGCGGGGCTGCGACCGGACTGACGGATGTCTTGATGAATGCGCGGGTGAGCCAGATCGAGGCGGACCGCGGCCTGCACCTGATGAACCTGACCCATGCCGGGTATTCGTTCGGCTATGCGGCGGGCGCGGTTGCGGTGGGGTTGATGCGGGGGGCGGGATGGCCGCCGTCTGCGGTGATGGCGGCGGTCGCGGTGGCCGCCGGGCTGATGGCCCTCGGCACGATCGAGCGCGACGGCACCATTCGCGGCTTGCGGCGGCCAAAAGGACCGGGGGCGGGGCATCTGGGCTGGATCCCGGTGATTGGCGGCGGGATCGTGCTGATCGCGTTCCTGACCGAGAATGCGGCGGAAAACTGGTCGGCCCTGCATATCGAGCAGACCTTGGGCGGCAGTCCGGTGGAGGGCGCGTTGGGCCCGGCGGCGATTGCGCTGACGATGGGGTTTGCACGGCTGGCGGGGCAAGGGTTGACGGCGCGGGTGGGGGCATTCCGGCTGCTGGCGGGGGGCGCGCTGCTGTCGGCCTGCGGGGCGCTGGTGGCGGCGGCGGCGGTCAATCCGGCGATGGCCTATGCCGGGTTCATCGTGATGGGGGTGGGGTCATCGGTGATCTCGCCCACCGCGTTTTCGCTGGTGGGACAACTGGCCGACCCCGCCGCCCGGGCGCGCGCGGTGGCGCGGGCGACGCTGCTGGGGTATTTCGGCTATTTCTTCGGCCCGCCGATGCTGGGGCTGATTGCCGGATCGTTCGGCCTGCGCTTTGCCTTCGTGTTCGCCGCCGTGATGCTGCTGGCGGTGCTGGTGCTGGCCCCGCTGCTGGCACGGCAGCGCAGCGGGAGTTAGGCCCAGACCCCTTCGAAATCCGCCGGGATCAGCAGGTTGTCGCGGTTCAGGTCGGTGGCCTTCTGCACCCCGCAGAGCGCCATCGAGATGTCGAGTTCCTTCTGGATCACCTCCAGCGCCTTGGTCACCCCCGCCTGCCCCATCGCGCCCAGACCGTAGATGTAGGACCGCCCGATGAACGTGCCCTTGGCCCCCAGGGCCAGCGCCTTCAGCACGTCCTGACCCGACCGGATTCCGCTGTCCATGTAGACCTCGGTCCGGTCGCCCACGGCGCGCACGACCTGTGGCAGCATCGAAATCGCCGACACCGCCCCGTCTAGTTGCCGCCCGCCGTGGTTCGACACGATGATCGCGTCCGCCCCGAAATCCGCCGCCGCCTTGGCATCCTCGACATCGAGGATCCCCTTCAGGATCATCTTGCCGCCCCACTGGTCGCGGATCCGGGCAATCTTGGTCCAGTCCAGTTGCGGGTCGAACTGTTCGTTGGTCCAGCTCATCAGCGAGGCCATGTCGCCCACGCCCTTGGCATGGCCCACGATGTTGCCGAAGCTGCGCCGTTTGGTCTGCAGCATGTCGAGCGCCCACTGAGGCTTGGTCGCGATGTTCAGGATGTTGGGCAGCGTCAGGCGCGGCGGGGCGGACAGGCCGTTCTTCAGGTCCTTGTGCCGCTGCCCGAGGATCTGCAAATCCAGCGTCACCACCAAGGCCGAACACCCCGCCTTCTTGGCGCGGGCAATCGCTGCATCGACGAAGTCGTTGTCCTTCATCACATAAAGCTGGAACCAGAACGGTGCCGTGGTGTGTTCGGCGATATCCTCGATCGAGCAGATCGACATGGTGGACAGGGTGAAGGGCACCCCCATCGCCTGCGCCGCCTTGGCCGCCTTGATCTCGCCATCGGCATGCTGCATGCCGGTCATCCCCACCGGGGCCAGCGCCACCGGCATCGCCACCTTCTGGCCCAGCATCGTGGACGCTGTCGAGCGCCCGGTCATGTCGACCGCCACCTTCTGGCGCAGGCGCAGCCTGGCGAAGTCCTGCGTATTGTCGCGGAAGGTCTGTTCGGTGTAGCTGCCGCTTTCCGTGTAGTCGTAGAACATCTTGGGCACCCGGCGTTTATACAGGCGCTTGAGGTCGTCGATACAGGTGATCACGGGCATGGTTGCGATCCTTGCGGCAGGATTGGTCAAATTCCTTTACCAATACTCGCGCGCGAATGCAAGAACCTTGCCGGGCAAAGACGCTTGAATATGGTGCGATACAGGACTATATAATGCGATATCGCATCAGTTAGGAGCCCCAGATGACCCTGTCCCGCCGCAACATCCTTTTTCTGATCGGGGGTGGCACCATCCTTGCCGCCGGTGCCCGGTTTGCCACGATCGCCACCCGCCAGCCGCGCACCGCGCTGTTGCCGTGGGACATGGCCGGTCAGGACCCGGAACCCCGCCGCCGCGCGCTGTCGTTTGCGCTGCTGGCCCCCAATCCGCACAACCGCCAGCCGTGGCTCGTGGACCTGTCGGAACCGGATGCCGTCACGCTCTATGCCGACCCCGACCGCCTGTTGCCCCACACCGACCCGATGAACCGCCAGATCACCATCGGCCTGGGCTGTTTTCTGGAAACCCTGCGGATCGCCGCGAGCCATGGCGGGTATCAGGTTGACATCACCCCCTTTCCGAATGGTGAAGACCCCGACAGGCTGGACAGCCGACCGGTCGCGCGGGCGGTGTTCCGGGCGGAACCCGGCGCCCCCCGCGACCCGCTGTTCGCCCAGATTCCGCTGCGGCGCACCACAAAGGAGCCGTTCGACACCACCCGCCCGGTGTCGGCCGACCTGCTGGCCGACCTCGGCCGGGTCGTCAGCCACACCCGGTTCGGCGGATCGGTGGCGCAGGCCGACATCGCCGAACTGCGCCGCCTGACCCATGATGCCCTGCAGATCGAGATCGAGACCCCGCACACCTACAGGGAGTCGGTCGATCTGTTCCGCATCGGGCGGGCCGAGGTGGATGCCAATCCCGATGGCATCGATTTCACCGGGCCGCTGTTCGAAACGCTGGCGTCCCTCGGCATGATGACGCGCGAAACGGCGCTGGACCCCACCTCGCAAGCCTACAAGGCCGGGCTCGACGCGGTCTATGCCAACACCGATACCGCGATGGGGCATGTCTGGCAGGTCAGTGCAGGCAACAGCCGCGCCGATCAGATCGCGACCGGGGCGGATTGGGTGCGGCTGAACCTGGAGGCGACCCGTCTGGGTCTGGGCATTCAGCCGCTGAGCCAGGCCTTGCAGGAATACCCCGAGATGTCCGCCTTTTACGCCGCCGTGCACGCCCGGTTTGCCCCCGACGGCGGCACGGTTCAAATGCTGGCGCGGATCGGCTATGCTGAACGCCCCAGCCCGAGCCCGCGCTGGCCGCTGGACACCCGGATCATCCATGCCTGACCAGACCCCCACCTCGGACCTTGCAAGGTTCTTTGCCTTCTTCAACGAGGTGGGGATCATCTATCAATTGTCGTCGGCGATGTTCGAGGCCCGGTTGCCCCCCGGATTTACCGTGTCGCAGTTCTCGATCCTGAACCACCTGATCCGGGTGAAGGACGGCCGCACCCCGCTCGATCTCGCCCGCGCCTTTCAGGTGCCCAAGACCACGATGACCCACAGCCTCGCCGTGCTGGAACGGCACGGCTTGGTGCAGACCTTGCCGAATCCGGACGACGGCCGCAGCAAATGCGTCTGGATCACCGAGGCCGGACGCGCCTTTCGCGAGGCGGCGGTGCTGGCCCTGGCCCCGGATGTCACGAATATTGCCGCGAAATTTCCCTCGCACCGGCTGGCCGAGGCGATGCCCGCCCTGACCGACCTGCGCCGCCTGATGGATCAGTTGCGCGACCACTGACCCCGCAGGACGGCCCGTTTTCGCGTTCACCTGCCGTCCTCGACCCGGAACGTCGGGGCGCCTGTCGGCTCCGTTGGCCCGCCGCCATGGAGCAGAAACACGCCTGTTACGCGAATCTGGCAAATTGACGCAACGTCAAGGCAATGGTGCCTTGGTCTCAGGGAAAGGGTAAAGAACATGAGCTGGAAGATTGCTGCGGCCTCGATGGCGGCCTTCGTTGCCTTCACCGGTTTTGCTTCCGCCCAGGCACTTTCGGGTGCCGAAGTCGAAGCTCTTCTGAAGGGCAAGACGCTGAACACCGAAGACTTCGGCGGCAAAGGCACGATCAGCTGGAATGACGACATGACCATCGCGGTTGACGTGACCAAGGACGACGGCAGCAAAGTCGTCGACACCGGAACCTACCGGTTCGATGGCGCGGGCTACTGCTCGACCTGGGCCGTGCTGCGGACCACCGAAAAATGCTTCACCCTGGAAAAGACCAGCGACACCACCTGGAACATCATGAACCTGGACGGCACGCTGGATTCCAAGCTGACCGCCCAGTAAGAACCCCCTGCGCCGGCATGGGTCGGCTCCGTCGGCCCATGCCACATGACCTGCGCAACCCGGTGAAACCCGATCCGAGCGAGATCACACGTCGGTGCCCGTTGGGCCGTTGTCTGCAGGACGATCAGAGCCAGGCCACCCCGCGCCAGACGCACCTTGGCGCACGTGATGACCTGCGCGCCGCTGCCGAGTTCCGGTCGCGCACCCTCAGACGATGATTTCGCCCTGCGTCCAATACAAAGACACTTCCAGGCCATAGCCCAAACCCGGGATGTCCATCACGATGGTCTTGGAAATGCTCGTGTTGTTTGCGGCATCGCTGCCTTCGATCACGGCCTGATAATACATGTGGGCAAAGTCGCGCAGGGTCGACACATCGCTTGCCTTCAACGCGCCCAACCCGGTCTTTATCCCGCCCGCCGCTTTGGACAGCTCTGCCACTCTTGCGGCAATCGGTTTCAGCAGTTTGAAGCTGTTTCCCAGTGGAACCTTGAGTTCCACCGATATGTTGACGTTGAAATCCTTCAGCGCCGGGGTGATCTGGGTGCCGTTGAGCATGCCGAGTTGCGGGGTGTGAAACGCCATGAACAAACAGACGCCAGCACCTGCACCCAGGCCAAGGCCGAAGCGGAACGACGAAATGTTCATCTCCTGCAGGGATGTCGTGAACTGGTCGAGCCGTCCCGCAACGATTTCAGCGGTTTCCGCACCCACCACGAACAGATGCCCGCCGCCTTTGATCCCGAACCCGAGCCAGGTGTTCTCTGCCCGCCAATCCATTCCCATGCAAACAACTCCAAAGATGTATGAAATATAACAGAAAGTTAGAATGATGGCGGGAAACGGCAAAATGAAGTTTTCATGACAGCCCGAGTTTTCGCAGATATGCCTTGCCCGGCGCGCACGGTGCACCAATCGTGTCTGTTTGCGGGTCACCGGACCGGTCACCAGGCCGGTCGCGACCCGAATCAGGCCGAATGCGCCCCCGCCGCCAGCGCCGCGACATTGGCCAGCACCTGCGCCACCGGCAGCCCCGCCCCGATGTCCTTGACGATGGCCGAACCCACGACGCAGCCATCTGCGACCGACGCGATGGCGCGGGCCTGGTCCGGCGTGCTGATGCCGAACCCCACGATGACCGGCAGATCGGTGCTAGCCTTGATCCGCGCGACTTCCGGTGCCACGTCAGTGGCCTGCGCCGCCGCCGCTCCGGTGATCCCCGTGATCGACACGTAATAGACAAACCCCGAGGTGTTGCGCAGCACCATCGGCAGCCGCCTGGCATCGGTGGTCGGCGTGGCCAGCCGGATGAAGTTCAGCCCGGCCGCCTGCGCCGGGAGGCACAATTCGGCGTCTTCTTCGGGCGGCAGGTCCACCACGATCAGCCCGTCGATCCCCGCCGCAACCGCCTGTTGCAGGAACAGATCCACCCCGCGCGCATAGATCGGGTTGTAGTAGCCCATCAGCACGATCGGCGTCGTCCGATCGCCCACCCGGAAATCGCGCACCACCTGCAAGGTTGCGTCCAGCGTCATCCCGCCTTCCAGCGCGCGCTGGCCGGCAAGCTGAATCGTGGGGCCGTCCGCCATCGGGTCGGTGAACGGCAGGCCCAGTTCGATGATGTCGACGCCCGCATCCGGCAGGCCCTGCATCACCGCAAGGGACGTCGCCACATCGGGATCGCCGGCCATGATGTAACTGACGAACGCCTTCCTGCCCGATGCCCGCAGCCGCGCGAAAGTGTCGTCAATTCTGGTCATGCCGTGCCCATCCCTGCAAATCCTGCGGCGGTTTGCACGGGGCGGGGGGGAAAATCAATCTCCTTCCTGTTCGTCGCCCGGGCAGGATCGGCGCGAAAGGTGAAGGAAGCGTTGACGCGCGGGTGCGGGTGCTTGATCCCGTGCCGTGGCCTGCGTAGAAGCGGGCGTCATCAGGGAGAGCGGGCATGGGTTTCAAGATGGGTATCGTCGGGCTGCCGAACGTCGGAAAGTCCACGCTTTTCAACGCCCTGACCCGGACGGCAGCCGCGCAGGCCGCGAACTTTCCGTTCTGCACCATCGAGCCCAACGTGGGCGAGGTGGCGGTGCCGGATGACCGGCTGGACCAGTTGGCGGCGATTGCGGGGTCCAAGCAGATCATCCCTACGCGGATGACGTTTGTCGACATTGCAGGGCTGGTGCGGGGGGCGTCGAAGGGCGAGGGGCTGGGCAACCAATTCCTTGCAAACATTCGGGAATGTGACGCGGTGGCGCATGTGCTGCGCTGTTTCGAGGATGGCGACATCACCCATGTCGAGGGCAGGATCGACCCGGTTGCGGATGCCGAGACCATCGAGACCGAGCTGATGCTGGCCGACCTGGAATCGATCGAGCGGCGCTTGGCGGGGTTGGCCCGCAAGATCAAGGGCGGCGACAAGGAGGCGGTCGATCAGGACCGGCTGTTGCGCATGGCCTTGAAATTGCTGGAGGAAGGCCGCCCGGCCCGGTTTGCCAAAGTGGCCGAGGACGATGCGCGGGCCTGGCGGTTGCTGCAGCTTCTGACGTCGAAACCGGTGCTGTATGTCTGCAACGTCGAGGAATCCTCGGCGGCGACGGGCAATAGCCAGTCGGACCGGGTGGCGAAGATGGCGGCGGAACAGGGGGCGGCGTCGGTCGTCATCAGCGCGCGGATCGAGGAAGAGATCAGCCAGTTGCCCCCCGAGGAGGCCGCGATGTTTCTGGACGAGATGGGACTGGCCGAGGCGGGGTTGGACCGGCTGATCAAGGCGGGTTACAAGCTGCTGGGATTGCAGACCTATTTCACCGTGGGGCCGAAGGAGGCCCGTGCCTGGACGATCAACGCAGGTACCCTTGCCCCGCAGGCGGCGGGGGTCATCCATGGCGATTTCGAGAAGGGGTTCATCCGGGCCGAGACCATTGCCTATGAGGATTACATCGCCGGAAAGGGTGAATCCGGGGCAAAGGAAGCGGGAAAGTTCCGGGTGGAAGGCAAGACCTACGAGGTGAAGGACGGCGATGTGCTGCACTTCCTGTTCTCGGGCTGAACCTTCGGGAACGCGGCGTTAATCCGGCGATTTTCGGGGTTTTTGGGTCTATGCCCTTTGTGCATCCCCTGTGCATAAAGCGTGCCTACGCGCCGTGTCGTTTGCGGGCGTTAACCAAAGTTGGCGAATCGCCCGCAGGGGCGGGGTGAACCCTGCCCTACGCCTCGGCCCCCGGCAGTTGCGGGGCCTCCAACCCCTCGATGTCGGGCATGACCTGCCCTGCGATACCCTGCACGTCGCCATAGATGCCGACGGTCGCGGCGATGGCCCCCTGAATCTCGGCGTCGCGCTTGGCCCATTGTTTCAGCAGGAACTTGCGTTCCTTGTTCAGATCCTCCTGCAGCGCCTCCCACTTTTCGACGATGGCCTGCACGCGGTGGCGAAACCGCGGGCCCGTCAGATAGCCATACAGCATTTCGGTCTTGGTTTGCTGCCCGGCGATGCTGCCGCGCGCCAGGGCAAGGTCGATCAGCGCCGCGCGCAACGTCAGCGCCAGCGGGATCATGTATTTCGGCGCGGTGACCCAGATGCCGTCGATCTGGCCAAAACTGTCCATGTCGCGGGGCAGGGCGGTGGTCACCAGAATGGCGGTGTCGGCGCGGGCCTCGCGTTGATCGGCGCGCAGTTTGGTCAGCCAGCCGTCGGACCAGGCTTTGGTCCGTTTGGTTTCCCACAGGATGGACCCGCAGGACAGGCCGGTGGGCGAGGTCACCCGCTGCAACGCATCCGCGCCGGACTGGCCCTTGGCGACGGGTTCGATGCTGTCATGCGGAAAGCGCGACCGCAGGGTGTCTTCCAGCGCCAGTTCCAGCACCTCGCCCTGCGCCTGCTGCGAGCCCTGTTCGGATTTGCGCTTCAACTCGTCGATGGTGCGGGTCATCGTGGCGATCTGCAGGTCGCGTTCCTGGACCTTCATCCCGAGGGCGGTTTCCGCCTCGGCCCGGGCGGCGGCGCGGACCTTGTCGTTTTCCGCCAGCACGCGCTGTTCGATGGTCAGGTCAAGCTGGCGCTTCTGATCGGCCAGATCGCGTTGCAGGCGCAGCGCCTCGGCCTGGGCGGCCTGTGCGGCGGCCAGTTTCGCGGTGTTGTCGGCCAGCCGGGTCTGCAGGTCGGCCAGTTCGGTGGTTTTCGCGGACAGCGTCGCGGCCGCTTCGGCGCGGGCCTGGGTGCGGGCGTCCGTCAGGGCCTGGGCGCGGGCGGCGTCGACCTGGGCGGCGATCTGCGCCTGCAAGCCGTCGCGGGCGCGGGCGAGGTCGGCCTGCTGGGCGGCCAGTTCCGCCTCGCGTTTGGCGGAGGCGGTGGTCTGGGCGGCAAGCCGGGCCTCGAATTCCTTGCGCGTCGCGGCGATCAGCGGGGCGGCGAGGCCGTCGGTCAGCTTGATCGTGGTGGCGCAGGCGGGGCAGGTGATGGTCGGCTCTACGGTCATTTTGCTTTTTCCCTGAGGCAGGGGCGAGCCTAGGCGAGACCGGGCCGGGCGGCAACCGCAGCCGTGCCTTTCCTCTTGCCCCCTGAGACGCGCCCCGCTAAATGTAGCGGGTCGGAAGCGTGGCTGAGAGGCCGAAAGCACTCGGTTGCTAACTGAGCGTGGGGGGAACCCCACCGTGGGTTCGAATCCCACCGCTTCCGCCACTTGCCCCCGCGAAAGCGTTCTCCCGATCCAGCTGCGGCCGAATTTTTCCGTTGTTTTCGGGGGTTATGCGGGTGAGGCTGTTAACCGGCACATTCCCCATTAGGTCAGAAAGTGTTCTCTTCGGGCCGATATTCTCCAGACCTGTTGCCTTCGCTGTTTTGGTGAATTTTCCGCAACTCCCTGAATAGATGAAGTTAAAGTCCGGTTTGGCGGTGAGTTCGACCGCAGTCCCGCCTGCGGCTGTTGTGACTGGGATCGGAATGTGTCAGGCCATTATGCGCTCCAGGCGCTGCTTGCGGTGCTGCCAATCGGGGAGCACACGATCCAAGAGTTCGTAGAAGGCGGCCCCGTGGTTTGGCTCGGCGATGTGGCACAGCTCGTGAGTAATGACGTAGTCGATAGCATCGACCGGTGCCTCGATCAGGCGACGATTGAGGAGCAACCGCCCAGCCGGAGACATAGAACCCCAGCGCTGCTTGATCTGCCTAACAATCAAGCCTCGCGGCCGGAATGCCTCGGGGTCTGGAAATCTCCCAAGATTGTGCTCGGTTCGTTCGGCGAACTTCACATGGGCCCGTTCCCGATACCAGGCATCCACAAGCTCGCGGGTGACTTCGGTGCTGTTAGGGCGATGCGTTTGCACAACGATGAAGCCACGGGTTAGCTTAACCCCTGCTTGTACATGCGGCACAACCTTCAGCCGATACTGCCGTCCTAGGTAGAGGTGCGTCTCTCCAGAGATGAACAGGCGTTCGGGTGTTCTGGGCAAAAACTGCAAGAAATAGCGTTGCTGACGCATGATCCAGGCTGCGCGTCGTCGCAAACGTATCTCGATGGCGTCTATGCTTGCATCCAGTGGTGCCGCGACCGAGACCGATGCGTCCGGCTCGACGGCGATCTCGAGCGTCTTTCGTTCCCTTCTTGTTATGACATATTCGATGGCTTGGCTGCCAACCATGAGGCGGCGTAGCTCCACGCTCATGCCGCAAACCTTGCTCTTGCTAGATCCATGATCCGTTGTTCCAGATCATCCAGCTGTTCCATTGGCAATTCTATCTGCATCGTGTCCCGAAGGACGTCGAAGAAATAGTCATCGATTGCGTTGCGCAAGTTGTTCTGGGCTACCTCGTTCGACCAAATGCCTACGATCAGGTGGGACCGTATGATCTTGGTCACATCCAGAGCGATGGAAGCGCCTTCATCGGGCGCGAGGGCAGCACCCTCCTGACGCGCCAAACGACCTTCCAGCAACCCGAAAAGAGCCTGTGCATCGTCATCGCCCTTGATCGAGTCAGGGACGTCCCTGCCGCGATCCTTGCGTGCGACCTTGCTGGCCAAGTCGGAAACACTGTTGAGGTATTCGCGCTCGGACAGGCGCCGCTCCCGGTAAGCACGAATGGTCTCCTGAAGCATTTCGGAAAACTGCCGATAGAAGGCTGGATCCTCTTCCATCTTCTCGGTGATTGCTCGACGGGTTGCGCTGGCGATCCGATCTGCTTTCGATGCCTCGGAAACACCGGCCTCTTCGACGACTGCCCTGAGCGCGGCCGGATCGTTGATGTTGACCACCTCGATGATCGTCTCAGCGGGCATGGCGACGACATGGTCGTCCAGTAGCTTCTGGATCTTTGGTTCAAACTCGCGGACGTCCACCGTTTCCTGGTAGCGCAACTGCACCGAACGCTTGAGCTCAGAAAACTGCTTCCAGTCACGCTTTAGTTGGTCAATCTTGCGTTCATCGAAGACGTCAAGAAGCTTGTCAGATGAAAGTGAAATGTGCAGGCAGCGACTGAAGGAACGGAAACGCCTATAGAAGTCCTGCCGAACCGCTTCGTCGCCGAGAAATTGCTCAAGCGCTTCCATGTCCTTCTTGTTCCGCACAGGCTTGAACAGGTCCCAAAGCTGGTCATGCAATTGGGATAGCTTACGGATCTCCTCGCGCACGTCATTGACCGCGCCGGCCACATCGGCGGCATCGTAGCCGTCGAAAGCGCCGTAGGTGGAAAGCGCCTGGTCCAGTTCGCCTAGCAGGCCTTCATAGTCGACGATGAAACCGAACTGCTTTTCGACACTGTCCTCTTCATATAGCCGATTCACCCGAGCGATTGCCTGAAGAAGATTGTGCTCCTTAAGTGCCTTGCAGACATAGAGCACCGTGTTTCGTGGCGCATCAAAGCCGGTTAGCAGCTTAGACACAACGATAAGGATCTCGGGATCGCCTGAGCCTTTGAAGGCATCGATGATCTGACGGTTGTACTCCTCCTCGGTCTTGTACTGGGCCATCGTCCTGGACCAGAAGGCGCGAACGAGATCCTTGGACTCCTGATCGAATTCCTCGTTCCCCTCGTTGTCATCCGGTGCAGAGATTACGATTGCGCTAGAAACGTGACCGATTTCGTCGAGCACCTCCTTGAAACGGACAGCCGAGGCTTTGGATGGTGCAACAAGTTGCGCCTTGAATCCGGTGCCCTGCCAGTGTTGGCGATAGTGTTCCGAGATGTCGAAGGCCTTCGCTCGGATCGCTTGGGCAGTCTTCGATAGCGCGTCCATCCGAGAGAACTTGCGCTTAAGGTCTGCTTTCTGGGCATCCGTGAGACCCTCGCTTATCTTCTCGAACCAGCGATCGATCACGTTGCCAGCAATCTGCTGCTCGACCAGTCTGCCCTCATAGAGCAGCGGCACCACCGCTTCATCAGCCACCGCTTCATCGATGGCATAACGGTGGATGAGCCTGCCAAATGTGGAAAGCGTGTTCTTGTCCTTCTTCAGGAGCGGTGTGCCGGTAAAACCGAGGTAGCAGGCATTGGGCAACAGCCGTCTCATCTTTCCGGCGAACTGGCTGTGGCCGCCGTACCTTCCCGTCTGGGTGCGATGGCTTTCATCGACAAGCACGAAGATACTCGGGTCCGGGTCAGCTTCTTTCGCGTTTCGAAGGGCGGTATCGAATTTGTTGATGATCGTGGTGACAAGGGGTGCTTTGTTGTGGATCAACTCGAGCAGGTGCGATCCGCCGGTCGCTCGAACGGGTTCCAAGTCGCAGGATCTGAATGTGTCCTTGATCTGCTTGTCGAGATCATCGCGATCAGTAACGATCAGTATGCGCGGGTTGGGGATGGACTTTTCGAGAGCCAAAGCCCTGCCGAGCATGACCATGGTAAGAGATTTCCCCGACCCCTGAGTGTGCCAGATTACGCCGCCTTTTCTCGCACCCATGGCGTCAAACTGCTTCACGGTCTCCACAGCGCGGCGGATACCGAAGAATTGTTGATGACGGGCTACTTTGCGCACGCCGCCGTCGAAAACGGTGAAGCGACGGATGATGTCGAGAAGACGCTCGGGACGGCACAGAGCGAAGATGCTGCGGTCCTGCTCAGTCACAGACCGGTCACTTTCTGCGGCCATTGAAGCAAAGTAGGCACGGGCGGGTGCAAAGTCGCCGGAAAAAACCGCGTCAAGCTCCGCGCTTGTCAGTGGGCGGTTCGCTGAGACGGAGATCGCTTCGTCCGTGTCCTCCTCATCGCGCCACGTGGACCAGAATTTCCGTGGCGTTCCGACCGTGGCATAGCGTGCCTCGACGCGGTTCATCGTCATAAGCAGCTGGGCGAAATGAAACAGCTGGGGGATGTTGTCCTCACTCTGGTAGCCGATCAGCTGGCTGTCTGCTTTTTTCAGGGTCTCGGTGGGGCGCTTATTTTCGATGACCAGGACCGGGATACCGTTCACGAAGGCAACGATGTCGCAGCGTCGCGTCTGGCTTGATCCGGTTCGCTCGACAGAGAACTCCGCCGTCACGTGGAAAGCGTTGTTGCTTGGGTTTTCCCAGTCGATGAACCGAAATGAATAGCTCTTTGAATCCCCGTCGATCGACTTTGTGATCGTGGTGCCGAGCACCAAAGAGTCGAAGATATCCTGGTTGGTGCCGCGCAGCCCCTTCAGGCGATCCGGAGTGGGCTTCAGTCGCCGCATAGCTTCATGTGCGTCTTCAAGGTCGAAAGCATATTCACGGCCCCTATGGCTGAACCGGTTGATACGCATCAGTGTCTCGGCAAGAACATCGTCGAGCACGACGTTGCGCGGCCGACCGCCGCGCAGGCTTAGGGCATCCGCTTGCGACAAGGGTTTGAACCCAAGGGCGACCAGCATCTGCAAAGCCGGTATCTGGGACTGGACGTTTTCTGCGGCGTTGAAACTCATTTCCCGGTCACCACGAAATTCTTGAAAGAAGAGATTGCGTCGTCAGCCTGCTTCTGGGTCAGGCCCTGCTTGCAGAACTGCGTGATGCGTTGCCTCTTGCCTGAAGCGACGTTTAGCCGGGTGCAGAGCAGGTCGAACTTGCCGCCGAACGTTGGCGAGACGGAATACGAGTATTCCTGATTGCGGCACTTGCCGATCTCATTGCCGGAGGCATCAACGGTCCAAAAACCGGGGAAATCCAGCTTCTCGAGTGCGCGACGCATTTCAAGTGAGCTGGAAAACCGCTCTACGGGATCGGGGTGAACTGCCTTAAGGATGACGCGCCGGACAGATGCGGGGATGTGGCTCGGGAAGTGCTTTTGCGTCAGCAGCTTGCCCGCCGCGATGTCCAACTCGTATTGGGTTGAGCCGATGCTTGCCCGGATGGCGCTGAGGATATTCAGACCGATCAGGAGCCGCGCAAGCGTCATGCCGACCTGAAATATGTCCGAGCTCACACCGATGTTTCCGGTCGCCAAGACCTCCGGTGCGCGATGGAGCAGATAAGCATTGGGGGCTGCGACTGGCGCACCATTCGCCGAAACACCTGTAATGCCATAGTCTGACAACATCGCCTGCTGCTGCGGGCCCAACAGGATGTTCCCCGGCTTGATGTCGTTGTGAAAGAAGTTCCGTGCGTGAAGGTATTCAAGCCCCTGCAGGATATCTCGTGCGATGCGCAGCACACCGGGGAGCGGAAGATAACCAGCCGGATTGGCGAGTGCTTCAACCGAACCGTTGGGTTGAAAATCCATCGCTAGGATCACTGCATGATCGCCGGGTACAGGCACGACATCGGCCTGGTGCACGTACACGAGGTTGTTGTGTTCCAGCCGATTGCCGATCTGTGCTTCGCGCAGCCGTTCGTCCACTGACACCCCGGGCTTCAGGATCTTGACGGCGAACTGGCGCTGCAGCGTCAGATCCTGCGCGAGCCAGACCTCGCCAAAGCCCCCCTGACCAACTTTGCTGATCAGCTGATATTTGTAGAGCCGCATTCCGGCCGAAAAGGTGACAGGGACAAGCTGGGTCATCAGTGGCGCGCCCCCCACCATGCCGCGTTCACGGCGTCTGCCATCTTGGTATCCCAGTACTTGTCGGTCTTGCCGACCCGATCCTCGGCGTGGCGCTTGGTGTCCGCGCTGGTCGTGCTCATCGATCCATAGATCTTGATGTCGACGGGGATGCCCCGATGCGCACAGGCAAGGACGACGGCAGCATCGATGTAGGCCGAGCGGCGCTTGGCCTTGGTGTCCTGCCGCGTGAATTCGTTCTGCTTGATCAATACCTTTTCGATGCCGGGGTGAGCATCGAAGATCGCGAGGATTTCGCCGTACATCCAGGCCAGCCGCTCGGCGTCGGCCTCTTCCGTGATCGAGGCCGGTACAAGGAGCTTGTTGTCGCTTGCCGCGTTCTCCAACGTGTAGATGCCGTTATCTGCCGAGAGGACAGCATACCGGGGTGCCTTCGGGTCGCCGCGAAATCCAAGAACCTTCATCAAATGTCCTTTTCTACTTGGACCGGCCATTCGCCGGTGAGCAATTTCTGCATCAACCCGCGCTTTTGGCGGGTCAGGGCTTTGATCTCTTCGTCCAGGAGGGAAAGCTCCTGCTTGGCAGCGGACAGCGCGAGTGCGATGCGGCGTTGTTCTTCCAGCGGCGGGACCGGGACCTTGCAGCCGAAGAAATCTTCGACATTCAGATTCAAGAGGCCATCGTTGCGGACGCCCGAGTTGATCAGGCGCGAAAGCTGGTGGTTCAGGGCACCTGCCGCAAAAAGATGCTCGTAGAACCCATGGTCATGCCCCGGCTTCAGCGCGAAGCAGAAATAGACGAACGGGACCAGGGCCGTCGGCCGGTCGAGGCGATAGATGCAGCCATACAGGGCGGCCAGCGAGTTGCCCTTGTTATAGGCGAACTCGCCTTCGTGCAGCAGCGTGTAGCGATCAACGCTAGTGCCGGCCATGTCACGGGCGAACTTGTCGGACTGCATCAGGAAGCCGGACCTGGCCGAGATGGTCATCACCGGATGGTTTCCCCCGCCGTTCTGACGACGCACCCGGGTAGCGATTGCGGAGAGAGGCTTCAGCGGCCATTTGCCGGGAAACACGCCGCCGCGACCGATCAGACGCTGCGTAATCGCCTCCAGCCCTTTGGCTTTGGCGGCACGCAGTGCAGCGAGGTTGTCGAGGGCCTCGTCCCAGGTCCGCAAAATCAAGGCGATCTTGCGTTGCTCCGGAAGCGACGGAAGCCCGAATGTGAAGTCCGCGAGAGCTTCTTGGCTGAGGTTGCTGATACTAGAACCACCACCAAGCCGATAAAGATGCGCCAAAAACAGGGGCGACCGGACCAACTTGGAGAGAAAGCTATGATCGACCTTCTTCGACTTTACGCGTGCACGAATAGTGAACCCAGAGAATGTTACTCGGTCGTCCACACCGGCGATCAGGACACACCTGCCAACTAGCGCCTTATTCCCGTTCGAGCGCACGAACAGCAGGTCGTTATTCCGAAGGAGATCGTCCTCACCGACCTTATTCGTCACTGTAACCTGCGTGGTGTCGCTGAAGTCGGAAAGGGTCTCATGCCGCTGGAAGTCGCCGACGCCAACGACCTTGATGGTGTGACCGCTCTCACCACGAGTGAAGTTCAAACCATTGCGAAAATCAGCAACGTCTGAAAGCGCTACCCGTTTCCAACCACTAAGCATGAACGCCCAACTCCTGCAGGAAGCCCGCCATCTTGGTCCGTACTTCGGCAAGTTCCGCTTCGATCCGTGCAATTTCCTTCTGCACAGCGGCCACGTTGACCTCTTCTTCCGGCTCGAAGGTATCGACGTAGCGGGGAATATTCAGGTTGAAGCCGTTTTCGGCGATCTCTTCCAAGCTGGCCCGATGCGAGTATTTGGCCACCTCGGCGCGGGTGCGGTAGGTGTCGAGGATCTTCGCAACATGGGCATCGTCGAGCATGTTCATGGTCTTGGCCGAGACAAACTCCCGCGAGGCGTCAATGAACAGCACATCTCGGCGGTCGGCATTGACCCCGCCCTCTTCGCGGGAGCGGTCGAACAGAAGGATCGCGACTGGAATGCCCGTCGTGGTGAACAGGTTGGCGGGCAGCCCAACGACCGCATCGAGCAGGTTTTCCTCGATCAGCTTTTCACGGATGCGCCCCTCGGCACCGCTGCGGAACAGAACGCCATGCGGCACGATCACCGCGACACGGCCGGACTGACGCTTGGCGATCTCGATCATGTGGGTGATGAAGGCGTAGTCGCCCTTTGACTTGGGCGGAACGCCCCGCCAGTAGCGCTTGAACTGATCGGTGTCAGCATCCTCCGAGCCCCATTTGTCCAAGGAGAACGGCGGGTTGGCCAGAACCACATCGAACTTCATCAGGTGGTCGCCCTCGACCAGCGTCGGGCTATTCAGCGTGTCGCACCACTCGATCCGCGCGGCATCCCGGGCGTGCAGGAACATGTTCATCCGGGCAAGCGCCCAAGTCGCACCATTCACTTCTTGCCCGAAGAGGGCGAAGTTCTCGGAGCCCACTTCCTGCGATGCCTGGATCAGCAGCGAGCCTGAGCCGCAGGCCGGGTCACAGATCGTATCGCCCGGCTTCGGGGCCGCAAGTTTGGCCAGAAGGCGCGAGACGGCAGACGGGGTGTAGAATTCGCCCGCCTTCTTGCCCGCATCCGAGGCGAAGCGCGAGATCAGGTAGATGTAGCATTCGCCGATGATGTCCTCGGTCACGCGGCTGGGGCGCAGGTCCATCGCGGGTTTGGCGAAGTCCTCAAGCACGTTCTTCAGGCGACGGTTCCGATCCTTCGGACGCCCAAGGTTGGCTTCGGAGTTGAAGTCGATGTTGCGGAAGACGCCTTCCAGCTTGGTGCGGTTCGCGTCTTCGATCCGCTCAAGTGCGACGTTGATCAGCTCGCCGATGTTGGCCTCGTTCCGTTGGGCGTAGAGGTCATAGAAGCTGGCACCCTCGGGGAGGATGAAGCGTTCGCGTTCCAGGCGGCGGCGGATCCGGGCGTCATCGCCGCCGAACTGCTGGCGGTAGGTTTCGACATGGTCGTTCCAGAGGTCGCTGATGTACTTCAGGAACAGCATCACAAGGATGTAGTCCTTGTACTGCCCGGCATCGACGACCCCACGAAAGGTGTCGCAAGCGGCCCAAGCCGTCTGGTTGATCTGGCCTTGCGTAATCTGGTCGGTCATCGTGCGGTTTCCTTTTGATCGGCAATGTTTGCGGCTGAGCCAAGAATGAGGCTGACAAGTTGTTCGCGCCTGGCGGCGAGTTCGCGCAAGAGGTGCCCCTCACGCCTCACCAGCGAATTGAGATCCACGATCCGGCGTTGTGTCTGAAGGTCAGGGACGGCAATCTCCAGCCGCTCGAGGGCAGCCATGGGGATCATTCTGAGGCCCGTTCCCTGCGCCTCAGCCCCAAGACGGCGTTGCGCATCGGGCTGGTTGATTGCCCACGCTAGATACTCGGGAAGGACACGACCTTGGTCGGGGCGCATTATGACAAGCGGAACGATGACGGCAGCCGGTTCTTCAAGCGCGCCACCGACAGCAGTCGCTGTGTTGGGTTCGCCGCGAGAACGAAAGACCACCTCTCCACCCCGGACAAAGTAGCGATCCGAAAGATCGCTGAGGTCATATCGCTGAAAGGCGGGGCCTGGCGCTTCCCCATCTGTACCCACGTCGCGAAGCTGGATGGCAGGCGTACCACCTTCCGCAACCGGATCGAGCCTTCCGCGGGCCGTATACCCGGAGTGGATGCTGCAAAGGTCCGCGATCTGCATGGAAATTCCTCTGTATCTGGTTTACAGAGAAATAGGCGACCTGAGCGGCCGAGTCAATCACCTGCGTTACAGTTTTTGCTCTACAGAGAAAAATGCGTGCTGTTCGGCCCAAATGGTGGGGAATACGTCCATCAATCTCGTCAAAGTCACCCCCGGATCCTGTCGCCCTTCGAGAATCGCCTCAACGATCTCGGGGGCCAGAAACGTAAGTCGCGACAGGCGTGCGAGGTACGATGGCGCGATTCCCTCTCGCTCGGCCAGTTCGTTCGCGGTCGTGAACCGACCCGACTCCAGCATCTGTTTCCATCGAAAGGCCCGCGCGACAGCTTTGACGAGCGTGCAGTCAGTTTTCTGCCTTGCGACCCTGCCAGTCGGCAGAAGCATTTCCTTCCGCCCTCCACGCTTAACGATACGGAACGGGATGTGCACGGTCACCGTTTCGGGGGGCTGCTTCGTCTGGGTCATGCAGCTTCTCCAACTTCCGCGCGCATTTCGCGGACCAGCCCCGTCAGTCCGTCCATTCGCAACCGGACATTCAGACCGTCAGTGCCTATGTCGACCCTTTCGACCAGCAGGGTCACGATGCGGGCCTGCTCTGCAGGGAAAAACTCGTCCCACAGCGGATCGAGCCGGGTCAGCGCTTCCCGTGCCTCAACCTCGCTGATGGCGAAATCTTTTGCGCGAGCCGCTTTCCAAGTGCCCGCCACAATCTCGGGCTGCCGGAGCACGGCGCGCAACTGGTCGATGACGGCAGCTTCGATTTCACCCGCTGGCACCCGGCCAATGGGACAGGAACCGGCCCCATGCTTAAGAACAGTCTGGCTCACGTAGTAGCGGTACAGCCGCCCGCCCTTGCGGGTGTGTGTCGGTGAGAACGCTGCACCATCGGGGCCATACAGCAATCCCCGAAGCAGGGCGGGCGTGTCGGCGCGGGTTCGGGCGGCACGCTTTCTTGGGCTCTCGATCAGGATGGCATGCACCTTGTCCCAGACATCGCGTTCGATGATCGCCGCATGCTCGCCGGGATAGCTGGTCCCCTTGTGGACCGCGTCGCCGATGTAGACCCGATTGTTCAGCATCCGGTAGATGAATTTCTTATCGATGCGGTGGCCACGGCTGGTTGTGACGCCCCTTTCGGCCAGTTCGCGCGCCATTAATGTGCCCGACCCGATCTCGATGAAGCGGGCAAAGACCCAGCGCACATGCGCAGAATCGGCAGGGTTTTCGACCAGCTTCCGGTCCTTGACCTCGTAGCCCAGCGGCGGGCAGCCACCCATCCACATGCCCTTCATCCGGCTGGCGCGGACCTTGTCGCGGATGCGCTCGGCCGTCACCTCGCGCTCGAACTGGGCGAACGACAGCAGGATGTTCAACGTCAGCCGTCCCATGGACGTCGTGGTGTTGAACGACTGCGTCACCGAAACGAAGGTCACGCCGTTGCGGTCGAACACTTCGACCAGCTTGGAAAAGTCCATCAGCGAGCGTGACAGGCGGTCGATCTTGTAGACCACGACCACGTCAACCAGCCCGTCCTCGATATCGGCCAGCAACCGTTTCAGGCCGGGTCGTTCCAGCGTGCCGCCCGAGATACCGCCATCGTCGTACTGATCGCGCACCAGCACCCAGCCCTCGGATCGTTGGCTGGTGATGTAGGATTCGCAGGCCTCGCGCTGGGCGTGCAGGCTGTTGAACTCCTGCTCCAGCCCTTCCTCGGAAGATTTGCGGGTGTAGACGGCGCAGCGAAACTTGCGGACGACGGGTTTGTTCATGCCGACCTCCGATGGTTCTTCAGCCCGAAGAAGACCCAGCCGTTCCAACGTGTGCCGGTAATGGCGCGGGCGATGGCCGACAGCGATTGGTATGGCCGCCCCTGCCATTCGAAGCCACCTTGGGTTACGGTGACGATCTGTTCGACGCCCTGCCATTCGCGCAGCAACCGTGTGCCGGTGATCGGACGGTCGCGATCGGCGCGGATACGGCGCGTGGTGATGTTGCCGCCATCAAGCTGTTCGCACAAGTACTCCAGACGCTTGATGGTTTCTGGCTTCAGCCCGCCATAGGCCAGTTCCTGGATGCGGTAGGCCAATCGGGATTCTAGGTAGCGCCGGTTGAAGGGCGGCGGTGCAGTTTCGAACAGGTCGCGCCACTGCTTCTTCAGGTCTGGCGTTGATGTGGTCTTCAGCGCGGCTAGGCGCGCGGGGATGGGATCGGGCTTGTTCATGCATTTCTCCGGTGCGTTGGAGTTGCATGAAGGCATTGGTCGGGCGGACAGTGTAGGCAACTTTCTCCAGTCTGGTCAGAGACTTCGGGCCGTTCCCGCATCCGCAGCCGGATCAGGCCGAGCGCCAGCAGACCGCACAATTCGTCGCGACGCTGGGCTGGGGCCATCTGATCGGATGGCAGGGCGTTGGGGCGCTTCATGCGGCTGACCGCTCTGCCCGGCCCAGAACGGCGGCGGTGATCGCCCCACGGTTCCAGCGGAAGTTAAGATGGCAGTTGGCGGCATATTTCGACAAGCCGAAATCCAGCCCGTTGGCCTCGCGCCCGGCGCGCCGGAGCAGGTCCATCTGTTTCATCGTTGCCGGGTCGTTGAGCCAGCGGCGGCTCTTGATCGAGGCGGTCCCGGTTTCGGTGGCGCGCAGGAAGTCGTCG
>Ga0247831_1001504_pt1 | contig 43276 bp, 42 predicted proteins | sample LaCruzMarch2015__9_FD_192406 | JGI IMG/M metagenome (GOLD analysis project Ga0247831, IMG submission 192406) | Freshwater microbial communities from meromictic Lake La Cruz, Castile-La Mancha, Spain - LaCruzMarch2015_1m | ecosystem: Environmental > Aquatic > Freshwater > Lake | place: Spain...
TGGTCTCCTGGTCAGGGGTTGGTCTCAGCAACCAAACCTTCCCATCAGAAGACCATCCCAGCCATACGCACACGCCAGTCCCGCGTCAGCGGGTTCGTTCAATCCCTTTAATGGGTCCTGAGCCTAGGCATTGTTGCCTGCTCTGTGTGCGCCTGCGCTTGCCATTGTTCTTCGTACATGCATCAATCGCCCAATGAAGAGCCAAGCGTGGTATTAAAAATCTTCGTCCATGTCACGGATACTGTTACTAACATGACATACGGCATAGTCGGAGTGTCCGCCGCACTATACGGCTTGTTCTTAATTTGGCTGTGGCGACGTCCGATCGGTCGCCAGAGAGTTGCTGCTGCGATTGTATTGACGGCTCTTGTCTTCGTCACATACGCAGCGCTGGGGCTTGGCCCTCACCTCGTTTGCGGCAACGACCCTATATGCCTCAAAGAAGGATTAGCCGGGCCGCTCTATCTGATACTCGTTGCCCCAATTCAGTTGGCCGTGGCCCTAGTACTCAGCCATTTTCGTTCGGCCAAGCGCAGAGCGAGATGGAGGGAGTGATCTCGCCAAAGCGGTGGCTGTGGTCACCCCTACCCCGACACCCCACCCACGGGCGTGGGGAATCACTGCCCGCCACCTACCCCCTGAACCCACCCACCTTCGCCACGATCATCTCGTGGTCCGACAGCACCTCCCCATCAGGCGCCACCGCCGGCACGATGCGGCACTCTTCCACCTCCAGCCCCCGCGTCAAAAACCAGTCGAGCTTGAACACCCCACGCGGGTTGCGGCTCACCCGGCTGGGCCGCGTCGTCATCTGGCCGATCGGGCCGCCATGCCGCTCGTAGCCGCGCCCCGCCGCGTGGCCGAACAGCGTCTCCTTCTCGAAGTCGCCGCCATCGGCCAGCCCTGTGTTGAGATCGCCGCCGATGATCACCGGCGCATTCCCGGCCAGCGCGTCGATCGCATCGAGCAGCCGCCGCACCTGTCCCTCGCGATAGGCCGCATCGCCGCGGTTTTCGAGATGCACCGACACCGCGTAGAGCGGCCCTTCCGTCGTCATCACCGCCGAGGCGATGGCGCAGCGCGTGCCGATCCGCTGCGCCGGCGTCTCGGGCGTGAACCAATGGCCCCAGTCCTCGAGCCGGATCATCACCGGCGCCTGCAGCGCCGTCTTCGCCATGAGGGCGTTACCGTGAAAGCCGTGCCGGTTGAATTCGTCGGTGCAGAACGCGAGTTCCACTTCGCCGCCGAGCTCCAACTCCAGGAATTCCACCCCGAACGCATAGGCCATGCCTAGCCGCTCGGCCAGTTCGCGCGACGTGTGCAACTGCCCGGTGCGCGCCATGCCGTTGTCGACTTCCGACAGCAGCGCAATGTCCGCGCCTTCGCGAGCGATCAACTCGGCCGACTTCTCCACCGCATAGCAGCGTTCGAGGTTCCACGCGGCGACCGTCAGCGGAAAGCTCAGCGGCGCCGCCAGCTCCGATACCGGCGCTTCCACGCGTTGCAGGCAGTGGAGCGCCGCGAGCGCCTCGGCATGGTTCGCCTCGGTTCGCTCGAGGTCCGCCAGTCGGCCGCGCTCCTCCTGCGACGGTCCGGCGAGAAGGGCGATCTGGGCGGGTTTGACGAGGTCGAGCGACATGGCGTCCTGGCAGGTTGCGGGGATGACGTCCCGCTACTAGTCACCATGGATGTCGCTGAAATGACGCCCGTGTCCGCCCCTTCGCCCTTGCTCCTTGCGTCCCACGCACGCTAGACACCCGCGAACAACATATCCGGGGGAGCCTCATGTCCGAATTCGCCGTCTATCCCAGCCTCAATGGCATGCCCGTCGTCATTTCCGGCGGCGCCTCGGGTATCGGCGAGGGCATTGTCCGCGCGTTCGCCGCGCAGGGCAGCAAGGTCGGCTTCGTCGACATCGCCGAAGAGGCCGGCCGCAAGCTCGAGGCCGAACTCAACGGTGCCGGCGCCACGGTGAAATTCGCCCGTTGCGACATCACCGACATCGCCGCCTACCAGTCCGCCATCCGCAGCTTCGAGGCCGCGCATGGTCCGGCCCTCGCGCTGGTGAACAACGCCGCCAACGACCTCCGCCACAAGTGGGAAGAGGTGACGCCCGAGTTCTGGGACCAGTCGATCGCGGTGAACGCCAAGCACGCGTTCTTTGCCGCCCAGACGGTCCTGCCCGGCATGGTCGACGCCAAGCGCGGCTCGATCATCAATTTCGGCTCGATCAGCTGGATGATCCTTACCGGCAACCTCGCCGCCTACACGGCCTCCAAGGCCGCCATGCACGGCCTGTCCCGCTCGCTGGCCCGCGATGTCGGCAAGCACGGCATCCGCGTCAACACGCTGGTGCCGGGCTGGATCATGACCGAGCGGCAGCTGACCCACTGGGTCGATGACACCGCCAACCGCCTGATCGACGAGCAGCAGGCCCTCGCCGGCCGCCTCTATCCGGCCGACATCGCCCGCATGGCGCTGTTCCTTGCCGCCGACGATTCCAAGATGATCTCGGCGCAGGATTTCGTGGTGGACGGCGGCTGGGCGCATGGCTGATTTCCGGGCGGTTCCGGACTAAGCTGACACCGAACTGCCGCATTCGCTGGCAAGAAGGGCGAAAGACCCAACGGGGGACGTCAATGAAGACCAAAATCCTGCTCGCCGGCCTCGCCGCTTTGTCGCTGAGCGCCTGCACCTCGATCAATCCCTATACCGGGGATTCCCAGCTCTCCAACGCCGCCGGCGGCACGCTGGTCGGTGCGGGCGGCGGGGCGGTGGTCGGCGCCATCCTCGGCGGGGCCACCGGCAACGATCCGCGCGTTGGCGCACTCATCGGCGCCGGTATCGGCGGCCTCACCGGCGCGGCGATCGGCTCCTACATGGACCAGCAGGAAGCCGAACTGCGCGCCCAGCTGCAGAATACGGGCGTTTCGGTTACCCGTCAGGGCAACCAGATCATCCTGAACATGCCCTCGAACATCACGTTCGATACCGACTCTTCGCGGGTGAAGCCCCAGTTCAACGAGACGCTGATCTCGGTCGGCCTGGTACTCAGGAAGTTCGACAAGACCCTTGTCGATGTCTACGGCTACACCGACTCCACCGGCTCGGACGCCTACAACCAGACTCTAAGCCAGCAGCGTGCCGTTTCGGTAGCGACGGTGCTGGCCGGCCAGGGCGTCGTACAGGGCCGCTTCTACATCACCGGCCGCGGCGAGGAGGACCCGATCGCCTCCAACGCCAACGAAGCCGGCCGCGCCCAGAACCGGCGTGTCGAGATCATGCTCTCGCCCATCGCCAAGGGCTGATCGGTCACATCGGCAGGCGGGCCGCCTACTGGCCCGCCGCCTCGCCCTGCGGCGCCGCGGTCGGCGTGCCGGGGATCATCTCGGTGCCGGTATTGCCGCCCAGCATCTGCAGCACCAGCAGAATGGCCGCCATTGTCGCGATGGCGACCAGGCCCAGCGGCCACCAGTTGGTCGGCCCGGTCGCTCCCACGGTCTCTTCCCGCTGGGTTGCAACCTTGATCGAGCTGTCGCCGGGCACCTGAAGCCGCGACCCGTTCTCGTCCACCAACGCATCCACCTTGGCCACTGCCGGGCCGCGAGTCTTCGGGGGCGTGGCCATCAATTGTCCTCCCGCAGGATGGTTTCCTCGCCGATGCCGTTCTCGACATCGAGCTTGACCTCGTCGATCGCCCGGTCGATCTCGCCAGGGCTCAGCCCGAGATCGCGGCTGTCTTCCAGCGCGCCCGTCACCTCCGCCCTGAGCCGTGTGAGCAGGTCGAGCTTCTCCCGCGCCGTCAGCAGCGGGTTGTGCGCAATCTGCAGCGGCATCAGCGCGGTCTGGTTGGCAGTCCTATCCTGAAGCTCTTCGAGGGCCATCGGTTCGTCTCCTTGACGACCGGAAATGGCTGCCCGACCGCAAAGGTTCCGCCCGTCAGGTCGCCGCCCACGCCGTCTTCGCGATGTCGCGGAGCGTCAGCGCCTCGGCCCACCGGTCGGTAAGGTCTGCCCCGTCGGGTCCCGAGATGGCGTAGGGTTGTGGCCCGAGCTCGCACACGAAGCTCAGTTCGTCATCCGGCCCGGCGCGACGCTTCCAGTCGGCAAACCCGGTCGTCCACCACGTCGCAAACTGGTCGACCCATGCCGCATGCTGGGGGTAGCCGAGCGGCACCTGCACCTGCTCGCTCGAGGCGACCCGGCCGTGAAAGGCCCAGCAATGCGCGAGGATCGTCCCGATCTGAGCCTCGGTCTCGGCGATCACCGGCAGCCCGATCTCGCGGCCGACAACATAGTGCGACAGGTCGCCGAGCAGCTTCAGCTCCGGCACCGCCTCCAGCAGGTCGAGCGTGAACAGCAGGTCGTTGGTCATGCGGTCGCGATGCGTCTCGACCAGCACCGGAAAATCCACCTGTTCGGCGAGACGCATCCACCCCTCGGCCACCCGCACCGCGTCCGCAAGCCGGCGTGGCCTGAACTGCGGCTGGATGTTGATGTGGTGGACGCCGAACTCGGCGCCCCACTCGAGCGCCGGCTTCAGGCTGTCGATGTCGGTCGGAAAGCACAGTCCCTCGACCACCAGCCCGGCCGATCGGGCGAGCCCCGATACCTGTCGCGCCGCCTCGCGCTCCAGCCACAGCGACCCCAGCCCGTCGAACCCCGCCGCGGCGATCATCGCGACGTTTTCCTCGAGCGATCGCTGGGCCGGCGCACCCTTGAGCCCGTCCATCGCCCACAGCGATTGCAGCACCAGCAGCTTCTGCACGGGTATTCTCCTTCACCTTTGTCGCGCGGACGCTACCGGCGTGCCGTCATCCCCGCAAGCCGCTCCCCCCGGTTCAGAATTGCACTCGGGGGGGCTTCCTTGTTGTCGCCACGATCACCACATGTGTTCTCTTGAATCGCGACAGACCGGAGTGTGCTACGTGGTAGCGATGCCTTGGAATTCGACGCCGCCATCGGCGAACACCCGCGGGTTCGACTCTGCCCACCCCGTGCTGGGCCGCGCGCAATCCGGCATCGGCTTCGATGTCACCGACGTGGCGCTTGAGCAGGTGCTGCGCAGCGTCGTCTCGTCCCGCCCCGATCTGGCCGAGGCCAGCACCGAGGAGGCCGCGGTGGTGATCTCCGATCGGCCGGCCGGCGAGGCAGACTTCGCCCCGCACGTCCGCGTGCTGCGCATCGGTGCCGACCAGCCCGGCCGCAATGTTCTCGATACGCTCGATCCGAGCCTTGTGCTCGCCGCCGCCACGCTGCTCGCCGCCGGCTACGCGCTCGATCGTGAACGCGTCACCACGCGCGACCCGTCGGCGCCGCTGCCCAACCTCAGTGCGCGCGAGCGCCAGGTCGCCGAACTGCTGGTCGATGGTGCATCGAACAAGGTGGTGGCGCGCGCCCTCGATATCTCGGTGCACACCGCCAAGTTCCACGTCACCGCCATCCTCGAAAAGCTCGGGGCCCGCAACCGCGCCGATGCCGTCGCCATCATCCTCCGCGAGGGTCTGGTCGCGATCTGAGTGTTTGCCGTTCTTTAGACGCCGAGGCTGGGAGTCCTCCTCCACCGCGGAGCGGGGGAGGAGGACCAGCCGTAGGCTGGTGGAGGGGGCGCCCACCGTGGCCACGACCATTTTCTCACCCGGAACAAGACCGGCAGGATCATCTCCCTGCCGGTCTAGTCTCAGCGACCCCTCGATTGTCACCCCTTGATGCCCGCGGACAGCGTGATCGCCTGGGTCACCTTCCGCTGGAAGATCAGGTAGGCCAACGCCACTGGCAGGCTCGCGAGCACCGCACCCGACAGCACCCGGGCATAGGCCACACCGAACGTGTCCTGCACGGCCGAGATACCCACGGTCACCGTCATCATCTTCTCGTTCTGCGCGACGAGGAACGGCCACAGGAACGAGTTCCACGCCCCGATAAAGGTGATGATCGCCAGCGCCGTGGTCACGCCCCAGTTCATCGGGATGAACATCCTGAACAGCAACTGGAACTCGTTGGCCCCGTCGATCAGCGCCGCCTCGCGGTACTCGCGCGGCATCGAGTCGAAGAAGTTCTTGTAAACGATCACCGTCACCGGCGTGATCAGCATCGGCAGGACCATGCCGGCATGCGTGTTCAGCAGCTTGACTTCGGCGATGATGATGAAGTGGTTCACGATCAGCGCCGAGACCGGCACCATGAAGCTGGCCAGAACCGTGTACCAGAGCAGCTTCCGTCCGGGGAACCGCAACTGGGAGATGGCGTAGCCGGCACAGGCAGACATTATCAAGGCCAGGACCGTCACCGAGACCGAGGTGATGATCGAGTTCACGTACCAGATCGGCAGGTTCGAGTTCTGGATGACGAAGGCATAGCCTTCAAGGTGAATGGCCTCCGGGAGGAGGTCCAAGCCCTTTCGCACCGCCTCTTCGTCCGTCTTGAAGCTGGTCGCCAGGGCCCAGTAGACCGGGAAGAACCAGATGGCCGCGAATGCCGCAGTCAACAGGTTGAGCACCCAGTTGCCCGGATCGAAATAGCCTGGGCGGCGGCCGGCCAGGCGGATCGGCGAGCCAGAAATAACGTCGCTCATTTGTTGCCTCCACGAGCACGCAGCAACTGGAACTGCAGCAGCGAGAATCCGACCACGATCACAAACAGCGCCACCGCGATGGTGGCGGCGTAGCCACCGGAGTTCTTCTGGAAAGCCTGCTCGTAGATGAGTTGCACCAGCACCATCGTCGACTGGGTGCGGCCGCCTTGGGCGAACAGGTACACCTGGTCGAAGATCTTCAGCTGCAGGATGAGCTGGATAGTCAGGCAGAGCACCGTAACCGGCCAGATCAGCGGCCAGGTGATGTTTCTGAACACCTGCCAGCGCGTGGCGCCATCAAGCGCTGCTGCTTCATAGAGTTCGCGCGGGATGTTCCGCAGCCCGGCGAGGAACAGCAGTATGGAGAACCCGTTCGTCCACCAGATGGTAAGAAGCGCCGCCATCGGCATGAACCACGGCAGCGTGCGCCACACGTTCACCCGCTTGCCGGCGAACGGCTCGATGATGAGCTGCGCGATACCGAACTGCAGGTTCAGCATCCAATCCCAGATCAGGTAGACCACCGTAACGGGCAGGATGTACGGCAGGAAGAACGCGGCGAGGATGATGCTCTGCACCCAGCCACCGAGCCGGCTGACCATCAGCGCGATGATCATCGCGACGGCGGTGCCCGGAACGACGGTGAGCAGCACGAAGTAGGACGTATTCCAGATTGCGGTCCAGAATGTCTTGTCGTTGAACATCCTGATGTAGTTATCGAAGCCCACCCAAGTGCCCGCGCCGATGAGCGGGGACTTGGTGAAGCTCATCTGCAGCATCTGCAGCGTTGGGTAGATGAACATCCACCCGAAAATCAGAACGAAGGGCGCAACCAGTACGGCTGCCACCATGTATTCGCTCCGGCGGTTCTTGGTCGTCATGGATCGTCCCCGGCGTCTGCAAGAAGGAACCGGCCGGTCCCTGGGAACCGGCCGGCGGCATCAGCAGATCACAGTGCGTCGAGGGACGCCTTCATCTCGTCGACAGCCGTCTTCGCATCGACTTCGTTGTTCATCGCTGCGGCAAACGCGTTGCCGGCAGCGTCGAACAGCGGCGAGGCGACGCCGGCATTGACAGACTTGGGATCGAAGACCTGGTTGGCGGTCAGCTTGGCGTAGGTCGCCTGCGGCTGCATCGCCTTGTACTCATCGGAGGACTGCACCGCGATGTTGGCCGGAACGTGACCGGCGGTGGCCCAGAACAGCGACTGTTCCGACATCCACTTGATCACTTCGAGCACCGCGGCGTGCTTCTCCGGGGTGACGGTCTTGCCGGCATTGTTCGGGATCGCGAACGCATGCGAGTCGGCATAGGTGCACGGACGGTCGAACAGCACCGGCAGCTCGATGGCGCCCCAGTTGAACAGTTTGCCCTGGGCTTCGAGGTCGGTCATCGTGGGGACTTCCCACACGCCGTTGATCATCGTCGCCGCTTCACCCGAGGTGAACAGCGCCACGGCCGACGGGTAGTCGGTGTACTCGGGCGTCACGCCTGCCTTCACCCAGTCCGCCACGACCTGCACCGCGTTGGCGAGCTTGTCGAGGTTGTCACCCGGCAGCCAGTCGCCGTCAGTGCCGATCACGCCGTTCTGCTGGCAGAGGTAGGAGTAGATCGTGCGGAAGGCGAAACCACCGTCTGCAGTGGTCATGGCGAGGCCATACTGGGTACCGCCATCCTTGAGCTTCTGCAGCGCGGCCAGGAAGTTGTCCTTGCCGTCGAGACCGGTCGGCAGGCCGTCGGCGCCGATCAGGCCGGCCGCTTCGAGCTTGTCCTTGTTGTAGTAGAGCACGATCGGGTGGGTATCGAACGGCACGGCATACTGCTTGCCCTCGACGTTCACCGCCTCAAAGGTCTCCTTGGCGAAGCTGTCGGGGCCGAGGCCCATCGCTGCCCAGTCGTCAGCGGTGAATTCCGACAGCGTGCCCTGGCTCACGGCCAGCGGAATGCGCGAGGCGTGGTAGGTCATGATGTCGGGGCCTTCGCCCACGGCGGCCGAGGTCTGCACCTTGGTGTAGAACGGCACGCCCCAGTCGAGCGTCGTGCCCTGGATCTCGATCTTGCCGGCATTCTCGGTGTTGAAGTCCGAGATGAGCTTCTTCATGCGGACGCCGTCGCCGCCACCCAGGAAGTCCCACCACACGACCGTCTCGGCAGCGCTGGCGATCGACACGAACGACATCAGCGCCGTCGAAACGAGCGCGGTTCTCAAAAGAGCTTTCATAGACATATCCTCCCATCGGGTCGCGTCGTTGCGCGCCCTTGCCGAAATGCTAGCGTATGGCAACCGGCTGTCAACGGGATTTGTGATACAAATCAGCTTACCGAATATCCGGTTCAGTCGCCCGCCCGCCGCACTGGCAGAAGTTTGTGGCCTATGCAGCCAAAAACACCCTCACCAGCATGAAAAAAGCCTCCGGCGCACCCGTGAGGGTACGTCGGAGGTTCCAGGGAGGAAGGCGTGTCGCGTCAGACTTTGACGCGGATCATCTGGTACGAGTAGGGCGGCAGCTTCGCGCCGAGCTGGCCGTTGCCGACCGAGGCGCCGCTGCCCTTGCGGGGCGCCACTTCGGTCTGGTTCGCTGCGGTGTTCACCGCCTCCAGGTTGGAGTGGGTCATCACCTGGTGGTCGACGATCGTGCCGCCGGCAAACCCCTGCAGGCTGATGTCGATGTCGATGCTCTCCGAGCTGTGCCGGTTGACCAGGAAGAAGGTCAGCATGCCTTCCTCCTCGTTGTGCACGCCCGAAACGTCGACATAGACGGTCTTGGCCGAGTGCGCGCACTCATAGGTCGGGGAATCGACCAGCAGGTTCAGCGCCGTACCGCGGCCATAGACCGAGGCGAAGTAGTACGGATAGTAGATCGTCTGCGCCCAGGCCGGACCGCCCTTTTCGGTCATGATCGGAGCGATCACGTTGACCAGCTGGGCGATGCACGCGATCTTCACCACGTCCGACCGGCGGATGAACGTGTTGAGAATCAGGCCGACCATCAGCACGTCTTCGAAGTTGTAGATATCCTCGAGCAGCCCGGGGGCATGCGGCCAGCCGCTGTCGCCGTTGAGTATCTCGCGGTCCTTCTTGTTGGAATGGTACCACACATTCCACTCGTCGAAGGAAATGTAGACATCCTTCTTCGACTTCTTCTTCGCCTTCACCTGCTTGATGGTGGAGGCAACGGTGTCGATGTAGGTGTCGAGCTTCTCGCTGAGGCCGAGGAAGTTGCCGGTATGCTTTTCCGGATTGCGGAAATACATGTGCAGGCTGATGTAGTCGACCTGCTCATAGGTGTGCTCGAGCACGATCCGCTCCCAGTCCGGGAACGTCGCCATGTCCGAGTGCGAGGAGCCGCAGACGATCAGTTCCAGCGACTTGTCGAACATGCGCATGGCGCGCGCCGTGTTCGCCGCCAGCTTGCCGTACTCGTCGGCGTCCTTGTGGCCGACCTGCCAGGGGCCGTCCATCTCGTTGCCGAGACACCACATCTTGACGTTCCACGGCTCCTTGCGCCCGTTCTTGATGCGCAGGTCGCTCCAGTAGCTGCCGCCGGGATGGTTGACGTATTCGAGGAAGTTGCGGGCCTCGTCGACGCCGCGTGAACCGAGGTTCACCGCCAGCATCATCTCGGTGCCGACCGTCGCGCACCAGTCGGCGAACTCGTGGACACCAACCGCGTTGCTTTCGGACGTGTGCCAGGCGAGGTCGAGCCGCACCGGGCGCTGCTCGCGCGGCCCGATGCCGTCTTCCCAGTTATAGGCCGAAACGAAATTGCCGCCGGGGTAGCGCACCACCGGTACATTGGCATCCTTGACCAGCTTGGCCACGTCGCCGCGCATGCCGTTCTCGTCTGCCGTGGGATGGCCGGGCTCGTAGATGCCCTCGTAGATCGCCCGTCCCAGATGTTCGAGGAAGGCCCCGTACACACGGTCGTCGATCTTGGCTATGGTGAAGTCCTTGTGCGCCGTCGCCGTCGCCCGCATGCCGTCCTCCCTGAGTGGTGCAACCCACTTTTCTGATCTATATCGCATCTATTGATATGAGGCTGCCGTCCCCGTCAAGGCAGATTCTCTTGTCGCTGACAGGCAGGGGCCGGAGCCAGCCCTGCGCAGTGCCAAGCGCTCAATCGTCAATTTCGAGCCGCAGCACGATGTCCTGGTCGTAGTTGCCGAAGCCGCGGCCGAAGATGTTGATGCCGCCAGGGTGCCTGGCATCCGGCTTCACGCCGATCCGCAACCGGATCGAGTGGTGCGTGTCGAGATCGAGATCCTTGAGCGAAACCGGCGAGATCTTCATTCCGTCCACAAACGTCCCGGTGTCGTTGACCCGGAACGCCTTGAGCTTGCCGTACTGGCTGCCCTTCAGCTTCCACCAGTCTGGCGTATAGACGCCCCGCTTGTCGCCGAAGTCGCCCGGCGAGGTCCATGTGCCGATGTCGAGCCCGTTTACCGAAACGGTGATGTCGCTCGGCCAGTCGGCGCTGGTGCCCGGCACCTCCGAACTCAGTTCGACCGAGAACTCGACCGAAGTGATCTTGTGCTGCGCCAGCCGGGCATTGTTGGGAAACTGGTACTCGACATAGCCGCGGGTGAACCAGATCAGCCCGGCCTTCATCCGGTCCGGGTCGAGGAAGGTGTCCGGCACGTCGAGCAGCCCGACGATCCCCTCGGACGAGCAGAGCCCGCACGGCGCCGACACGTCGCAACTGGTATAAAGCCCGAGCGGCATCGCCACTTCGATGGCCTTGGACTTCAGCGGCGTGATGTCTTCCTTGAACATCACCAGCACTTCGTCGAACAGCGGGTGGCAGATTTTCTGGTTGCCCTTGCGCGCCTTCTGCGTCTCCGTCCGCACCAGCCCAGCGTCCACCAGCACCTGCATGTTGGATGACACCGTCGACTGCGGCTGCTTCAGCTTGCCGGCAATGTCGTTGACGTTCATCGCCCCTTCGGTGTGGAGCAGCTTCAGCATGCCGACCCGCACTTCGGAAGCCAGCGCCCGCAAAACATCCGGCCGCTCCGCAGGATCGACAACCAGAAAATTGCGACTCATTTGGCTACTACTTTGAACAGAAACAATATGAGTGACGTTTGTATCAGCAGTCCCGATTCAGTCAACCAACTGCTGTTGATCCTCCGAGCCGGTCAGGGGCAACCGATAGCGGCCCGGCAAGTTTCCTCTGCTAACCCCGTCCACGTCCGCAGAGGAACTTTCGATGCTACCCGATGCAGTCCATTCCGCCACCCCGACGCCCGTGCCGTTCATCGACCTCAACGATCACCACAGAATGCCGGCCCTCGGGCTCGGTGTCTGGCAGATCGACGAGGACCAGTACTGAGCCGGAAAGCCGGGCCGGCCGGCTGCTACTTGCGATCGGCCCCCAGCATCCGGACCAGCGAGTCGGTCTTGAATACGACGTGCTCCGCCAGCGCCCCGGTCACGTGTGCCGCAATCAGCGGGATGAGCACGAACCGTCCCATGCCACTCACCGGGGCCATCGCCTGGTTCACGGGCTTCGAGTTCAGCGCCGTGGTGCACGAGTTGCCGACGAGGAAACCATAGAGGGCGACATGCGCCGCATGGCCGATGAAGTTGATTGGCGGTGGGTTGGCCCGACGCATTTCCGGCGCCACCGCCTGCCCGACTCCCAGGGCGCAGGATGGCGACCAATCCTCCGCCCTGCGGGTCACACATCTCATGGAACCAGCGGACCCGATCGAGCGCGGAGCGAGGCTGAGCTCGTCGCCGGGCGCCACCCTGATGTCGCTTTCGAGCACGGCTCGGAACAGGGCGCCCTCGACGTCGGTGGTGACGAGGGTGTGCGCGCCGAGCGGCTCAATGACCCGCGCGGTGGCCTTGAGACCACCGGGAGCCAGGGTCAGGTCCTCGGGCCGGATGGCGAATTCGAGCTCGGCCCCGCCATTGGAAGGGCCCTCCAGCGCAATGCCGGCGACACGATAGCGACCATCGCCACCCCGCCTGGCGGGCAGGAAATTCATCGGCGGGTTGCCGATGAAGCTGCCGACGAAACGGGCGGCCGGATTGCGATAGACCTCGACGGGTGAGGCCGCCTGCACGATGTGGCCGCCATTCATCACCGAGATGCGGTCGGCGAGCGACATGGCTTCCACCTGGTCGTGGGTGACGTAGATGGTGGTGGACGACCACTGCCCCCGCCGAGCATGAACTAGGTAAGCGCTGACAGTTCCCCAGATGATGGGCACCGGCTTCGTTCCGACCCACCTCGTCGATATCACCGCGCATTTCGACGCCAAGTGTGCCGCTATTCGCGCCCACGGCTCTCAGGGATCCTGAGCGTTTCGTCGCCATGGCCGAACGTCTCAACGGCTTCCGTTCATCCCAGGCCAATGCGCCCAATGGTTACGCGGAGGCCTGGCGCTTCGAGCCCAGCTACCCCTTCGCCGATATCCGCGGCTTACTGCCCCCGGCCCCACCCGTGCGCCCAATCGCGGATCGCCGTAAAAGCTAGAGGGCATCGTCGAGCGGTTTATTCGGCAGGTTCGGCTCCCGCTTCAGCCCCAAAATGTGACTTGACCAGACTGTCCCTGCAAAGCGACATGCGGGGAGTTCCCTTGGGGTCACGGACGCGATCGAGGCTGATGCAATCTCCCGAGAATTCGCTTCTGCTGATTGGCGCGGGCCTCGCGTCCGCCCTTATCGCCCAGCGCGTTGTGGCGACGGGGCAGGCGGCCAACGTGACGATTGCCGAGGGGTCGGCCACGCCGTTCGGCGAGCATACATGGTCGTTTCATCTCAACGACGTCGGGCCCGATGACCTCAAGTGGCTGGAGCCACTGATCGCGCATCGCTGGGCTGGACAGGAGGTGCGGTTCCAGAAGTACGCGCGACGTCTCGCGTCTGGCTATGCGAGCCTCACCAGCCAGTCCGTGCTGGAGCACATCCGCTCGATCCCGTCGGTGCGTATTGTCACGGGCGCCCGGGTGGCCGCAATCGACCCGGCGGGCGCCACGCTTGAGGACGGGACGCGCCTCGAGGCGCACTGCGTCATTGATGCGCGAGGCTTTGCACCCCATCCGGCGATGGTGCTGGGGCATCAGAAGTTTGTCGGGCTGGAGATCGAAACCGAGACGCCGCACGGCATCAAGGACCCGGTGATCATGGATGCCTCGGTCGACCAGCTCGACGGCTACCGCTTCGTCTACCTGCTGCCGTTTTCACCGACCCGCATCCTCGTCGAGGATACGCGCTATTCAGACGGTGACGCACTCGACCTGCAAGCACTGGCCGCCGACATCAGCGCCTATGCTCGCGCGCAGGGCTGGTCGATCAAGCGGGTGGTGCGCGAGGAGCATGGCGTGCTGCCGATCTGCCTTGCCTATGACGCGGAGGGCTACTGGGCCGGGCAGCGGCCGGACATTCCGCTGGCCGGCATGCGTGCCGGCCTGTTCCACCCGACGACGGGCTACAGCCTGCCAGAGGGGGTGCGGCTGGCAAACCTGGTTGCCCACCACTGGCAGCAGGGAACCGCCGAACTCGCTTCGATCGTCAAGGTGCACGCCCTGAAGCGCGCGCGGCAGCAGGGGTTCTACCGGCTGCTCAACCGCATGCTGTTCCGCGCGGCGGAACCCTCCCGGCGACATCTTGTCTTGCAGCGCTTCTACCGGTTGCCTCAACCCCTGATAGAGCGCTTCTATGCTGGCCGCACCACCGCATGGGACATCTGCCGAATCCTTTTCGGTAAGCCGCCCGTGCCGGTTCACCGTGCCCTTGCCTGCCTGACGGAACAATCCTTGCTGAACGAGAAAGAACCGCGATGAACCAGAGAACGGCGGCGGTCATCGGTGCCGGATTCGGCGGCCTCGCCCTGGCGATCCGCCTGCAAAGCGCCGGCATCGCCACGACCGTGTTCGAGAAGCGCGACAAGCCCGGTGGGCGGGCCTATGTCTACGAGCAGGACGGCTTCAAGTTCGATGGCGGCCCGACCGTTATCACCGACCCAGACTGTCTCGACCAGCTCTGGGCCCTCAGCGGCCGGCGCCGCGAGGACTATGTCGAGTTTCTCCCCGTCGCGCCTTTCTACCAGCTCTGCTGGGAAGATGGGCATCGGTTCGACTACGCCAACGACCAGGCCGAGATCGACGCGCAAATCCGCGCCATTTCGCCGGAGGACGTCGAAGGCTACCGGAAGTTCCTCGCTTACTCCGAGGATCTGTTCCACGAGGGCTACGAGAAGCTGGGCACCGTGCCTTTCCTCAACTTCTGGTCTATGATCAAGGCGGCGCCGCAACTGATGCGCCTCGAAAGCCATCGCAGCGTCTATTCCAAGGTCTCGCAGTTCATCAAGCACGATCACCTGCGGCAGGCGTTCAGCTTCCATTCCCTGCTGGTGGGCGGCAATCCGTTCGAAACCTCGTCGATCTACGCCTTGATCCACGCACTTGAGCGCCGGGGCGGCGTGTGGTTCGCCAAGGGCGGCACGGGCGCGCTGATCCGGGCCATGGTGAAGCTGCTCGAAGACCTCGGCGGCAAGGTGCATCTCAGCGCCGAGATCGACCGCATCGATACCGAAGGCGACCGGGCCACGGCCATCGTTCTGCGGGATGGCTCGCGTCACCCCTTCGACCAGGTGGCGTCGAACGCCGACGTGGTTCACACCTACAAGCACATGCTGCGCGACACGCAACGCGGCGAAAGCAATGGTAAGTCCCTGGAAAAGCGTCGCTTTTCGATGTCGCTGTTTGTCATCTATTTCGGCCTCAAGCGGCAGCATCCGGAGTTGCGGCACCACATGGTGCTGTTCGGGCCGCGCTATCGCGAGCTCATCCGCGACATCTTCAAGGCCGACGGGCTGGCAGACGATTTCTCGCTGTACCTGCACACGCCGTCGGTCACCGACGATAGCCTCGCCCCGCCCGGACAAAGCGCCCACTACGTGCTGTCGCCGGTTCCGCACCTCGGGACCGCCGATATCGACTGGGCGGTGGAAGGGCCGAAGTACCGCGACCGCATCCTCAAGTACCTCAACGACCGGTACATCCCGGGGCTGCTCGATGACCTCGTCAGCGTCCACCACATCACGCCGTTCGAGTTCCGCGACGATCTCAACTCTCACCTTGGGTCGGCATTCTCGATCGAGCCGATCCTGACGCAGAGCGCGTGGTTCAGGCCGCACAACCGCGATGACGTCATCCCCAACCTCTACATCGTGGGGGCGGGGACCCATCCCGGTGCCGGTATTCCCGGCGTTGTCGGTTCAGCCAAGGCCACGGCCGGGCTGATGATCGAGGATGCGCGGCAATGACGGACAGCGTCGTCGCCCTGTCGGAGCAGTCGATCAAGCAGGGCTCGAAAAGCTTTGCCGCCGCGGCGCGGCTGTTCGACCGCGAGACGCGGGACGATTGCGTCATGCTCTATGCCTGGTGCCGCCACTGCGACGATGTGATTGATGGCCAGACCCTCGGCCACGACCAGCAGGCCGATTTCCGCGACGGCCAGCTCGAGCGGCTGGATGACCTGCGCCGGCAGACGGACGAGGCCCTGCGGAACGGCCGATCAGCCGATCCGATCTTTGTCGCGCTGAGCCGGGTGGCCCAGCGGCGGGCCATCCCGGCCCTGCATCCACAACAGCTGCTGCGTGGCTTTCAGATGGATGTGGAAGCGCGCACCTACGAGACTGTCGAGGATACGCTGGACTACGGCTACCATGTCGCCGGGGTGGTTGGCGTGATGATGGCCATGATCATGGGCGCGCGCGAGCCTGAAGTGCTCGATCGCGCCTCGGACCTCGGTATCGCTTTCCAGCTCACCAATATTGCGCGCGATGTCATCGACGATGCCCGCAGCGGCCGCGTCTACCTGCCGGCCGAACTGCTGCGCGAGCAGGGCATAGACGCGGTCGATGCGGACGATGCCGCGCAGTGGCCGCTTCTCCACGCCGCCGCGCTGCGGCTGCTCGATATCGCGGAACCCTATTACGCTTCGGCCCTGGCCGGCATGTCGGTGTTGCCGCCGCGGTCGGCCTGGGCCATCGGCGCGGCGCGGCGCGTCTACCGTGCGATCGGCGAAAAGCTCAGGCGGGGTGGGCCTTCGGCCTGGGAAGAGCGCGTGTCGACCAGCAAGGCGGAAAAGTTCGCTATGCTGCTTGCCGGTCTCGGTGACGTGGCGGCGTCCCGGGTCGCGCCCAGGTCGGCGCCGCGGATCGGCCTCTACCAGAGGCCGGTCTGAGGCTTACCGGCCGGCGGCCATGCCGCCGTCGTCTCCTCGGCTGGCCTTTTCGTAGGGCCGCTTGCTCCGGTCCATTTCCTTCACCAGTTCATCGACCGGCGGGGCATAGATGAAGCCGAAGCTGACGCAGCCATCCTTTCCATCCACCGCATGATGCAGCCGATGGGCCTGGTAGAGCCGCTTCAGGTAGCCCTTGCGGGGGATGTACCTGAACGGCCAGCGCTGGTGCACCAGCCCGTCATGGGCGACGAAATACAGCACGCCATAGACCGTGATGCCGACGGCTACCCACCAGAGCGGCTGCCACACGAAGCTGCCGACAAAGAACAGGCCGATCGCGAACACCCCGAAAATGACGGTGTAGAGATCGTTCTTCTCGAAGCCGGGATCATGCGGCTCATGGTGCGACTTGTGCCAGCCCCACCCCATCTCGCCATGCATGATGTACTTGTGCACCCACCAGGCGAAGACCTCCATGAAGGCCACGGTCCCGATCACGATCACAGCCGGCACGACAAAGGCCAGAACGTCCATTCAGCTATTCCTCTGGCGACAGTCGGTCGGTCGTCATGCTCGCAGGCTATCCCTGAACTCGGGCAGTTTCCACCACGGGACCCATGGACGCTCGTGATGCTCATGGTGATAGCCGAAGTGGAAGCAGGTGATCAGCGACAGGAGCCATGGAAAATCGTTGCTGCGTGACCGGTGCTGGTCCGAAAACGGCGTCTCGTCCTGCCGGTGCGGCAGGTAGGTGCCGAAGTAGAACAGTTGCAGCGACGAGAGAATCGCAGGCAGGGCCCAGAACAGCAGGATGTAGGGGAAGCGCGGCCCCAGGATGAACAGATAGACCACCACCACGGCGGTCAGCACGCCCAGTTCCCGCAGGCCGAAATAGGTGCGGAAGAACTTGAGGTACCAAGGCCAGAACTTGTCTGGGTGGTTTGCATCGAAGTCCGGATCGCGCTCGGTGCCGGCGTAGCGATGGTGCTCGTGGTGGGCCTTGTAGAGTTGATCGTAGGAAAAGCCGGCATAAAGGCCGACACAGATCCGGCCGATCAGGGCGTTGATGCCGGCATTGGCCGGAACCAGCGCGCCATGCATGCTGTCATGGGCTACGATGAACAGTCCGACTGAAAGCCAGGTCTGGAGCGCGACCAGCACCGGCGCCAGCAGCCAGAGGCCCGGCTGGCTCCAGTCGATAAAGAAGATCGCCACGATATGAACCGTGAGCCAGGCGGCCAGGATCAGCCCCGCCAGGGTCAATCCGACGGCCACGTCCCGGTGGCTCAGGTTGACGGCCGCCCTTGGGTTTGCAACTGCCATTTTCGCACTCCTTTAGAGGCGTAGCCGCCAGCGAGAGACCAGAACCGCCACCAGGACACCAAGAACGCCAAGCCCCGCGAGCGGCAGGAAGGAGGCGGTCAGGTTGGTCAGCGTTTCGTCGCGCCACAACACTCCCTGGTAAGCCTCGATGGCCCACGCGTTGGGAGTATACCAGCCGATATCCTGCAACCAAGGCGGCATCATGAAGCGGGGCACCATCGACCCGCCAATCGCCGAGAAGACCAGAACGGCAAAGGTCGATACCGTCTGGGCCTGCTGTTTGGTCCGGCAGGCCGAGGCGACCGCCAGCCCGAGCCCGGCAGCGGCGGACGCCGACAGCACGGTGATGAGCAGCCAGACAGGCAGGACGCCCACCACATCGACCTGATAGGCGAAGGCGGCGACGACGAAGATCAGAGCGACCTGCAAGGTGCCCTGCAGGGTCAGAAACAGGAACTTGCCGATTACCACCACGTCGGTGCCTGCCGGCCCCACGGCCAGCCGGTCGACGATGCCTGAATTGCGCTCCTCGATCAGCGTCGCCGCGCCCTGCATCGCCGAGAACAGCAGGAAGAGGATCGCGACGGCTCCGGCGTAGTAGGTCACGGTCGCCCCGGACCCGCTGCGTCCCTGCAGCGTTTCGGATGCCACCACCGCTCCGGACTCTGTTTCGGCCGCAGGTTCGGCTGCCATCTGGTCGATGGCGGCTGCCAGTTGCGCCGACTGTTGCGGGGTAAAGCCGCCGACCAGCGATTCGATGGATGGCGCCATCCGCGCCACCCCGATATCGGCGAGACTGCCCGAGAGGACACGCTGCACCTGTCCCGAGACGATGGCGCCGCCCATGAGCTTGCCCGGGTCGACGATAACCAGCACCGGCGACACATCGCCGGAGAGCGCGAGGTCGCCGCGCAGCACTAATCCGACATCGGCCTCGCCTTGCGCCACGGCGGTTCGGACGGCCTGTTCCGACGCCAGACTGTCGGCCAAGACGCGCAGCGATGGCTCATTGCGGATGGCGGTTTCGAACCGGGATGCGGTGTCGCTCGTAATCTCGCTGCCGTAGGCGACCTGCAGCCTCAGCTCATCGCCGCTGGTGCCCGAGAATATCGCAGCGAAGATCACGAAGATGGTCGGCGGCAGCAGGAACGCCATGGCCAATGCGCCGCGGTCGCGGATAAGGCTGAGCGCCATTACCTTGAGCATGGCAAGGATCATGACGTCGGCTCGGGCGCGGGTTTGCGGGTGAGTTGCAGGAACAGCGTGTCGAGCCCCGGCTTGCGGTGCCGGATCTCGCGTGCAGAAATTCCGAGCCGATCAAGCTGGGCGGAGAGCGCCGTGGAAACCGCGTCACCCACGTCCCCGAAGATCGACCAGGTCATTTCGCCATTGCTGGCGCTGAATCCCGCCTTGAGGAGCGCGCTCCGCTGCAAGGCGGTCAGTGACCGGCGCAGCTCGATGATGACAACCGTGCCGCCGGCGAATTCGGCGTCGATCAGTGCCTGCGGCGGACCAGCCGGACCGATTGTCCCATCGATCAGGAAGCCGACGCTCGAGCAGATCGTTTCGGCCTGGTCGAGGTCGTGGGTGGCGATCAGCACGGCCATGCCCGAATGCGTCAGGTCGCGGATGACCTCGTGCAGTTCGTTGCGGGCATCGACGTCGACACCGACGGTCGGCTCGTCGAGGATCAGCAGGGCAGGACGATGGAGAATGGCGGCGGCGATGTTGACGCGCCGCTTCCAGCCGCCCGAGAGGATGTCGAGCCGTTCGCCGTGGCGCTCCGACAGCCGCGTCACATCTTCCGCCCACTTCACTGCGTCCCGCGTCTCGGCGGCCGACATCCCGGACAGCCGGCCGAAAGCCTGCAGGTTTTCCCGCACCGTCAGGTGCGAGTAGAGCCCGATTTCCTGGGGCACCAGACCAATGCGGCGCAGCGTGGATTTCTTGCGGTTGGAGAGCCCCTCGATTGAGACGCTCCCCGACGTCGGTACGATCCTGCCGCAGATGGTCCGGATCAGCGTCGTCTTGCCGGCGCCATTGGGACCCAGCAAACCGTAGATCGCCCCCGCTTCGATCCGCAGGTCCAGCTGCTTAAGCACCTGGCGATGGCCATAGCTGACCGTGAGCTGCGCAATGTCGAGGACCGGATGGTCATCCACCTCGGGCAGCGCAATCGGCGGGGTCTGCTTCGGGGTCAAGCGGTGCTGCTCAGCTTGAAGTGTCGGGCTACCAGTGCACGGACGGGCGCGGGATCGATGCCGCTCAGCACCAGGCTGTTGTCGGCACGGGCCAGGTGTTCCATGCAGGCCTGCTTGGAGGCTTCGAGGCCCAGCAGGTTGACGACGTTGCTTTTGCTTGCGTCCTTGCCAACGTCCTTGCCGGCATCCTGCGGCGTCGCGGTGCGGTCGATAATGTCGTCGGCCATCTGGAAGGCGAGGCCCAGTTCGCGGGCAAATTCACGGACGTGGGCGAGATTGTCGGCGTCCAGACCTCGCAGTATGCCGCCCATCTCCGCCGCGGCGCAGAAAAGCACCCCGGTCTTCAGCCAGTTGAGGTGCTCCGCCGAAGCCCTGTCCCCGTCGACGTTGCCGAGGATGTCCAGTTCCTGACCTGCGACCAGTCCGTGCCATCCGACGGCGTTTTCCAGGATCTCGATCAGTCGCAGCCGGGTTGCCGTGTCCGGTAGGTCGAGTGCTGCGAGGACGCCAAACGCCCGATTGAGCAGCGCAATGGAGGCAAGAATAGCGGTCGCTTCGCCGTAGACGCGATGCGTGGTGGGCCGCTGCCGGCGCGTCGTGGCATCATCCATGCAGGGCAAGTCGTCAAGCACGAGCGATGCGGTGTGCACCATCTCGACGGCAGCGCCGACCTGAATGGCGACGGGATCGATCCTGGATAGGCCCGCGGCGATGAGGTGAACAATTACCGGCCTTACCCGCTTGCTCGGGCCGAGCAGCGCGTAGCTGACTGCGCTGCGAAGTGACGTGGGAACTGCGGGGGGGAGATCGACAGCCGCCGTAAGGCTAGCGCCGATCGAGGCGCGAAGTGCGTTGAGCTCGTCATCGCTGTTCACGTCTAGCGATGTCAGCCCCTGTGCACCCATGCGGGTAAGTTGATCAAAAGTTGGACCGCCTGTCTATCCAAACTCGCTTCAAGCGGCCATTGTGATCGCGGCGCATATTTGGGGGAGGGTGGCCGCTGGTGCTCACGGACCGAAAGAACCAGCACCTCGATGTCATTCTGGACGGCAAGGGTGGCAGCCGATCCATAACGACCGGCTTTGAGCGCATAGCGTTCGTGCACTCGGCTCTCCCGGAGCTCGACCTGGACGCTATCGATCTGTCGACCGAGTTTCTTGGCAAGCGGCTCCGCGCTCCACTGCTCATCAGTTCGATGACAGGCGGCCCGGCGCGCGCCGCCGAGATAAACCGGAACCTGGCAATCGCCAGCGCTGAACTGGGTATCGCGCTCGCGGTCGGCTCTCAACGCGTGGCAATCGAGGGGCCGGACGCCGGAGGGTTGGGCAAGGAGCTTCGGCGGCTGGCGCCCAATGTCCCGCTGCTGGGCAATTTCGGCGCCGCACAACTGAACAAGGGCTTCGGCATCGACGAGGCGCGCCGGGCTGTCGAGATGATCGAGGCGGACGCGTTGATCATTCACATCAATCCGCTGCAGGAGGCGGTGCAACCCGAGGGCGACCGTGACTGGCGTGGCCTGCTCGGCAAGATCGGCGCGTTGGCGCGGCAACTGGAAGTCCCCCTGGTGGTGAAGGAAGTTGGCGCTGGAATATCGGGAGAGCTGGCGCAGCGCCTGCTCGATGAAGGTGTCTCGGCAATTGATGTGGCCGGAGCGGGCGGCACCAGTTGGGCCGCGGTAGAGGCCGGCCGCATCACCGATCCGTCGCGCGCCGCGATTGCCCGAGCCTTCACCGACTGGGGGAGACCGACGGCGGAAGCCATCGTCGATGTGCGCGCCGCCTGTCCGACAGCCTTAGTCATCGGCTCAGGTGGCATAAGGGATGGCATCGATTGTGCGAAGGCGATCCGGCTGGGGGCAAACATCGTCGGCCAGGCGGCAGGCGCGCTGGCGGCGGCCATCCAGTCGCCCGAAGCGGTGATCGCCCATTTCACTGTCATGATCGAGCAGTTGCGGATCTGCTGCTTCTGCACGGGGTCTGGTGACCTCGAGAGGCTGCGCCAGGCTCCTCTCATCGGCAGAGTGCTGCAGTGATCGCGGGGGCAGACGATCGCCGGGACGCTTCCGCCACGAATTGTTCGGGCAGATCATCGTCTGAAATCGGGATCAAGCGGCTGTTTTCTGCAACTACTTTTTCCCAGCGAGCCTCGATCGCCCGCCATCGACGGCGATAACCTGGCCAGTGATCCAGCCTGACTTGGGCGACAGCAGCAGCTCTGCCAGCCCGACAAGGTCATCGACCTCGCCGAGTCTCTGCAGCGGATGCATCTGGGCAAGAGAGGTCGACATCTGTTCACTGGCGGTAAGGTGTTCAGAAAGCGGTGTTCGCGTCAGAGAGGGCGCGATGCAGTTGACGCGGATTTTCGGGGCGAGTTCGGCGGCGGCGGATCGGGTCAGCGCCTCGACCGCACCCTTGGCCATCGCAATCGATGCGTGTGAGGCAAAGCCAAGGCCCGCCGCGACCGAGGAAAAGAGCAGGATAGACGCCTGCTCCGATGCCTTGAGGGCTGGCAACGCGGCGCGTATCGCCTGGGCGGCACCCAACGCATTCAGGCGGAAGTCGTGCATCATGTCTTCATCGCTGGTGCGACCAAGCGGTTTGAGCGCTATCGAGCCAACAGCATAGACCAGCCCCTGAAGTGGTGCCCCCGCGTCAGCAACCGCCCGCGCAAACACTTCAGGGTCAAGGATGTCCCCCACGGTGGCGCCGCTGCCCAGTTCGCTAGCTAACGATTGAAGCCGTTCGGCATTTCGCCCAACGAGGTGCACGGTGTTTCCGCTTGCGACCAGGTTTCTGGCAATGGCACCACCAATAGCGCCGGTCGCCCCGTAGATCATGGTTGTCATCGGCAGCAGCTCCAGCGTTTTTGCCCCTCACCGTCTATACGTGAAAACCATCGGCGCAGTTTCGCCGCTGCGAACCGCTACGCGGTCTGTGGCGTCCGCCGATATCGCTGGCAACAGCAGAGTTGCCTGCATCGCTTGCGAGGCGTCCGGCTCCGAGCCGCATTGCCACCAAGGGCCAGTGCGCTCGGCCTTGCAGCCCCCGAAGTCGGAATAGCCAACCAGCGCTATGTCAGGAAGAAGCGGAATCGCATCGGGCCAGAGCGCGACGGTTTCCTCGAAGTGGTGTTTGAGCTGGCGACTTCTGACGGCCATGACGAAACGCATAGCCTCGAGTTAACCTCGCAGGCCCGCGCACTCTCTGGATCGAACTCCAGCGACCAGAAGGACTGGTCCATCCTGCTCGGCGCGTCCCTGGCGACAACATCGTCGATCATGGTCTGAAACCGGGATCAAAGAGCGCGGCGGAGCTGCGGACCGATTGCTACCTCTACCGTCTTCTGCCGGTGAGCGTCGTCCACCGCCAACTGCAATGACCTGGCCGGTCATCCAGCCTGACTTTCGCGATACGAGCCGCTCTGCCAGCGAGATGATCTCTTCCACTTCGCCAAGTCGGTAGGGCAGGCATGGCTCACGCCATGCCCGCGGCACTGCTCGTCAACCGAACGCCGGCCTCACGCCATTCATCATCCCGATGATTTGCTGTTCGGTGAACCTCCTGTTTCCTCATTTGTCCCGCTTGTCGGGAGCGAAAAGGTCGTCAAGCGCCCCCTTCGGCACCTCGATCTCGATGTCTGCGTCCACACAACGACGGCCGTCGCCAACCATGCCCTGCGGGCAGACGCATTCGGTGCCTCTGCGGTTCGGCACGGCCGGCGGTCGGCACTGAAGCGTGTCCTGCTCTGGGTCTGGCTCTTCCTCAACGATCACTTCGAGGCACCGCTTGCCCTGTGCGATCGTGCCCTTGGGGCATATGCAAGCTGTGCCGGCCTTGTTGGCGACAGCCGGTGCGTTGCAGGAGATCGGATCCGGTTTGTCCGGTTCGCAACCCTTAGCGCCGGCGATGGTCTGGTTCGGACAGATACAGAAGGTCCCCTTGCTGTTGGCCTTGGCCGGCGCCGCGCACTGCAGATCGGGCACGCAGACGCCACGACTCAGCACGGTGCCGGGGTCGCAGCGGTCGCTTGCAGGCGGAGCAACGATCTGCTGCGGCGGGGCGGCCACGCTGAACGGCGCGCAGTTGCCCCACACGCCGCCCCAAGGCGACGTCGTCGGATTGACCTCGGCCATGGCCGCGTCGTAGTCGGCCGGCTGCGGTGTCTTGCCGTCGGCGACAAAGCAGTTGGTGTAGCCGCTGCCCACGGCAAGCGGGTTGGCCAGGGTGACCGTGAAGGTGATGGCTTGATTCACCGGCAACGAGATATTGGCCGAGCAGTAGGCAGGAGTGCTGGTGCCGCTCCAGTCCGAACTCCAGGCGCAGATCGGCGGCGTTGCGTCGTTGGCAATCGAGCCGATCGGCACCGCCACCGATCCTGCGCCGTTGCTGATGCCGTCGCCGAACAGCACCGGGCCGCTGAAATCCTTGCACTGCGCCCTGACGGTGATGTTGAACGTGCAGGCGGGGCTGCCACCCGGCACGCAGACTTCCGGGAAGGCGGACTTCTTGGTCACCCACAGGTAGGAACTGCCGCAATCCACCGGCGGTGTCGGCGCTTGGTCGATAACGCAGACATTGCTCGAGGCCTCGTCGTGCTCATGCACCGGACCGGCAACCGGGCTGGCCATGTTGTTGGGCAGCGAGTTCACCGCGCTGTCGCTGGCGGTGACCTGGGAGAAGTTGGAGAAGCACCGCCATTGCGCCGTTGGCGCCGGGTTGGGCGAGACGGTTACCTGGAAGGTCAGCGTCGCCGTGGCGCCCGCCGCGAGGCTGGGGATCGTCCAACTGATCGTGCTGCCGGTCACCGTCGCCGGCTGGCTGAAGCCGGTGGGGGTGTTGAGTTCGGCAGGCAGCGCGTCCTCGACCGTCACGTTGGTGAGGGTCGCCGTCGAGGTGTTGGTCACCGAAAGGGTCACGGTCACCTGCGGATCGGCGGTGAGATCGTGGAAGTTGATGTAGCTCGGCGATATCTGCTTCTTGAGATAGAGGTCCGGGCACAACCCCTGCGCCAGCGTGGTCAGGTCGCCGTCGAGCCCGCCATAGCTGCTCTGCTGCGTGCTGGTGCCGAGCAGGGCGTTGAGATGGGTCGAGACGTTGCCGATGCCGATCCCGACGATTGGCGTACCGGTGGCATAGATGGCGTTGACCGCCCCGATCGCCTCGTTGGTCGCCAGCACCGAATCCGTGGTGTAGGTCACGGCGTTGCTGCCATCGAGATAGGCCGTGGGCGTGCCGTCGGTGATGAAGATGATGATGGTGTTGGGGTTCGGCAATAGCCCGAGCGCGGCGTTCATCGCCGCTTCCCAGTTGGTGCCGCCGCCGGCCGCAGGATTGTATCCGGCATTGACCGATCCATAGGTCGAACTCGCCATCGGGTGCGATACCGTGGCGGTGTCCGAGAAGCGGATCACCGCCGCCTGCGAACCGTTGGTGTTGAAGACACTGGCGGCATTAGCCAGGGCGTTGGTCACATACCAGGTGGCATTGGCGTCAGCGATCGAGCGCGACTCGTCGACGACGAAGATCACGTTGACGCCGCAGGTGGCGGTCAGCGGCGGCGGATCGTCAACGTCATCGAACGGGTCATCGGGACCCTCCACGACAGCGCAGGCGTGGTTGTTCTGCGGTTCGGTATCCTCGTATCCCGAAGCCAGGCTGATGCCTACATCGGCACAGTTCTCGAACGGTCCCTCGCCCTTGGTGGACGCCGCAAGCACCACCTGGCTTGTGGCCCCGGTCGCCATCGTCCCGGTGCCGGTATACTGGCAGGTCAGCGTTGCCGGGCCGGAGAGCGGGAGCGGCGTGCAGGTCCAGTCCGTGCCGGTCGCCCCGCTGATTGTCATGCCGTCCGGCACCTGATCGGTGACGCTGATCGCCGCGGTGGCGTCGAAAGGCGCTCCGACATTGGTGACAACCAGAGTGAAATCGCCGGCGCCCTTGACCGGGCCCTCGACAAAGCTCTTGGCAACGGAGACATCGACGGTTTCGGAGTCCTCGCCGGTGAAACCGGTGCAGCTCTGGCCCAGTTCGTTGCCGTCGAGCGTCAGGGTCGCGCAGTTGCCAGCCTCGACCAGAAAGCTAGGATCGGGGAGCTCGACCTCGACGTCGATCGTCGAGCTGTTGCCCGCGGCGCCCAGGCCCTGCCAGTCGATGGTGCAGATGGCCGGGTCGGTCGCGGCGAACGGCGGCTGGTCGCAGGTCCAGGCGTCGGCCGAGCCGACGGACACGATGGTGTCGTTGAACGGTGTGCTCGAGCCGAACACCACGCCTTCGTTCACCGAGAGGAGGCCCGAGAACGGCACTCCGTTCGAGCTGACCTCGATGTGACACTGGCAGCGCGGCTTGCCGCTCAGCGGATCGATGCTGCAGGTTTCGCAGGTCTTCTCGATCTTGAACTCCGGGTCCGGGCAGGCATCGTCATTGCAGACCTCGGGGTCGTCCGGCCCGTCCGGGCCATCCGGCGGATCACCGCTGATATATGGCGGATCGAGCGGGTAGCCCGCGCCGCCATATTCGGAGACATAGGGCAGGTCGGCGCCGCAGCCGGTGCGATACACCGCGACGTCGCCGACGTGCCCGCTGACCTCGGGGTCATCGGTGCGCGGGTCAAGATCGACCATGTAGCTCGCCCAGGGCGGCGTGTTCTCAGGCTTGACCGGGCCGGCCGGCATCACCTGCAGTCCGTCGATCGCCAGTGGCCCGCCGGGCAGCAACTGGTCGGCAAGGTCGGGAGCGAGGCGCAGGTCGTCGCCGGTGGTGAGGAGTGACGCCTCGCAGAAGCCGAGGTCCAGCAGTCCCTCCCGGTTGAAACCGTAGTCGAGATCGACGCCGCCGGCGGTCTGCCGGTGTTCGCCGCCGAAACCGACCGCATACTCCTCCGGTACCTCTATCCAGCGGCTCGGCGTTTCCGGATCGTCGGGGCTCTCAAGCCAGTAGCGGTAAAGCCGCGACTGGCCCGGATCGGCAAAACCGGAATAGTCGTAGGTCGAGGTCACCGGGCCGCGCTGTGCCAGGATCATTGCTCCCAGCTCGGTGAAGACGATATCGCTGACCGGCTGCTTTTCGGGCCGCTTGGGTACATCCAGTTCCCAGCGCGGGTCGTCGCCAAAGGCGCCGGTTTCCGCATCGAGACCGATCGACCAGATCTGGCTGTCTGCGATTACCGCGTAATACAGGCGGCCGCCATGAACGGCGAGGCCCCAGACCTGCCGGTCTGGCGCCGCATAGCCCCAGCTGTCGGGATCCTCGGTATCGAAATCCCCACGGGTGATGTCGAGCGCGCCGGCCGGATCGTAGGCGACGACGGGCAACCCGGCCGAGGCACGGCCGGTGTCGCCATGGTCGTACATCCCGAGTTCGGAGCCCTCGAGATCGAACCGGTGGATCATGCCGGTAGCGCTGTCGGAGACGAACAGTTGCTGATGCGCCGCGTCGAACGCCAGGTTGCCCAGGCCAGGGCCGGGATTGGCGACGCCGTCGAGCATCACATTGGCGAACAGCGATACCTCGCCGGTCTCGCCGTCGACCTTCCAGATGCTGCCCGGTCCGCCCAGCGGCGCCGGGCCGAACAGCCCGTCCATAAAGCGGGCCTCTGCATCGCCTGTTTGCAACCGCTCGGGCCGGCCGTCCCCGTCGGCATCGGGCGCCACGATCGGCAGGCCGTACGCGGAACTCGCCGCCAGATAGACATTGGGCGGCGTGGCATCGTCGAGCGCGATCCCGAAAACCTGGCCGACATCACGGGACAGCACTTCATGCCTGATCTCGCCAGCCCATACGCTCCCGTTCCAGACGAAACCCGGCGCAGCGATGCCGGCAAACTGGACGGAAACGCCATCGAGGTCGATCAGTGTCTCGTCAATTGCTTGGGTGCCCGGGAGCAGGGCGTCCGGGTCGGGGACGATTATGCCTGAGAAGCCCGTAACGACCGCGTCGCCCAGGACAAGGACAGGTCGCGGGGATGCCTCCTGAGCCGATGCCACCCCAGCAAAGGCATGGCACAGCAGGAGTGCAGCTAAGGTTCTGAACACGGCTCATCCCTATCGAGGGGGGACGCGATTCAATCATCCGCCCTTGTGAAAGGGGCGGGCGCACATCAGGAAGGAGCAACACCTGTCCCCTCAAACCAGTGCTGCCGGTCCGTCCTCATGACCCGAGGCCGCATTTAGCGCCGGTGCATCAGGGATATCAAGGCAATTCACACGCCGGGTAACCCTGTCACAGTCTGACGTCAGTCAGCTTCAGGACCTACCTCGCAGCGGCAATGCGATAGAAGAGCTCGCCAAGGAACCGCATTCCAGCCCGCACCTCAGACGGAAGAAGGCTTTCCCCCGAACCGCATCCAATTGGTTCGCGTTTCGTCGATTTTCCAAGGCAACACGGCTATTTTCGTGAAAATCACTTCGGAGAAAACGTATGCGCTTTGTACCACTCGCAGCTGCAGCGGTTATCATGCTCACTGCCCCCTTTGCCGCTCAAGCAGCCGAGGTCACGCCGCTGGTGACCGCTGACTGGGTCAAGGCCAACGCTGGCGACGAGAACATCGTCATTGTCGATATCCGTGACAAGATTGCCGACACGGATCTGGGTGACCTGCCCTACATCGCCGATGCCGTGGTGGCGCCTTACGCCAGCGCCGGCTGGCGCACGGAAGTCGACGGGGTGCCGGGTCAGATCCCACCGGTCGAGCAGATTGCGGCGCTGATTGGCGGTCTCGGTATCGACGGCGACGACCATGTTGTGATCGTGCCGTGGGGCACGGACTCGTCCGAATTCGGTGGCGCTACCCGCGTCTACTGGACCTTCAAGTATCTCGGACACGACGCCGTCTCAATTCTCGATGGCGGCTGGCGGCAGTATGACGCCGTCGGCGGCGAGCGTGTCGCTGCTGCCGCGACCCCGGTCGCGGTCGAGTTCCCGTACAACGTACGCGACGAGATGCGCGCCACCACGGAGGATGTGATTGCCGCGCTCGCCGACGGTACCAAGCTGGTCGATGGCCGGCCCGAGGAGCAGTTCCTCGGCCAGTCCAAGAGCCCGGTAGTGCGCATCGAAGGCACGATCCCGGGAGCGCGGAACCTGCCGCACTCCAAGTTCTATAGCGCCGAATATGCGAGCTTTGCTCTGCCCGAGACAGTCGCGGCGCTGACCCAGAGCGTCGGCCTAGGCACTGACGAAAAGAACATCGTCTTCTGCAACACCGGGCATTGGGCATCGGTCGCCTGGTTTGCCCTGCATGAGATTGGTGGGAACAAGAGCACCGCCATGTATGACGGCTCGATGGCCGAGTGGGCATCGGACCCAGCCCGCCCGATCCAGTAACAACAAGCGCAGGTTGACGATCGCGTTCCGGGTGCCGCTGGCATCCGGGGCGCCACTTTTTCACAGCCGGGCCGACAAACATGAGTGACGCCACTCTCGCTTCCCCCAAATTCCTGCCGGCGGCAACGGCTGACCGGCTGCCTCTGATTGTCGCCGGCCTCGCGCTGTTGCTCGGCTTCGTGCTGATCACGCTGCTGGTCGACCTGCGACAGGGCGGGCTGTTCCTGATCGGCGGCGCGCTGGGCGCCACGCTGTTCCACGGCTCGTTCGGCTTTACCGGCGGCTGGCGTCGCATGGTGGTGGAACGGCGCGGGCGACCCATGCGGGCGCAGATGCTGATGATCGGCGTTGCCGCCCTCGCTATGATCCCGCTGGTCGCCGCGGGCAATGTTGGCGGGCAGGCAATGGTCGGGGCGCTGGCGCCTGTTGGCCTCTCGGTGCTGCTTGGCGCGGCCATGTTCGGGCTGGGTATGCAGCTCGGCGGCGGTTGCGGTTCGGGCACGCTGTTCACCGTTGGCGGCGGCTCGGCCCGCATGCTGGTAACTTTGGTGTTCTTCATCATTGGTGCGCTGGTTGGCACCGCGCATCTGCCGTTCTGGCTGGCCCAACCCTCGCTCCCGGCCATCAGCCTCGGTGCCGAACTGGGTGTCGGCTTCGCGCTCGCTGCAACTATCGCCGCGTTGGCACTGGTAGCGCTGGTCACAGCAGTCATTGAAAAGCGCGTCCACGGCGATCTCGAAATCGAGCCCGCACCGGCTCGGCAGGGCTGGAGCTGGATCTGGCGCGGCCCGTGGCCGCTGGTCGGGGCAGGGCTGCTGCTTGCCGTCCTCAACATTGCGACCCTGCTGCTCGCGGGTCATCCTTGGTCGATCACCTATGGCTTCGGCCTCTGGGGCGCCAAGATCGCGCAGGGCGTTGGCGTCGATGTCGCCAGCTGGGAGTTCTGGACCTGGCCCGCGCAGGCGCAGGCGCTGCAATCCAGCGTTCTCGCCGACACCGTTTCCGTCATGGATTTTGGCCTGGTGCTTGGTGCCGCCGTCGCCGCCGCCATCGCAGGCAAGTTCGCGCCGAAGGCCAAAATTCCGCTCGGCTCGCTTGTCGCTGCCATCGTCGGGGGGCTGTTGATGGGTTATGGCGCTCGTCTTTCGTTCGGTTGCAATATCGGTGCGTTGTTCTCTGGTATTGCCACCGGCAGCGTGCACGGCTGGCTCTGGTTCGCCGCCGCGTTTGCCGGCTCCTTCGTCGGCGTCTGGCTTCGTCCGGTTTTCGGGCTCGATGGGTTCGCTAGGAAATGAGCAGCCGCAATACGCTTCTGTTTGGTGCTGCGCTGGCCGTTTCCACTGCCGCCATCGCTTATGATCATGCTACCAAACCGGTGCCGCCAAGGCCCGTTCTGACAGCCGGAAACACCGCCTCAGGCGCAGCGCCCTGTGCAGCTGGCGCGGTGGCCCCATGTGCCGCCGGTGCGCCCCCGGCTTCCGAAGTGGGTTCGAAGCTGGCACCCCCACCTCCACCGCTCAAGCCTTCTGCCGAAGAACCGGCGCTGGCCCCTCCGCCGCCTGCGCCAAAGGCTTTGGGAGCAGGCAATGAAGCTCCTGATCTCGCGGTCGAGAGTGCGGAGTGAGGGAACGCGCGCTCGAAGAGATCGCCTACTGCGAGGCGATTCTGGCCAAGGCAGGTCTCACTGTACTCTCCGAGACGCTTCAGGGCGTCGACAGCATTGCTGGGTGGGAGCACTACCCGCCGGGTGATGTCACTGATCCGCAGAGCGGTGCGCAGTGGTACTATCACTGCCATCCGACGGCCGAGGCGGCTGTCGAACATGGTCACTTCCATTGCTTCGTCCGTCCGTCCGGTCCCGGAGGACCGATCCACCATCTGATCGCAGTGGGGGTGGACGCGACAGGACGTTTGCACCGGCTCTTCACCGTCAACCAGTGGGTCGTGGGTGATGATTGGGCGGATGCCGCCACGACGATCCCGCTGCTCAAGCGGTTCGACGTGCAGATGCCGCGACCCTCCTACTTGGTCAACCGTTGGCTGACGGCCGTGCTCGCTGCCCACGAGACCGAGATTGCTGCACTTGTCGAACAGCGCGACGCTGTCCTCGCCGCCCAGCCCGGCGCTTCTGCACGTGATGACCGTTCGCTCGAGGTAGCTTCCGAACTGCTTTTCACTGCTCACGCACCGTGAGCGGCAAGAGGAATTCACTGTTCCCTCAGGTCTGACGCTGACGCAAGCGCGTCACCGGTCTGGCAGCCCCTCAATTGCTGGGGCTTGCTAGTGCGGCGATGTGAGGCTGTCTTGCATCTGCTCGACCAGCGGATTGAACTCGGCCTTGTCGGCCTGGGGATAGCTGATCTCGAATGCCGACAATGCCGTGCCCCGGCCGTTGAGCATGAACTTCGCATAGAAGATGGTCGGCTCAGCCTCGTCTTCGAGATAGCCGGACAGGACGAACCAACTCCTGCCCGCCGCTCGATAGGTGATGCGCCGGTTCGGGTCTGCAGCCACCATCATTGCCTGGAACTCACCTACGGTGAGCCGCTCAGGGTTCGTGACGCCAAATACGTCGAGCTGTGCTGAGCCGTCGACCTGCCGAAACGACACCCTCCCTTCGCTTTCCCGCTCAAGAGCGAGGCGGTCGGGCACGCCCACGGAGTAACCCATCGCATCATTGGCGTATCGGTCCCAGCTTGCGGCCGCCGCGTGGCCTGCCGTGCCGATCACGATATCGCGGCCACCAGAATCATCTTTATCCACATCGGACGTACCTTTCCTCGAAAACTGGAACCGTCCCCAAGCAGGTCGCCTCATCATGCTGCCTGTTATCTTCTCAAGCGGAACGATTGGAGTGCACCCCCGTTGAACGGAACAGGCCCTGGGCGGGTGGCTGTTGCGTAGAACAAGAATGGAGTACTCCAGTGCAACTCAAACGTTTGTTGCTGACCACCACTAGCCTGTGCCTGCTGACCTTCGCACCTCTTCCTGTGCTGGCTCAGGACGCTGCTCTGGTGGCAGCCTACAACGCTTATGTCGAAGCCAGCAGCGGCTCGGACGCCGATGCCAAGGCTGCGGCCGAAGCAGCTTTTCTCGCCGCCTGCGGGCTGCCTGGTATCGACGAGTGCATCGCGCTCGCGACGGGTGCCGCCAGTGCCGAGCCCGCCGCACCGGCGGAAGAACCCGGAGCGGCGGCTGAAGAACCGGCCCCTGCCGCCGAAGAGCCGGCACCAGTTCCCGAGGCACCGGCCGCTGAGCCGGCTCCTGCCGCGGCTGAAACCGAACCCGCACCCGCCGAGGATGCTCCCGCAGAGCCCGCGGCCGAGCAGCCGGCTGAACCCGCGCCCGCCGAACCTGCACCTGCAGAGCCAGCGGCCGAGCAGCCGACAAGCTCTGCGGCCGATCCAGCGCTGATTTCCGCCTACGAGGCCTACGTGTCGGCCAGTTCCGGTGGTGACGCCGAGGCGACCGCCGGGGCCGAGGCAGCCTTCCTCGTCGAATGCAACCGGCTTGGTATTGCCTCGCTCGAGGAGTGCCTGGCCTTGATGGGTGGCGCTCCGGCAGTGGCGGCGCAGCCCGGTGATGATCCGGCTCCTGTCGGTGAAGCTCCGGTCGACTCGTCCGGCCAGCCGCTCGAAGCAGTCCCCAACCAGGAAACGCCCGACGCTGCAGTTGCTCCCGTGCTCGATAGCGCGAAGGATGGCACCGAGGCCAGCGAGACCCCTGCTGCAACGCCTGCCGAACCAGTAGCCCCGCCCGCTTCCGACGCCGAGGTTCAGCCGACCCCTGCGCCTACCGAAGAGGAGGTCACGGCCCAGATCGAAACCGAGGGCGAGCGCGTCGATGCTCCGCCCGCGATCGAGCCGCCCGCCGAAGCTCGGCGAGCCCGCGACGATGACGAGGACGATCGGCGCTTCTTCATCAACATCGGTGTGAACATCAGTATCTTCACGCCCTACGATGATCGTGACCGGATCTGGCGTGATGATGATGAGGTTTACTACGATCGCCTCGAGAACGACCGCTACCGTCAGACGGTAATCCGTCCGGATGGGACGCGTGTCATCACCGTCTGGGACCGCGACGGCGAGATCAACCGCCGCGTAAAGGTCTTGCCGGACGGTACCCGCATCATCCTCGTCTATTATGCCGACGATGACCGCGACAACGACTGGCGCGATCCGGGCGACGACCTGCTGCCGTTCTACCTGAACGTTCCGGTGAGTGAGTACGTACTCTACAGCGAAAGCGCCGACGAGGACTCCATTGAGGACTTCTTCATCCAGCCGCCGCTGGAAGTTGCGGCCCGCGTCTACACTGTGGATGAAGTGAAGCGCTCTGCCCGTCTGCGTGACACCGTTCGTCGCGTCGAAATAGGCGACCTGACCTTCGACACCGGTTCTGCCCAGATCGGCCGCGACCAGGTCGGTTCTCTCGGCAAGGTGGCCGCCGCTATGCTCCAGATCCTCGAGGGTAGCCCAGGCGAAGTGTTCCTGATCGAAGGGCACACCGATGCGGTAGGCTCGGACGAGTCCAACCTTGTGCTCTCGGACGATCGTGCCGAGGCCGTGGCCCGGATCATGACCGAGTTCTACGACATCCCGCCCGAGAACCTCACGACGCAGGGTTACGGCGAGACCTACCTGAAGGTCGAGACGGAGAATGCGGAGCGGGCCAATCGCCGCGCCACGGTTCGCCGCATCACCTCGCTGGTCGCGCCAAGCGCCAGCTGAGCCGGATAAAGACAGCAAACTGCAAGTCCGGGCCCTTGTGCCCGGGCTTTTTGCCGACAAGTGCCAACGAGTGCTGATCCGCCGATCATCGACTGAATGGCATATCGGACATGGTGCGCACCTCCGACGCGCGGATGAGCGGCATAGCATCCGGCATGGTGGTGCTGCACGTGTCGCCGGAATCGGCACTGGGAGGGCCGCTGGCGCTGGTAAAGTCAGGCGCCATCATCTCGCTCGACGCACACTGGCCGTGGAGGTGCCGGACGATGGGTCGAACGGCGCCGCGCCACCTTCGTGCTGCCGCCCCACTTTGAGCGCGGCTATGGTAAGCTCTCAATGGAGCACGTGCAGCAAGCGGACCAGGGTGTCGATTTCGACTTCCTCGTGGGCCACAGCGGCACTCCCCCAACCAGGCCTTCCTTCGGAGACCGATGTCATGGCACGCCCGACCACGTTTACCCCGCGCCACAACCCGCCCTTGCCGGCGAACTGGGAGCAGCTCTTTGCGGCTGTGCTATCGGATGCGCTCGACGCGGTAGGCGTGCGAGACCAGGCGATGAAGCCGCAGATCCGGCCGCTGGACGATCAGCTAAAGCTCTGCGGCCGAGCCCGGACCGGCATCTACATGGAGACGGCGCATGTGGAGGAGGGTGAAAACCCTTACGAACTCGAGATCGCCATCGTCGACGACCTGAAGCCAGGTGATGTGGCCATCTTCGCGTGTGGCGGTTCAAGCCGCATCGCGCCCTGGGGAAGCCTGCTGTCGACCGCGACGCGGGCCCGCGGCGCCGCCGGCTGCGTGACCGACGGATTTGTCCGTGACATCATCGAGATCCGTGCCCTGCGGCTGCCGGTGTTCCACGGCGGCATTGCCCCGCTCGACAGCAAGGGCCGTGGCCAGATCCAGGCGACCGACGTGCCGGTGATCTGCGGCGGCGTGATGGTTTCGCCCGGCGACCTGGTCTTCGGTGATGCCGACGGCCTCGTAGTCGTGCCGCAGGCGGTAGAGGCTGACGTGCTGCGGGTCGCCTTCGAAAAGATCAACGGCGAACACAACTCGATGCGCGAGCTGCGTGACGGGGCCTATCTCCGCGACGTCTACGCCAAGTACGGTGTGCTGTGACAACCGACGTGCGGACCTGCGACTACCACGTCAGCATCCGGACCGAGGAGCATGGCGTCACTTTCCGATAGTGGAGAATGCCAGTCTTGGGATGAGGCCACGGGCCGCCATCAGCCACCGTTTCCGTGTTTTGAATCGTGACAAGCTTTGTAGCTCCGTTCGAAACGGAAGCCACGGAAAACGCTAAGGTATTGGGGCTTAGGGCATTCTCCGCTGTGAAAAATGGTGCTGCAAGAGAGGATTGAACTCTCGACCTCTCCCTTACCAAGGGAGTGCTCTACCACTGAGCTACTGCAGCTTACGCGATGGCTTCGGGCGGGCCCGGCGGCTGTGCGCGGCGGTCTACTGCCACAGGGGGGCGGTCTCTGCAAGGCAAAAAAGCTGCAAACAGGTTGCACCGCGCGGGTCCTCCGCCTGATAAGCATCTGGTCCGTCACCTGACTTGTCGCACCCCATGCCGCCCGCCATTCCATCCCCCAGCCCGAGCAGTGTCGCCGCGCCACGCCGCCATGGGCCGTTCGAACGGCTGCGCCGGCGGTTGCGCCGGTTTGGCGAATTCTGGTGGCGGGTGAGGGCGAGACGGGCGCAGGCTGCCTACTGCCGCGCCTTCATCGCAGTCACTGGTAGCTGCGGCAAGACCACCACCACGCTGCTGATCGAGCGCCTGCTGGCGGCAACCGGAGCCGCTGTCGAAGGAGGCCGCAACCACAACACCGGCCGCTACCTGATGAAGGCCATGGGTCGCCTGCGCCGGCCGGTGGATTTCTTGGTGCAGGAGGTCTCTGGCCACCGCCCCGGGGCGATTGCTCAAGTCACGGATCACCTCCGCATCGACGTCGCCGTGGTCACCGTCATTGGGCACGACCACAACAGCGCCTTCAAGCTTCCCTACAGCGCCGCTCCTGCTGCGATCGCCGCCGAAAAAGGCCGGCTGGTCGCGGCCTTGCAGCCCGATGGTATCGCCTGCCTCAATGCCGACGATCCGCTGGTCGCAGCCATGGCTGCCCGCACCACCGCCCGGGTCGTCACCTTCGGGTGTTCGGCGGCGGCTGATGTGCGCGCCGTGAACGTCGCTGCCCGCTGGCCGGAACGCTTGCGTTTCGACCTGCATGTCGATGGCCGGGTTCTTCCCGTCGCGACCCGGTTCGTCGGCACCATCATGCTGCCGAACGTCCTCGCGGCCCTCGCCGTCGTCCACGCCAGCGGGCGCGATCTGGTTGCTGCCGTTGCGGCGCTGGCCGGCGTGGAAGCCGAACCGCTGCATATGAGCGTCGAGGAGGGTGCCAGCGGCCGAACTTACGTGCTCGATACGTTCAAGGCGCCGTTCTGGTCCACCGCGCTGCTGGCCGGCGATCTTGAGTCGATCGGCGGTCGCGGCACGCTGTTCGTGCTGGGGGACATGTCGGACATGCGGAACGACGCCGGCCGGCGCTACACATCCGTGGCACGGCAGGCTTCGGCCGCGGCGGACCGGGTCTTGCTGGTCGGCAAGGCGGTCCGGGCGGAACAACCGATGGTGCGGGAAGGTCGCGACAACGTCGCCTCCGCTGCCGACCTGCCGGCGCTGGCGCGGCTCATCGCCAATTCGCCCGAGCGCCTCGTCATCCTCAAGGCCAACAGCGCCATCCACCTCGAGCAGGTGGTCGCCATGGTCGAGGATGCAGCGGGTGAACGCCATGGCTGACACGTCCCGGCCCAGCCACGAGCAAAGATTGGCCGCAAAGCTCCGCGAAAACCTGAAGCGCCGGAAAGAGCAGGCGAGGGCACGAGCCGGCTCAACCCCTAGTAAACCACAATCTGATACTGAACTCTCCCCGGATGCGCCGGACCGTGCTGCGTTGAAGCCCGTTGGCGATTCGGATAGCTAACCCTTTTCGGGACAGAACCGTCCCGCCCCAACGTCTTGCGACGAGGATCACCTGAATGGACCGTATTCGTCTGGTCGGCGGCAACGAACTGCACGGCGAAATCCCGATCTCCGGCGCCAAGAACGCGGCGCTGCCGCTGATGATCGCCTCGCTGCTGACCAAGGACCCGCTGGTGCTCGAGAACGTGCCTCGGCTCGCCGACGTCACCCAGCTCGAGCGCATCCTCGAGAATCACGGCGTCGATGTGGCCGTGCACGGCCGCCGGGTCCAGACGCTCGAGGGCCAGCGCATGACGCTGCAGGCCGCCGAGATCGTCGACACCACCGCGCCCTACGAACTGGTCTCCACCATGCGCGCCAGCTTCTGGGTCATCGGGCCGCTGCTCGCCCGTGCGCACGAGGCCCGCGTCTCGCTGCCGGGCGGCTGCGCCATTGGCACCCGGCCGGTCGACCTGTTCCTCTACGGACTCAAGGAACTGGGCGCCGAGATCGAGATCGACGAAGGTTATGTCGTCGCCCGCGCTCCAAAAGGCGGCCTGCGCGGCGCCCGAATCAACTTCCCCAAGGTCACCGTCGGCGCCACCCACGTCATCCTGATGGCCGCGACCCTCGCCAAGGGCACGACCGTCATCGAGAACGCCGCGATGGAGCCCGAGGTCAGCGACCTCGCCGAGTGCCTCGTCAAGATGGGCGCGAAGATTACCGGCATCGGCACCCGCACTCTCACCATCGAGGGCGTCGATGAACTGCACGGCGCCACGCACGAAGTCGTCGCCGACCGTATCGAGGCCGGCACCTACGCCATGGCGACCGCCATGACCGGCGGCAACGTGCTGCTGAAGAACGCCAGGGCGATCCACCTGCAGGCCGCGCTCGACAAGCTGACCGCCGCCGGCGCCACCGTCACTTCCGAGGCCAACGGCATCCGCATCCACCGCAACGGCAACGGCATCCAGGCCGTCGACGTCGAGACCGATCCGTTCCCCGGCTTTGCAACCGACCTGCAGGCCCAGTTCATGGGCCTGATGACCATGGCGCAGGGCGTTTCGCACATCCGCGAGACCATCTTCGAGAACCGCTTCATGCACGTGGCCGAACTCGCCCGCTTCGGCGCCGACATCAAGGTCGACGGCCAGGTGGCGACGGTGACCGGCGTTTCCCAGCTCAAGGGCGCCCAGGTGATGGCAACGGATCTGCGCGCCTCGGTGTCGCTGGTCATCGCCGGCCTCGCCGCCAAGGGCGAGACGGTGGTCAACCGCATCTACCACCTCGACCGAGGCTTCGAGCGCCTCGAAGAAAAGCTGAGCGCCGTCGGCGCCGAGATCGAGCGCGTCACCGGCTGATGCCGAACGGCGGAGAACTGTTGCTTCTCGCGGTGCTGGGCGGCTGTCTCCTGCCGCCGCTCTTCATGCGCGACTGGCGTTCGCTCGGATGGTGCGTGCTGATTGGGTTGGGCCTCTGCGCGGCACTGTTCGCCGTGCTGTCGGCCACCGCTGATCCGCGGATTTTTCTTTCCCGGATGAACACGGTCTACGCGCTCTTTGCCGCCGCCGCGCTGCTGGTCGGAGCCGGGGGCAGGGCTCTGCTGTTCGTCGTCTGGCGGCCCCGGCGCGACAGGCAGTGATTGCTCCGCCTGCCGCAAACTTGTAGATCGACACCCAAGCTCCCACTTGCTGCACACCAACAGCAAACCCGGATCAGGACTCCAATGACCGATCTCAAGCTGATCGCGCTCGACGCCGAAGACCTCGATGTCATCTCCGCGACCACCCAGGACGCCATCGTCCGCACCGCCGAAATGGGCTACGCCCGGGCTGACCGCCGCTTTGCCCTGCTGATGAACCGCTTCGCCTGGGAAGACGGGCAGAAAGGCGGCAGCAAGACCGGCATCCGCAAGCGCGCCGCCCTGCATTTTGATCACGTCACGGCGGCCAAGGCCTCGGGTTTCGATCCGTCCGCGCCCGAAGGCACGCTCGAACTGCTCACCATCCGCTTCACCGAAACCGAGGCGCCCTCGGGCCACCTCGATCTCACCTTTGCCGGCGGCGGCGCCGTCCGCCTCGAGGTGGAGGTGCTGGAAGCCCGTCTCGCAGATCTTGGCGCCGCCTGGGCCGCCAAACAGAAGCCCGAGCACGCCCTCTAATGGTTTCACGTCTCGATAGCCGCGATCCCGGCTTCGCCGCCGATTTCGACACGCTGCTCAATTCCAAGCGCGAAGTCTCCGAGGAAGTCGGCAGCGTCGTCACCAGCATCCTTGCCGATGTGAAGGCGCGCGGCGACGCCGCCGTCATCGACTACACCGCGCGCTTCGACAAGCTGCCGCTGACGCCCTCGACGCTGGCCTTCACTGCCGAGGAAATTGCGTCCGCCGAAGCCCGCATCCCCGCCGATGTCCGCGAGGCGCTGCACACCGCGCACGAGCGCATCCGCGCCCATCACGAAAAGCAGAAGCCGCTCGATCACGTCTACCAGGATCACCTCGGCGTCACCCTCGGCACGCTGTGGACCCCGGTGGAAGCCGTCGGCATCTATGTGCCGGGCGGCCTCGCGGCCTATCCGTCGAGTGTGCTGATGAACGCCGTGCCGGCGCAGGTCGCCGGCGCCAGCCGCATCGCCATGGTCGTTCCCACGCCGCGCGGCGAGGTCAACGACGCGGTGCTGGCAGCCGCGAAGATCGCCGGCGTCACCGAGATCTACCGCATCGGCGGCGCGCAGGCGGTCGGTGCACTGGCCTATGGCACCGCTACGATTCCGGCGGTCTCCAAGATCGTCGGCCCCGGCAACGCCTATGTCGCCGCCGCCAAGCGCCAGGTCTTCGGCACCGTCGGCATCGACATGATCGCCGGTCCGTCCGAAGTGCTGATCATCGCTGACCACTCTGCCAACCCCGCCTGGGTCGCGGCGGATCTCCTGGCGCAGGCCGAGCACGGGGCAGGGGCGCAGTCCATCCTCGTCACCACCGATGCCGCTCTGGCCGAGGCGACCGAGGCCGAGGTCGAGCGCCAGCTCAAGACCTTGCCGCGCGCCCAGATTGCCCGCGAAGGCTGGGAGGAGTTCGGCGCCATCATCACCGTCGCCTCCATGGCCGAAGCGGTGGAACTGGCCAACCGCATCGCGTCCGAGCACGTCGAACTCGCCATCGACGATCCGCAGTCGCTGCTGCCGAAGATACGCAATGCCGGCGCCATCTTCCTCGGCCACCACACGCCCGAGGCGATTGGCGACTATGTCGGCGGCTCCAACCACGTGCTGCCCACGGCGCGCTCGGCGAAGTTCGCCTCCGGCCTCGGCGTGCTCGATTTCATGAAGCGCACCTCGATTCTTGGCTGCGATCCCTCGTCGCTGGCGGAACTCAGCAAAGCTGCTGTAACGTTGGCGGCGACCGAGGGCCTCGATGCCCACGGCCGCTCCGTTTCGATCAGGCTCAACCGGTAGACATGGCCCTCACTCAGCGACAGTTCGATCCGAAATCCGATCGCATCGTCGCCGTGACCCTCGACCCCAACACCATCACCTCGTCCAACCCGGACGAGGTGCATGAGTGGCGCATCGCCATCTACGACCTCGTGGAAGAGAACAAGTTCGCGCCCGCCCGGGTCACCCCGCAGGGCCCATATGCGCTGCACGTCTCCATCGTCGGCAACTACATCGTGCTCGATGTCCGCAACCCGGACACGTACGAGCCGATCGCCGCGCACTACCTGTCGCTCACCCCGTTCCGCCGCCTCATCCGCGACTACTTCCGCATCCGCGACAGCTATTACGACGCCATCAAGACCGGTTCGACCTACCAGATCGAGACCGTCGACATGGCGCGCCGCGGCCTCCACAACGATGCTGCCGAACTGCTCCGCACCCGCCTCGACAACAAGCTCGAGATGGACCTCAACACCGCCCGCCGCCTCTTCACCCTCATCTGCGCCGTGCAGCCCTTCGCCTCCCGCATCGACGAGCGCGATTCGAACCTGCCCTCTGTGCTGTTCGTCTGCTCGATGAACTCCGTGCGCTCTCCCATCGCCGCCGCGCTGGCCCGCCGCTTCTTTCCCGGCCGCCTCATCGTCCGCTCCGCCGGCGTTCGCTCCGGCAAGGCTGACGCCTTCGTCGAGGAGGTGATGGAGGAGATCGGCGTCGACATGTCCGTGCATACCCCGCACACCATGGATGAGCTGGTGGCCAGCCACTTCGACCTCGTCATCACGCTCTCTGCCGATGCACCGGAGGCCGTGGCGGGCCGCGGCTTCGAGATGGGCGCCATCGAACACTGGCCCATGCCCGACCCCACCGAGGTCGAGGGCAACCGCGAGTTGGTGCTCAGCGCCTACCGCACCCTGCGCGACACCCTGCAGAAGCGCGTCCGCGATCGGCTGGACCAGTTGGTCGCCTCCACCCCGAAGGCCACCTCCACCGTCGCCTGAGGCCGCTCTGGAACTTCAGGCTGATCAACCCCATATCGGTGTTCACAATCGGCCGCGCTTGCAGTATAGGTGCCGCCAAATCCAGCCCTGACATTGCAGAGTGCCGCGTTAGGGCCGTTTCAGGAGAGAGTATGGCTAAGGAAGAAGTGCTCGAGTTTCCGGGCGTTGTCACAGAACTGCTGCCCAACGCGACCTTCCGCGTGAAGCTCGAAAATGAGCACGAGATCATCGCCCACACTGCTGGCCGCATGCGCAAGAACCGCATCCGCGTTCTCGCCGGCGACAAGGTGCTGTGCGAGATGACCCCCTACGATCTGACCAAGGGCCGGATCACCTACCGCTTCCGCTGATCGCGGTTTTCCAGAGGTACAGATGGCCGCCCGTCCCGAGCTCATCCTCGCGTCCGCCTCGCCGCGCCGCCTGGCCCTCTTGAACCAGATCGGCATCGAGCCCGAGCATCTGGTTCCGGCCCATATCGACGAGACGCCCGAAAAGAACGAGTTGCCGCGCAAGCTTGCGCAGCGGCTTGCCGACCAGAAGGCCATCGCCGCCCAGCACAAGGCGAAGACGACCGGCATCGCTGCCAACGCCCTGGTGCTGGCCGCCGATACGGTGGTGGCCGTCGGCCGCCGCATCCTGCCCAAGGCCGAGACAATGGAGGAGGCGTCGATGTGCCTCCGCCTGCTGTCCGGCCGCTCGCATCGCGTCTTCACCGGCGTCACGGTGATCACGCCCTCGGGCGCCATCCGCAAGCGCCTGGTCGAGACCCGCCTGCGCTTCAAGCGGCTATCCGCCCGCGAGATCGAAAGCTACCTCGCCAGCGCCGAGTGGCGTGACAAGGCTGGCGGCTACGCCATCCAGGGCATTGCCGGCGCCTTCGTCATCAAGCTGCAGGGCAGCTACTCGGGCGTCGTCGGCCTGCCGCTGCACGAGACCGTCTCGCTGCTCGCCGGCGAAGGCTATCCCGTGCATTTCAACTGGCTCAACCAGTCGCAGTTGTCCGCCGTCTGATGGGCGACGTCATCAAGCTGAAGCCGGTTCGGCCGTGCCCGATCTGCAAGAAGCCCTCGAGCCAGCAGCATCATCCGTTCTGCTCGGGCCGCTGCGCCGACATCGACCTCAACCGCTGGCTATCCGGCAGCTACGTCATCCCCGCCGAACCGGTCGAGGATGACCTCGAAGACGGCCCCCCAAAACCCGGCCAGCGCGAAGACGACGACTAGACCGTTTCACTCTGATACTGACTCTGGGGATTCCCGTTTCAGGGGAGATGTGCTTCAAGATCGATGCTGGATTGGAGGCCAGCATCGATGGCGGGACCTCTTTCGACTGATCTTCGGGAACGTGTTGTGGCTGCGGTTTTGGCCGGAGAGAGCTGCCGTTCGGCGGCTGCCCGGTTTGGTGTTTCGGTGTCCTCGGCCATCAAGTGGAGCCGGCGGTATCGGCAGACGGGCTCGGTGGCGCCCGGCCAGATGGGCGGGCATCGGCGGCCTGTCCTCGACGCACACCGGGCCTTCATT